>JAAUXX010017926.1_pt1 | contig 10795 bp, 14 predicted proteins | sample 7278111 | NCBI WGS metagenome assembly JAAUXX01 (sample SAMN14350116, study PRJNA611818) | marine sediment metagenome | isolation source: surface marine sediment (1.8m) | place: French Polynesia: Moorea | collected 2018-08
TTCTAGCCAGATTAGGAGCCAAAGCCTATCTCCATCAACTATTAGATAATGGTTTTTTTCATGCCGATCCTCATCCAGGGAATATTGCCGTTAGTCCTGATGGTTCGCTGATTTTCTACGATTTTGGCATGATGGGGCAAATTAAGAGCAATATTCGGGAAAAATTAATGGATACCCTGTTTGGCATTGCTCAAAAAAATGCCTCATTGGTAGTAGATTCTCTCATTGAATTGGGAGCATTAACTCCCACAGGAGACCTGACTCCTGTGAGACGGTCAGTTCAATATATGCTAGATAACTTTATGGATAAACCCTTTGAGGAACAATCCGTAGATGCTATTAGTGAAGACCTCTATGAGATCGCTTATGGTCAACCTTTTCGCTTTCCCGCCACCTTTACCTTTGTGATGCGTGCTTTTTCAACCTTAGAAGGAGTCGGCAAAGGTTTAGATCCCAATTTCAACTTTATGGAAGTAGCTCAACCCTTCGCAATGCAGATTATGACAGAAAATAACAATGGCAATGGCACTATCTTTGATGAATTAGGAAAACAAGCTGTTCAAGTAGGTAGTAGTGCTCTAGGGCTACCAAGAAGAATTGAGGATACAATAGAAAAACTGGAAAGGGGAGACTTACGAGTTCGTACTCGCTCTCTAGAATCCGAAAGAATCTTGCGCCGTTTAAGTGCCGTACAATTGGGAACAAATTACACTATATTACTAAGTGCTTTTGTGATCTGTGCGACACTATTACTAGTTAATGGTTATAATGTCGTAGCAGCAGTCGCTTTGGGAATAGCAATTATCCCTGGTTGGTCACTACTGCGATTATGGAAGCGCATTGATCGCATTGATCGTATGTTTTAACTTTGTCGGTATTTATAGCACGAATTTTTTATGAAACGCCGTTTTGTAGGTCTTACAGATACAGGGGTAGTACGGGCTGCCAACCAAGACAGTCATTCTATCGACGATCCCCAAGGACGCTTTTTTATTGTAGCTGATGGAATGGGTGGTCATGCTGGAGGAGAAGAAGCCAGCAGAATTGCCACGGAGCAAATTCGCGCTCATCTAGAAACCTATTGGGATGATCGGGATGTTTCTTCGCAACAACTTCTTGAAGAAGCAATTGATAAAGCGAATAAAAGTATCTTAGAAGATCAAGAACAACATCCAGAACGGAAGGATATGGGAACTACTGTTGTAGTAACTATCTTTCGTGAGCGTCCTTGGTGCGCCCATGTTGGCGATTCCCGTCTGTATCGCTGGCGTAATTCAGAATTGGAACAAGTCACACAAGATCATACTTGGGTGAGTTTAGCCATCAAATCTGGAGAAATTAGTAAGGAACAAGCCAAACTCCATCCTTGGCGTCATGTTTTGTCTCAATGTTTAGGGCGTAAAGATTTATATAAGATTGAGCTGCAAGAATTAGATGTCCAATCAGGGGATGTGATTCTGATGTGTAGTGATGGTCTAACAGAAGAAGTTCCTGACGAAACAATCCAGGCTTTCTTGTCCGAATGCGAAAGCTGCGAACAAACAGCAGAGAAACTAATTTCAGCCGCTAAAGAAGCAGGTGGTTCGGATAATATTACAGTGGTTTTGGTAGCAGCAGAGGATGAGTAGCCTGAGCTTAATGATAAATGTTAAATGCTCAATGTTTAATGGTAAATGTTAAATAATCATTGCTTTAACGTCTGCGGCAAAATCTTCATAACGACGGAGAGGGGTAACTTGAAGCTGTACATGTTGCCCCATTTTTTTCATAATTGGTAAATTAAGAGTAATGCGATCAAGCTCATCAGGTGAATCTACATTAACGATCGCGATTACTCGACGAGTACCCACACATTTCCATAAATCAACCACTATTCCTGCGGCTTTCGCGCCCAAAGCTGCATCAGTTTCTTCTGCCCAAATCTTGAACAGGTCTTGTTGACTCATGGTAGCAGAATATTCTACTTGGAAGTCTAGATGATAGAGCATTTGTTCATTTTGCTTTTTTTAACAAGCGATCGAGAATAATTCTATACAATTTAGTTAGATATAATTCGATTTTGTTTACATCTGTTAAAGCTTTATGGCTGAAGAAGAGAATCAGAAGCAAAAGAGTCGATTCCCTAAACTCTCGGGAACCAAAAATATTCTCAAAAAAGTTATTGGAGTTTGGAAACATACCACAGCTAAACTACAAAATTTGCGGCCTCAAATCAATAAGATTACTCGCTCTTTGAGCGTTAGTGATGAGCAAGTTGCTGAAATTCTAGCTACGGTAAAAAAAGAATTACCGACCACAGAAGCTCTGTTGATTGGCAAACCCCAAGCGGGAAAAAGCTCGATTGTCAGGGGGTTAACTGGAGTTTCTGAAGAAATTATCGGACAAGGATTTCGTCCCCATACTCAAAATACGAATCGTTATGCCTATCCCTCAGAAGATTTACCTCTACTAATCTTTACCGATACTGTGGGTTTGGGGGATGTAGAGCAAGGAACTGAGACTATTATCAAGGAATTAGAAACCGAACTAGAAAAAAATCGCGATCGCGCTAATATTCTAATCCTGACAGTTAAAATTAATGACTTTGCCCTCGATACTTTAAAACAAATTGCTACTAAATTACGAGATAAATATCCTCAAATTCCCTGTTTACTGGCTGTTACTTGTCTTCATGAAGTTTATCCCCAACAAATTATCGATCATCCGACCTATCCTCCAGATTTTCCAGAAATTACTGAGTTATTTACTGTTTTAAAAGAAAATTTTGCCGAATTATGCGATCGCGCTATTCTGATTGATTTTACCCTAGAAGAAGATGGTTACAACCCGATATTCTACGGTTTAGAAGCTCTTCGGGATACCTTAGCCCAACTATTACCAGAAGCAGAATCTAAAGCGATTTATCAACTGCTAGATCAAGGAGCTGGGGAACAAATTAGCAATCTTTATCGAGATACCGCCCGACGCTATATAATTGCCTTTTCCACCATTGCGGCAACTTTAGCCGCTGTTCCTTTGCCTTTTGCGACTATGCCTGTTTTAACAACATTACAAGTTTCTTTAGTGGGTTTATTGGGAAAATTATATGGACAAACCTTAAGTCCTTCCCAAGCCGGAGGCATAGTTAGTACGATTGCCGGAGGATTTTTTGCCCAAGCGGTAGGAAGAGAATTAATTAAATTTATTCCGGGAATGGGAAGTATTATTGCTGCTTCCTGGGCAGCTGCTTATACCTGGGCATTGGGAGAAGGAGCTTGTGTCTATTTTGGCGATCTAATGGGAGGCAAAAAACCCGATCCGCAAAAGATTCAGTTAGTTATGGAGCAAGCTTTTCAGTCTGCTAAAGAGCGATTTGCCCAAACAAAAACTGAAAATTCTCGTTAGCATCATATGATACCATGTGTAGATAAATGTGTAGATTTTGGTGTAAAAATGGCTACAAATTTATCAATAGATACCGAATTGTTGGAAGAAGCTTTACAAGTTGGGGGCTTTAGCACCAAAAAAGATACGGTAAATCAAGCACTTAAAGAATTTGTTCAGAGAAGAAAACAACGAGAAATTGTGGAACTATTCGGCAATTTTCCCAGCGATCAAGACTATGATTATAAAAAAGGACGTAGATGAGTGGCGTAATAGTTGATACTTGTATGTGGTCTCTGGCTTTGAGAGGTAAAACGCCAAGAGACCAAAAAGTTGCTGAAGAACTAACCATGCTTATAGATGAAAATCGCGCCAAGATTCTCGGACCAATACGACAAGAAGTTCTTTCTGGTTACAGTGATTTTTCCCGTTATGAAAAACTAAGAAATAAACTGAGATACTTTCCCAACGAGCTAATAATCGATTTAGATTACGAATCGGCAGCTGAATATTCAAATCTATGCCGCAAAAAAGGAATCCAAGGATCTCATACTGATTTTTTGATTTGTGCTGTTGCAACTAGGCTACAAATGAAAATATACACAAATGATCAAGACTTTATTCACTACTCAGATTACCTTCCTATTTCATTGCACAATGAAGTCTAATCTGTAAAAATTCAGTTAGTCATGGAAAAAGCTTTAGTCGGCTAAAGAACGATTTAATCAAACAACAGTTGGGAATTGAAAATTGTCTTAACTTGTTTCTACTTGTCTTGAAGGTAGTTTTATACTAATGAAAAATATTAATTTAGAAGCTGAAAAGATTTCAAAGATTTGTCAAAATTGGCAAATAGTAGAACTGGCTTTATTTGGTTCAGTATTACGAGAAGATTTTAACTTGAATAGTGACATAGATGTATTGGTTTCTTTTGCTGAAGATGCTAAGATTACTTTTTTTGATCTTGATAGTATAGAGCAGGAACTAAGCAAATTATTTAATAGACCTGTTGATGTCGTAACAAAAGAAGCTATTGAACAAAGTCATAATTGGATACGAAAAAGAAACATTCTCGAAAATTATCAAGTAATCTATGAACAGCGATCGTGAAATATTATTAGATTTGATTAGAGCTTGTAATTTAATTTAAGAATTTTGTAAAAATTTAGAGCTTGCAACTTTTTCTAAAGATATTAAAACTCAGTCATCCGTATTGTATCAAATTGTGATTATTGGTGAAGCTATTAACCGACTGTCTCCTGAATTTGTTCAATCAAATCCTCAAATTCCTATCAATGCTATTCGTGGAATGCGGAATCGAGTTGTTCATGAATATAAAGAAGTGAATATTAAGATTTTGTGGGAAGTTACTCAAACTAATATTCCTCAGTTATTAGTTCAAGTTTCAAATGCTTTCGAGGCGATAGACTAACTGTAATTTGGATAATTTATCAGCGATCGCGATTTGAAAGCTTTGGTAATATTTTTAATATCCCATTTATATTCATAATTTTTTTGCTCATTAATTATCTCATAGTAGGGTGGGCATTGCCCACCCTACATTGTTTGCAATCATATTTTATTATCTATTACAAATACAACCCCAATTATGATCCAATAATTTATTCTTTACCCAAGAATGAAAACTAGAATATTGCCATAAATGCGGACAAGAAACTAAATTATGTTTTACAGGGTTGTAATGAATATAATTAAGATAATTTTCTAAATCCTGTTCATCTCTGATGGTATGCTCCCAAAACTTTCTTTGCCAAATATTGCTTTCGCGATGTTTGAGGCGAGAAATAGAATTTTCTTGTTGTGGAATTTCTGATTTTGGGAGTGATTGAGTAAACAATACTTTCATTTTGCCAATTCTTTTAGAATATTCTGTATCTCCTGGTGGTAATTGCCAAATAAAATGTAAATGATCTGGTAAAATTACAGCACCAATAATATTAAATGGCATTTCAGCTTTAATAGTAGTAATGGCTTTTCTTAGAAGAGATATATTTTCAGGATTAGCAAATATTGGTTGGAGTTGATAGGTGACAATAGTAAAAAAATATGTCCCACCAGGGACATACATACAACGATAATTTGGCATTTAATCTAATTTTATTTATATGATTAATTCATGGGTAGGGTGGGCAATGCCCACCCTATATCACAATTAGGAAATAACTGTCACATATTCTTTTAGATCGTATTCTTTTAAAATTCTAGAATCAAATCCTAAAAAATTACGTTTTTTTGAACTATGTTGGTTATAGTGAATTTCAGCTTTATAAAAGTATTGAAATATTAGATCTAATGTAGAAGACATAGGCATAACAACTGCATAAAATATAACATCATCATCTTTTTTGAAAAATACTTTTCCTTCCCATGTACCATCAGGATTAGGAATAATATGAGACTCATTATGGGGAAAAACACTATTTCGCTCGTTTTCCTTCGCATTTTTTAATAAGCCCACTAGCCAAACAACACTATCAGGTTTACAGTTGTGAACTCTTCCTTTTATTGTTTTATTAGTCTCTTCTTTATCTCGCTCAAGAAACAACGTTTTATTAAAAGGCTCTAGAATTTGAATTGTTGGCTTTCTTAGAATTTGTGTTTTTGACCATTTTAATATTCTAAAAGCTAGAGTGATTTTTTGAGGGTTATTAACTAATTGATCCATCATACTAAAGATAAATTGATAATTTTCAGTATAAATAGCTGTGATACTTATTATTTTTATAATTTTAGAATATCCAAGCTGCCACTACAAACTTAGGAAAAAAGGATGTAGAGTGCCTACCCTAAGGGGAATGAGGGAAAAATTGGGTAAGATAATATCTATTGTCACGTTACACAACTCCTTATGTCCTTATATTTCGATACCGAAGAGAAAAAACCTAAATCCTTTGAACTTCCAGGAGCCAAACCCCACTACAATCCCGATCGCCCTGGACAAGTAAATCATATATGCTTAGATCTAGTATTGGATATCCCCAACCAAAGTTTCCAAGGCACTTGTACTATTACCCTAACTCCCGTACGCAAAGGGATTCAGCAGCTTACTCTGGATGCGGTTGATTTGGATATCGAGTCAGTTTTGGTTAATGAGGCAAGACAACCTTTTGATTATGACGGAGAAAAGATCCAGATTAATTTATCGCAACCCGCCACAGAAGAACCGCTCCATATTACTATTGCCTATGGCGTAGATCATCCCCAAAGAGGGATCTATTTCATCCAACCCGATGAACATTATCCCGATAAACCAACGCAAGTATGGACCCAGGGAGAAGATGAAGACTCTCGTTTTTGGTTTCCCTGTTTCGATTATCCTGGTCAATTAGCAACTTCAGAAATTAAAGTCAGAGTCCCCGCAAAATATATGGCGGTGTCTAATGGAGAATTAGTTAACACTGAAGTAGTCGGTTCAGATAAGATTTATCACTGGCATCAAAAACAAGTTCATCCTACCTATTTAATGACTCTTGCAGTAGGAGACTTTGCTGAATTAACCGATAGTTGGCAAGATATTCCCGTTACCTATTATGTGGAGAAGGGAAAAGAGGAAGAAGGACAAAGAAGTATGGGTAAAACTCCCCGCATGATGGAGTATTTATCAAAAAAATACGGCTACACTTATCCTTATCCCAAATATGCCCAAGTTTGCGTCGATGACTTCATATTTGGCGGTATGGAAAATACGTCAACAACTCTCTTAACAGATCGCTGTTTATTAGATGAACGTGCTGCTATTGATAATATGCGTACCGAGAGTCTAGTATTGCACGAACTAGCTCATCAATGGTTTGGCGATTTAGTCGTAATTAAACATTGGTCCCACGCTTGGATTAAAGAAGGAATGGCGTCTTATGCTGAAGTTCTCTGGACAGAACATGAATATGGTAAAGATGATGCGGCTTATTATCTACTTAATGAAGCCAGAAGTTATTTAACTGAAGATAGTTCACGTTATCGTCGTCCTATCGTGACTAATATATATCGAGAAGCGATCGAACTTTATGACCGACATCTCTATGAAAAAGGTGCTTGTGTTTATCATATGATACGAGGAATTCTCGGTGAAGAGTTATTTGATAAGGCAATTCATACTTTTGTTAACGATAATGCCCATAAAACAGTAGAAACTATAGATTTGTTACGGGCGATCGATTCCGCCACAGGTTATAACTTAGCTGGTTTGTTCGATCAATATGTCTTCCGTGGTGGACATCCCGATTATAAAGTAGCCTATTCTTGGGATAGTGATAGCAATCTGGCAAAATTAACTGTTACTCAAACTCAAGCTAAAGATAATAAAACTGGTAGCGATAGTGAACTATTCGATCTCAAAATTCCTGTTGCTTTCGGTTATATCGATAACGCACCGCAAAACTATACCCTACGCATCCATCAAAAAGAACAATCTTTCTTTTTCCCTCTAGAAAAAAAACCTGATTTTATTAGCTTCGATGTCAATAACTATATCCTCAAGACAGTTAAGCTAGAATATCCTGTTGCTCAATTAAAAAATCAACTCAAATACGATACCGATCCTATTTCTCGCATATATGCAACGAAAGCATTAGAAAAGAAAGGTGGGTTAGAAGTTGTTAAAGCTTTGTCTGAATCTCTTACTGAAGATAGTTTTTGGGCTGTCAGAGTAGAAGTGGCTAAAAGTCTAGGTAAAATAAAACTCAATCAAGCTGAGGAAGGATTAGTTAAAGGTTTAGAGGACAAAGATGCTAGAGTTCGTCGTGCTGTTATAGATGCCTTGGGTAATTCTAAAACAGTTTCTAGCTATGAAGCTATTAAAAAATGTTTAGAAACAGGAGATGCTAGTTATTATACTGAAGCAGCAGCAGCTCGCAGTTTAGGAGGAATGGTATCAGGAAACCTCAAGGAGAAACAGGAAGAAACCGTTGCAGCTTTACAAGATGTCTTAAATACTCGGGCTGGTTGGAATGAAACTGTTAGAAGTGGTGCAATAGGTGGTTTAAGTCAAATGACTACTTCTGCTAAGGCTGTCGATATCATTATTAAATATACAAAACCAGGCACACCCCAAGCTTTGAGATTAGCTGCAATTCGTGGTTTAGGTGCGGTTTCTACAGGACAAACTCCAGAAAAAATCGGCGAGATTTTAGAACAATTAGAAGCTTTATCAGGAGAAAGTTTTTTCCTCACTCAAGTTGCTGTTTCTGGTGCTTTAGGACAAATGCAAACTCCTAAAGCGATTGCTATTTTACAAAATCTTGCTGCTCAATCTCCTGATGGAAGAGTTAAGAGAAGAGCGGAGGAAGCGATTAGTAAGGTACAGAAAAGTATTGGTAGTGATAAGGCGGTTAAGGAGTTAAGAGAGGAGTTGGATAAGTTAAAGAAAGATAATCAAGATTTGAAGAGTCGGTTAGAAAAGTTGGAAGTAAAAAATAAGTGATTTTAATATTAGGGAACGTTATCAAGCAGCGTTCCTTAAAATAACTATTCAGTATATTTTATCGAGTTAATAATATTGAAGTAAGTAATTTTGTTCTGAGTTGAATACAACTTACAATAGGGACAATACAAAGAGCAGCAAGATGCATAGGGGCAAAATTAGTATGACAACTAAAGTCTCAAAAACTCAATGGCAATATTTAGAACAACGCCCTCATCCTTGGCGAAAACAGCTTTACTTCAAAGAGAAACGGCTAAAAGCTTTTGATGTCTGGATAACTATGTTAGTTGAAAATATGTCACCAGAAGAGGCTTCTGAAGACTGGGATTTACCCTTGGCTGCTGTAGAGGAAGCCATACAATATTGCGAAACGCATCAAGATTTATTGAGACAAGAAGCAGATGAGGAACGGCATCGTTTAGAAGCAAAAGGAATTAGCCTTGAGCCTAAGATTACTACTTGATGAAGATTCCCAAGCTAAACGCTTGGTTAGTATTTTAGAACAAGCTGGCCATGAAGCGCTTACCATCAATGAAGTTGGTTTGGCTGGTTTATCAGATGATGTAGTTCTTAACTATGCCAAAGAAGCAAATCTTATTCTTCTGACTCATAACTGCGATGATTTTGAAGAGTTACATAATCTAAATCCTAATCATTCAGGTATTTTAGCAGTTTATAGTAATGCTAACCGTTTTAAGAATATGAGTTTTCAGGCAATAGCAAAAGCGATTATGAACCTCGAAGTTTCTGGTATTTCCATAGCGAATCAGTTTATATCTCTAAATTCCTGGAATTATTAAATCTGAGAAGTTTATAGATATAAATTTGTAAGTGCTATATAATTTTGAAACTATGAACCGACCTAAAACTATGACATCGAAGCAGAAACCATTCTCCAGCAGTCGCGAGGTTGCCGCTGAATTCGATAAGTGGGCCAAGGCGGGACGAGGGGAAGAAATGGCCGTCGGTCATCGCTATGCAACGCAACAGATACTAGATGATTTAGCAATCTCAGATAACTCCGTCGTCCTTGATGCAGGCTGTGGCATCGGATGGATTCTCAACGATCTTATTGGCTCACGCATTGCCCGTGGAATTGGAATAGATTTGTCAGCCGAAATGGTTGCGATCGCCTCTGCAAGGTGTACTCTACCGCATTTGGAGTTCTTGACAGCGGATATATCTAACACACCCTTCGAGAACAACAAGTTTTCACAGATCGTCTCCATCGAAGCACTATACTACACTCCCCAACCGCTCGAAACATTAAAGGATTGGTTTCGCATATCTCTTCCCGGAGGCAGATTAGGTCTTGTGATTGATCTCTACCAGGGCAATCCAGCTTCAAAGTACTGGGTCGAAGCGTTACCGATAACGGTACATAACCTATCCGCAACGGAATGGCAGCATCTACTATCTTTGGCGGGTTGGACAAATATAGTGTCTCGCTGCGTTCCTCTTCCCACTCAGGCTTCTTCCAGCGAATTTACGGCATCTTTATACTTTCCAGATTACGATATCTATCGAGCTTACTGCGAAGCGGGATCGCTACTCCTCAGTGCGCAAAGGGAAGAATGAAGATGCCACTGAATTCGGTAGGTGGCATAGAAGATCTAATGGAGGCAATGAATTCACTGGAGGGACGAAGATTAAGCACTGCTTCATTCCATAGAGAGTTTTCTTTCATTAACGAAATAGCATTGTGGTTCTCAATGATGTTAAAGTTATTAACCATAGCTAGGGGTGCCTATTCAGTGAACAGTGAACAGTGAACAGTGAACAGTAAACAGTGAATAGTAAGCAATTCATGCTAATCTGGCAAGCCACAATCGATTATTTAAGAATTGAATAGCTAAATAACTGATAACTGATAACTAATAGCTGATAACTGTGACAAGGCTGAGAAATACTCTTAGAACCTGAGACTGGTTCGTACCAGCGTAGGGAAGCTGTTTATTGAGGAAATAAAATGAGAACAGAATGGGTTGCCAA
>JAAUXX010005234.1_pt1 | contig 10745 bp, 11 predicted proteins | sample 7278111 | NCBI WGS metagenome assembly JAAUXX01 (sample SAMN14350116, study PRJNA611818) | marine sediment metagenome | isolation source: surface marine sediment (1.8m) | place: French Polynesia: Moorea | collected 2018-08
ATCGTCGGTGAGTTCTCTGGCTTCTTTGAATTCTTCACAAGAGACACAATACCAGCCTTGTTGCTGATCTAAATAGATATCTCCGCGATCCCAGACCCGTTGAAAAAATTCCTTAACAATTACATCATGAGCGGTCGCTGTAGTTCGACTAAAACGATCGTACTGAATATTAAGTTTTTCCCAGAGCGCGGCAAAACTCTTAACAATGCGATCGCAATGTTCTTGAGTAGCTACGCCCTTTTCTGCTGCGGTGCGTTGAATTTTTTGTCCATGTTCATCTGTGCCTGTAATCAGTAATGCCGATTTTCCCTGTAAACGCTGAAATCGGATTAAGACATCAGCAATCATCGTAGTATAGGCACTACCGATATGGGGAACATCATTGACATAGTAAAGAGGAGTTGTAACAACAAACTTATTATTTAATGGAGAGTTATTCATTTATATTGATGGATAATATACGATCTAACCCAGAACAAAAGATTAATTAAAGCTCTTCTGAGTTGAATTCACTATTTTAATGTTTCTAGTTTTTCAAATTTTTCTAAGGATTTTGTGAAATATATAATAAATTAGCTTTTGTAATTTAAACTTACACCTTACAGTATTATTTATTACAGTAATTCTGGGGTGTTTCTCGGAAAATACTTAATACTTGTTTGATTTATTTAACATATCCTGGGTCGAACTGTAATTTAATTACGTTTGATGCTGTTGAATTAACTTAGTTATCGAGAGATGACGAAATGTTAAGAACTCAGGAGAGACGTGTCGCCGACACGTCTGTGCAAAATAAAATTCAGAGATAGATAAATTTTTATCTCCCTGGTCTCCCTGAGCCCTGAGCCTTCTATCTTCTGTGACCAAAAAATATCGTTAGTAGCAAAAAAAATATTCCAATATTGATCGAGACATCAGCTAAATTAAACACGGGAAAATTAATCAGGCGAAAATCGAGAAAATCGACCACATAACCAAATAAAAAGCGATCGATGCCATTTCCTAAAGCGCCAGCCAAAATAAAACCGTAACCTAATTGTTCATTGGTTGGTAATCTACTTCCAAACCAAGCCATAGCCATTAACCCCAGACTGACAAATAACGAAAGCCAACGCAGCCACCCAACACCTCCCCGAAAGAAACTGAAAGCTGCACCAGTATTTTCGACATAAGTAAAATGAAACACTTGTTCCCAAAGAGGCAATGTATCTCCAATGGCAGTGAAATTCTGAACAACTAAGTATTTGGTAACTTGGTCTAAAATTAGACTTGCGATCGCGACAATCCAGAACAAACGGTTTTTCTTCATTAAATATTGGGTAAAAGGCTTTAGGGGTCGAAATGTTATTGTATAGGTAACTCAGAAAGTTTACGAAGTCGAAGCAGGCTCCGTCCTCTCTTGGTGCGCGACGCAAAGCTAGTCCTTTAGGGCGTTCCCTAGCTGCGGGAGCCGCAGCGGGGTCGCACCGCTTTCAGGGCGGAGTACCTTCGACCTAAGTGAAGAAACTAAACCAAGCTGAGAGCTTATAGCTTAGAGCTTAAAGAAGATAGAATCATTAATAATTTCAGGAAATCATGAAAAAATCTGGTTTCGGCGGCAAAATAGCTAGCCACATTATGGCACTTTTATTAGGAGCCTTATTGACCTTCGGGACTCTTAAAGTAATGTCCTCTAAGGCGGAACCCGTATCCCTCACTCCTAACAAAACAGTACCAGAGAGATCAGTACCCAAGACCAAGACTACCGCACAAAATAATAATTCAGCTCAATATTCGACCAACTTTGTGGCATCTGCGATCGCGCGGACTGGTCCAGCTGTCGTCAGAATTGATACCGAAAGGACTGTGATTCGGCGAGTAGATCCTTTCTTTGACGATCCTTTTTTCCGTGAGTTTTTCGGCGATCGCTTTAGTCAACAAGTTCCCCGAGAAAGGCAAGTTAGGGGTCAGGGTTCCGGATTTATTACCGATAAAAGCGGGATTATCCTCACCAATGCCCATGTAGTTAGTGGGGCAGATCGCGTGATTGTCACTTTCAGAGATGGTAGAGAATTTGAAGGCACTGTCACAGGAACTGATGAAGTGACCGATCTTGCTGTGGTACAAATTGATCCTCAAGGTGCAGATATCCCCGTTGCGCCCTTGGGAGATTCTTCTCAAGTACAAGTTGGCGATTGGGCGATCGCAGTTGGCAACCCCGTGGGACTGAATAACACGGTAACTCTAGGTATTATCAGTACTCTAGAACGTTCTTCTGCCCAAGTAGGAATTCCTGATAAACGAGTAGAATTCTTGCAAACCGATGCGGCGATCAATCCAGGAAACTCTGGAGGTCCCCTTTTGAATCAAAATGGCGAAGTTATTGGTATTAATACCGCGATTCGTGCCGATGCCACAGGAATTGGTTTTGCGATTCCTATAGATAAAGCCAAAGAACTTAAAGATATTTTAGCGGCGGGGCGAGAAGTTCCCCATCCCTATGTTGGAGTACAAATGATCACTCTGACTCCAGAAATTGCCCAACAAAACAATAATGATCCTAACGCTCCCATTATTATTCCTGAAGTAAAAGGAGTATTAGTAATTCGAGTATTACCCAATACCCCAGCCCAAGGAGCAGGTATTCGGCGAGGAGATGTCATTATTGATGTTGATGGAGAAGCAATTACCAGTGCCAATCAGTTACAAACTGTAGTTGAAAATAGTGGACTCAATCAAAATCTTAAATTTAAAATTCTTCGAGGCGATCAACAATTAACACTAAATGTGAGGACTGCTCAATTAGAAAGTACTTCCTAGCTATAGCAATCCTCTTTTATTAGTTACAAAGCAAGAGCGTAGCATACTACGCTCTTAATATTGGTATTTCTCCACCTACTAATGTCAAGTCCGTTAGTCTGGAGAATCAGAATAATCTATGAGAGAAAACTTAAAAGAATCTATTCAGCAAATAGATCGCCTTCAGGCTAAACAAAATTACTCTGAAGCAGAACAGCTTTGTAAACAAATCATTGAAGCATTACCATACTCAGAACAGGGACAGATTCTTCAGGTAAGCTTGCAAAACCGCCTTGTCTCTATTCTAGAAGCCCAATCTCGTTATGATGAGGCTCTAATTGTAATTCAGTCCGCACAGACAAAGTTAGCTCATATCACAGCCAGTATAGATCCTAATATCGCCCTGTGCTTGCAAATAACTAACATGACTAGTCTTGGTACTTTCCAGCGCATTCAAGGCAATTATGCTGAAGCAGAACAAACTTACCAACAAGCAATTAAACTGATTGAAACCCAAGGAACAGAACAGCATCAAGGGAAAAAAACTCAGTTAGCCAACAATTTAGCAATTGTCTATAAATATTGGGGCAAATTTGATGCCGCAGAAAGCCTCTATCAAGATACATTAGCCAGTTTAAAACAACAATATGGTAACTATCATCCTGATGTTGCCACAATTTACCATAATTTAGCAGGACTAAATCATGCTCGTAGAGACTATCAAACCGCAGAAACTTGGGCACGACAATCCTATCAACTCCATCTAGAATTATTTGGTGCTCAACATCCCCAGACTATTGCCGATGGAGCAGCATTAGGTTCAATTTTACACGGACTCCAGCAATGGGACGAAGCGATCGCGCATTTTAAAACCGCTATTAGCTTTTTCGAGCAACATTTTGGTTCAATACACTACGATGTCGCGCTCAACCTGAATAATCTCGCTGCATCCGAGCAAGCTAAAGGAAATTTATCCGAAGCAGAACAAGCTTATCGCAGAGCCTTGGCGATTAAAACTCAAATTTTAGGAGAATCTCATCCTGAACTGGCTATTACTTTAAATAACCTAGCATCAGTTCTTAAACAAAGAGGAAACATAGCAGAAGCCAAGTCATTTTTTGAGCAAGCCAGAGCGATTTGTGCCACTACTCTAGGGGAAGATCATCCTAACGCTCAGATATGTTTAGATAACATTGCTTCCTTAAATTAATTGGGGAACCACTGTTTATCAAGTAATTCTTCCAGAGAATAAGGACAATGTTCAGGTAAAGAATTTAGCTGAGTTTTTTTCTGAACAATCAATAAAGCATTTTGATAAATTTTCGGTAATTCATCTACTAAATAATTTTGTAAATTAGTGGTAAGTTTATCTTCTAACTGAACCCGAAAAGTGATGATTTCTGCTGCCCAATGATTTGCGTTTCTTTCCTTTTCTGATTGCCAAAATTGGTACAGCATGAGGTAAACAATTATCTGTAATAACAAACTTTTAACAGCATTTTTCTCGCTGCGCCCCAAGGTTTCTAACTCCTCAATCAAGTTTTCATAATCTAACTTTTCTAGATCGCGATTTTTCAGTAGCTGAATCATTAGACCATTGCTTAGAAGATTTAACAATGGGCTAATGATTCAGATTATATTCAATCTTTTTCTGGAATATCTAATTTTTTTTAGAGTTGTCAGCCCTCTTTTCTAATAATTGCCATCGGTCCACCAGCAATGCTAGCTAACTGTTCCAAATTAAGTAGCTGAAGGCAAGTTTTTTCTGAATTGGAAGAAGTATTAGATTGGGTTGAGTTGCGTTTTCTCATCAGTATTTCCTTAATTGGTTTTTGCAACATTGACCATGATTTAATAGAAAATCTGGTTCCTAGTTATTTCAATCTAGAAAGCGATCGAGAAAAACTGGGGATGACAAGCACAATTCATAAATGAATAAATAGCGAATATTTTTAATCTGGTAAAATTCGATATGAATTTCAGTGATATAAATTTTTAGATCTACTTAACTAGTAAAGCGTTAATATTGAGTACTTATGATTTGCTTTCGCCAGCACTAGTCCTATGACAGAAAAAGCACTCAGAGAGCTAGCCTCAATCCTCAATCCCACGACCAGCATCCCCCAAGGCGAAACTCCCCTCTTGATTGCGGTGGGTGCAGTAGGCAAAGCTTTGGGCATAAATATTCGTCCTCCCGCTAAATCAGAGAATTCTATTACCTTAGAAGGAATTGCCCAAGCTTCTGGTTTTCGTACCCGTCGAGTCACCCTTGTTGCCAATTGGTGGAAAGCAGATTGTGGACCTCTTCTGGCTTTTACCAAAGAAGAAAACTTTCCTGTTGCTCTGATTCCCATTAAAGGCGCTAAGTATCAAATACTTGACCCCATCAATTTACAACGCCAACCTGTAACTCGTCATACCGCAGTCAAACTCAAACCTAATGCCTATACTTTTTATCGTCCTTTACCCGACAAAGAAATAACATTTTTTGAAGTTCTCAAATTTGCCTTGAGAGGTCGGACTTCAGACTTAATTAAAATCTTCTGGGTGGGTGTTGTGGCAACTCTGTTCGGGATGTTTACACCGCAAATCACAGGTATTCTCATCGACTATGCCATTCCCGATGCGAACCGCAACTTATTAATTCAGATGGGATTGGGATTATTCGCTGCCAGCTTTGGCGTGATGATCTTTCAATTAGCTCAAAGTTTTGCCATTCTCAGAGTACAAACCCATAGTAGTTTTGATACTCAGGCTGCGGTTTGGGACCGATTACTAAAACTCAAACCTGCTTTTTTCCGCCAATATTCCACTGGGGATTTACACAATCGCGTTTCCGCTATTACTCAAATTCGCGATCGCCTGAGTGGAAGCATTTTACGCATTATTTTTACCAGTTTATTCTCCTTGCTAAATCTGGTACTGTTGATCTTCTATAGTTTTGACCTAGCATTAGTAGCAGTTGCGATAGCTTTAATAACAGTAATTATTACTACCGTATCGGCAATAATTACTCGTCAAAAAATACGACCTCTCCAGCAGCTTTCAGGCGAAATCTTTGGACTGACGGTGCAGTTAATTGGTGGGGTATCGAAACTGCGAGTTGCGGCTGCTGAAGCAGAAGCCTTTGCTTGCTGGGCAAAAAAATATACTCAGCAGGTAAAACTAATGTTGAGCACTCAGTTAGTCGAAGATATACTCACTACTTTTAATGTTATTTTGCCAGCAATTAGTTCGATGCTGTTATTTGGGTTAGCGGTTTACTTTACTCAACAAGCCACAGAAACAGGACTTTCCACAGGAACTTTTCTGGCATTTAACACCGCTTTTATCACCTTTATTACTAGTGCTACCCGCTTAAGCAATACCCTCCTTGATATTTTAGACATCACAATATTATGGGAACGCGCCCAACCGATTTTTAAAACTAAACCAGAAGTAGATCGGAACAAATTTCATCCCGGGAAACTTTCTGGTGAGCTGAGATTAGAACAAGTTTGCTTTCGTTATCGTCAGGATAGTCCTCTAGTTTTAGATCGGATTAATTTGCAAGTAAAAGCACGAGAATTTGTTGCCCTTGTCGGACCATCGGGAAGTGGGAAATCTACTATTTTGCGATTATTGTTAGGCTTTGAAACTCCAGCGTCGGGAACTATATCTTATGATGGCAAAGATTTATCGGGATTAGATATTGCAGCGGTGCGGCGTCAGTTAGGGGTAGTATTGCAAAATGGTCGTATTATGAGTGGTTCGATTTGGGAGAATATTGCTGGCGGTGCCATTGTTACCCAAGAGGAAGCTTGGTTAGCCTTGCAGATGGCAGGATTAGCAGATGATATTCAAGCAATGCCGATGGGGATACATACGATTATTTCCGAAGGGGGTGGTAATCTTTCTGGCGGACAGCGACAACGCTTATTTATCGCCCGTGCTTTAGTACATAAACCGCAGATTTTATTGTTTGATGAGGCAACATCAGCATTAGATAATCGTACCCAGGCAATTGTTACTGAAAGTTTGTCACAGTTGGGCGTAACTAGGATTGTTATTGCCCATCGCTTGAGTACGATTCGTCATGCTGATCGGATTTATGTGTTGCAAAGTGGGAAAATATTACAGCAGGGAAGTTTTGAGGAATTGGCAGCAGTTGAGGGACTGTTTGCCGATTTGATGGCACGACAGATGACTGAATAAATTTTAGCCTTAAAAATTTATAATAAATGAAAAGCATAAACTAATAATTCTTATGGCAAATTGGCTCGAACATACAGTACAAGTAGAAGTAGAAATTCCCATTGAAGCAGCTTGGTCTTTGTGGTCAGACCTAGAGCAAATGCCTCTGTGGATGAAATGGATTGATTCTGTAGAAATCATCACCGATAACCCCGAACTATCTCGCTGGCAACTAGCTAGTGGGGGATTTCAATTTAGTTGGCTATCTCGGATTGTCAAAGTAGTTCCTGAGCAAATAATTCAGTGGGAATCTGTTGATGGTTTACCAAATCGAGGAGCAATTAGATTTTATAATCGCCATAGTAGTAGTATTGTTAAACTATCTGTTGCTTACGATATTCCAGGAATTCTTGGTAAGTTAATGGATGATTTATTTTTAGGCAGAATTGTCGAATCAACTATTCAAGCCGACATGGAACGTTTTCGAGACTACGCCTTAAAAGCCAGTAAGACATCTTAACTAGAGTAAATTTTAATTGAAATGTACGAACTGAAGTTAAAGTGTTATCATTCTCTTTGAGAATGAGAGTCGGTAATTCTAGTTGGTATTCAGTATTGATAGGTTTATTCCATAAAGTATTGATAAGCTTTTTTGTCCGAAATCTTGTATCTCCACAAGCATCTAATTCCAGGAGACACAAATTATGTCAATTTATGTAGGTAATCTCGACTATGACTTAGGGAAAGAGGACCTAGAAGAAGTATTTTCTGAATACGGGAAGGTTACACGAGTTCATCTGCCAACAGATCGCGAATCTGGTCGCAAAAGAGGTTTCGCTTTTGTAGAAATGCAATCAGAAGACGAGGAATCTGCTGCAATTGACGCTTTAGACGGCGCAGAATGGGTGGGAAGAACCCTCAAAGTAAACCAAGCAAAACCTCGGGAAAATCGTTCTGGCGGCGGTGGTCGTAGAGGATTTCGTGCCTAATATATTGTAAGTAGGTTTCATAAAAATTGAGCTTCTGGAAATCAAATTAATGGAATGAGGACAAACGCATAACGTTATATATTAGGGGTTAGTCTTTGCGGTATATCAAAACATGTGATGTGAACTATCCCGTCGGGTTCATTTTCCCGCTCCCCTTAAAACCTTCGAAGCTTAGCGACGATAATTCCCTAGAAACTGTTCCAGAAGCATTTATTTGTATCAAAGGAAAGATGTAAATTATGGCAAAAAGAAGAAATATCAAAAAAGAAAAAGCAGCTCGCAATAGAGCATATGCTAAACAGTTCAAAAAGAAGACAGGTCGCAATAAAAACTTTAGAAGCTTCCAGAGCAAACAAGAAGATACGGAATCAGCAACTTCCGAAACTAGTGATTCTTAGTTTACTTAAGGTCAACATTTTATTTTTTTTTATTCTATGATTTCATTGTTCTCAACTAATTTTAGAATTTTTGCTCAGGTAAGATTCATAAAATAGTTAAGGACAATTTTTTTATAGTGAATTTTTACAGCAAGTAACCATGACATCTTCTTTTCCTCAGAATAATATTGCGATCAAGGTCAGAGTTCCTCAAACATTAGATTTATCCGTAGTTGTCCCTATTTATAATGAAGCGGATAGCATTCCGACTTTAGTACAAGCGATCGCTGATGTCTTGCAAGCAACCCAATTAAGTTACGAAATCATCTGTGTTGATGATGGCTCAGTAGATGGTTCGACCGAAATTTTAACTGAGCTCGCTAGACAACGAAGTGATCTCAAAGGATTAATTCTGCGGCGTAACTATGGTCAAACCCCAGCAATGGCAGCAGGTTTTGAAGCCGCGAAGGGCAAGATAATTGTCACTCTGGATGGGGATTTACAAAATGATCCGGCTGATATTCCTTTGTTATTGGCAAAACTTGATGAAGGTTATGATTTGGTGAGTGGTTGGCGGAAAAAAAGACAAGATGCTGCCTTGACTCGCCTATTACCTTCCAAGATTGCTAACTGGCTAATTGGTAACGTTACAGAGGTTAAAATTCATGACTATGGCTGTTCTTTGAAGGCTTATCGTGCAGAATTAGTCGCAGATATGAATCTTTATGGGGAATTACATCGTTTTTTACCTGCTTTAGCTTTTATCGAAGGAGCCAAGATTGCAGAAATTCCCGTACGTCATCATGCTCGTCGCTTTGGGAAAAGCAAATATGGTTTGGGTAGAACTATTCGGGTACTAATGGATTTGTTTACGATCTTTTTTATGAAAAAATTCCTGACTCGACCAATGCATGTCTTTGGTTTAGGGGGAATGGTTTCTTTTGTTTTAGGAATTGGGATTGGTCTCTATTTAACTCTGATTAAGTTTGTTTTTAATGCTAATATTGGCGATCGCCCTCTGTTAATTCTTGCTGTTCTATTAGTTTTAACTGGCATTCAACTTTTCTGTTTTGGCTTAGTTTCCGAGTTGTTAATGCGGACTTACCATGAATCACAAAGAAAACCAATTTATCGTATTAGAAATATTGTCGGCAAAGATTAGAGATTGGGGATTAGTTTAATGATTGAAAATTGAAATACTAAGTAGTAGTGAAAAATGAATTACCTAGTTGAGATCGTTAGTAGGTAGTGGTTGGTAGTTTAGAACGACTTTAAAACTGTGTAAATAAATTTGCTTAGGTACTTATTCTTCTGGTAAATCATTGATGCTCGTTAAATGTTCGATGATGATGTCTAACTTACTGCCTAGTTGATTAACTTTATGTTCCAAGCAATCAAATCTTTTGTCATGACGTTCTAAATGTTGTTCAATTTGTTCAAAGGCATTACTGATTCTGCCATCAGGTTCGACATCTATTTCTATAGTTTTCAGTCTTTCTCTGAGATTATTGATTAATCTTTGGTGCTGATTAATTCTTTTATTTTGTTCTCTCTCTCGTTCACTCATGCATTGTCGGAATCATGTTTTTTGTTGTATATACTTGTCATTTTAAATAATATAGGAAAAAGATTACCTGGAGTGAAATAATTATCGAGTACATGATAATGCCAAAGACAAAAATAATTACCAGATAATGTCCGATTCCCAAGCAGTTAATAACGCCGTAGCACAACTCTATAACACCTATCCCTTTCCTCCCGATCCTCTTACCGATGATACGCCTCCAGGATATAACTGGCGCTGGAATTGGATTACTGCTTACAATTTTTGTACTGGACAAAAACCACCCCGTCAGGATATTCGTATTTTAGATGCCGGTTGTGGTACAGGTTCAGGTACAGACTATTTAATTCACCTCAACCCCGAAGCGGAAATTGTCGCCGTTGATTTAAGTGAAAAAGCCTTAGAAGTCGCTCAGGAAAGATGTCAAAGATCTGGGGTAATTGCCAACCATAGCAAACCCGTTACCTTTCATCATCTAAAACTCGAAGATGCGACGGATTTACCAGGAGAGTTTGATTTTATCAATTGTGTCGGAGTATTGCATCATTTACCCGAACCAGAAAAGGGAATTAAAGCCTTAGCCAAAAAACTAGCCCCAGGGGGATTATTACATATCTTCGTCTATGCTGAGTTAGGACGTTGGGAAATTAGTCTCATGCAAAAAGCGATCGCAATTTTACAGGGTAATAAACGGGGAGATTATCGTGATGGAGTCAAAGTTGGCAGAGAAATCTTTGCTAATTTACCTGAGAATAATCGTATTTTAAAACAAGAACAAGAAAGATGGTCTTTAGAAACTCATCGCGATGAAGCTTTTGCCGATATGTATGTTCATCCCCAAGAAATTGACTATAATGTTGAGAC
>JAAUXX010014416.1_pt1 | contig 10726 bp, 12 predicted proteins | sample 7278111 | NCBI WGS metagenome assembly JAAUXX01 (sample SAMN14350116, study PRJNA611818) | marine sediment metagenome | isolation source: surface marine sediment (1.8m) | place: French Polynesia: Moorea | collected 2018-08
ATTGCACTGGAGATCACCGACGCCGCCGCCGTCAAGCGTCAACTCGACGAGCTGGGCATCGAGATTACCGAGACGGTCGAGTTCGACGGCGCCGTGTTTTTCTTCGTCCGCGACCCCGACGGCAACGTGATCGAGTTCCATCGACCGAAAGATTGAGTCGCGGAGAATCTGTCGACCAGGGCTCCAGAGCACCGACTGGACGTCGTAAGACAGGCAGCCTGACTATCGAAAGTTTAGCTGGAAAATGAGTAATGGTCCGCAGCGCGGGGCCACGAAAATCTCTTCAATAGCACCATCCAAGCACTCCACGGGAAACTCCTTCGAATATGGATGTCACGACAAGATTTCTTTGGGTCCCGGCAGCCCTGGCTTTGACGACGCCAATGGCACAGGCGGATGACTTTGATTTCGAGGCCGGCCTCAACTTCTTTGGGGAGCGATTCGAGAGCGAGGCCGACCTCATTATTCCTGCATCGCCATTTCCCGTCAGCACGTTCACGGCCGTCGACAGCGACGAGATTGCCGTTTTCGGCCGCTGGTTCTTTCATGGACTCTCCGATGACGAAGGACCTCGTGCACGAGCGGTGTTCGTCAACCGAGCGTCCAGCCTGAACCTCAACTACGTGCGCTCCGAGTCGACGGCCTCGGCCGGCCTGTTCAGCCAGGACCCTGCGTTCTCCCCCATTGCGCTGCCGGACATCGATCTCGACATTGACAGCTTCAGCGTCGATGCTCGATTCGTCAGTCGGCAGAACGGCTGGTTCGGGGAGTTTGGTATTGCCCAGGCACGTTTAAACTCCGACTTCATCGGCGAAAGCTTCGATGCGACAACGCTGAGCGCCGGTATCGGCAAATACGTCGCAAAGACCACGGCGCTCGAGGTCAACCTCGCGACGGTCGATGCCGATCAGGGCGACGCAACAACCGTTGCCGTGAATTTCACGCACCTCGGCGCCATTAGCCCGACCTGGCAATACGCGATCGACGGGCTATACAGCAACACCAACGCAGACGGCGACGGAGATTCAGATAGCTGGCGCCTCGCACTGTCGCTTTATCCGAACAAGGATGTCGAGTTCGGAATCGCCTTTGACGGGACCGACCAGAATACCGCCTTCGGCAACGCAGACCGTACGGGTTTTCAGCTATTCGCCAGCTGGTTCATTACGGCAAACTTCCAGATTGGCGGAAGCTATCGTTTCGATGACGCCGACGAACTGCCCTTCAACACGGGTGGTACCGTCACAAACACGAGTACCGACCAGTATGCTTTCAGCGCAGGCGCTACACTTCGCTTCTAACGAAAGAGCCTTTCCCGGGGAGAACCGAGACATGAGCAAACCACGACCCACCAATGCAACACGCCGGCAGCTGCTGGGAGCCATGGGCTTTGTCGCCGCGGCCGCCGTCTTTCCCGGCGTTGCCGCTGCAAAGGCGCTGCGGATCAAGGTCTACAAGAGCCCGACCTGCGGTTGCTGCAATGACTGGATCGATCACCTCGAAGAAAACGGCTTCTCAGTCACGGCGTTCGATGACGGCAACAGCGACGCACGCAAACGGCTCGGCATGCCGGCCAAATTCGGCTCCTGCCATACGGGCGAGATCAACGGCTACGCAATCGAGGGTCACGTACCGGCAAAAGAGATCCACCGTCTGCTCGACGAACGTCCGGACGCGGTGGGCTTGTCGGTTCCAGCCATGCCGCGCGGCACGCCCGGCATGGACGGACCGATCTACGGCGGTGTCGTCGATCCCTATGACGTTCTATTGATCGGCAACGACGGCGAAGCGAGCGTCTTCCAGTCCTACCGCTAGCTCGCGGCCACACTTACTCGTCGACGAAGCTCGTAAACTCCGCGAGCGATTTGCGCCGGATATCGGGCACCTTGCAATCGTCGGCCGGATAGCCCACGACGAGCAGCAGGAACGGACGTTCGGTCTTCGGCCGTCCGAGAATCTCATTGAGAAACTTCATCGGGCTCGGCGTGTGCGTCAGCGTCGCGAGTCCGGCCTCGTGCAGCGCCGTAATCAACAAACCGCTGGCGAGACCCGTGGATTCGGTCGGATAGTAATGTTTGACCTTCTCACCGTGCTCGTCCTCGCTGAACTTCTGCAGGAAGATCGCGATCAGCCACGGCGCCGTTTCGAGAAACGGCTTATTTGCATCAGTGCCGAACTGCTTTAGCGCGTCGAGCCACTCGTCCGAGGCGCGGTGGTCGTAAAACTCGCGCTCTTCTTCTTCGGCCGCCAGCCGTATTTTCCTCTTGGTTTCCGGGCCGCTTACGGCCACGAAGTGCCAGGGCTGCATATTGGCGCCGCTTGGCGCCGTGTTGGCGGCCTTGAGCGCTGCCTCGATAATCTCGCGCGGCACGGGGCGGTCCGAGAACTCGCGGACGCTGCGTCGCCGATTGACGTTCTCATAGAACGCCTGGGCGCGTTTCAGCATTTCGTCCGGCGGGTATTCGCGATACTCGGACAGGGGCCGGGTAATGTATTCGTCGTTCACGTTCCGTCTGCCTCGTCGTCCTCGGTCAGCTTCTGTAGCACGGTCCATTCGTCGGTGTCACGCTCCGACACCATTACGCCCCGCATCGAGATGCCGGCGCGGTGGACCGATTCCGGATCGCCCGTCAGGAGAGGATGCCATTCTGGCAGGTTCTGCCCCTTCGCGAGACGCCGATAGGCGCAGCTCGCGGGGAGCCACTCGAATGCTTCGCCCTTGTCGGCTGCGAGATCGATACAGTCGGCGACTTCGCGCACGCGCCGCGGATAGTCCGTGCAGCGGCAGCTCGCCGTATCCAGCAGGCGGCAGGCGAGGTTCGTGTAGTAAAGCTCGCCCGTATCCTCGTCCTCGACCTTGTGCATACAGCACAACGCACAGCCGTCGCAGAGCGACTCCCACTCCTCGGTCGACATCTCGGCAAGCGTTTTGTCCTTCCAGAACATGCGCGCTATCGTGATTGCCGGAGCGCCGCTCTGCAAGCGCTATACTCGCGCCATGCGCCTTGCCCGCCTCGCCGCTATTACCGCAATTACCGCAATACCTGCTGACTGCCTCGCCAGCGAGTCACTCGACCTGCACGCCTTTTCCGATGTCGTACACCGCGGCGTCAACCTGACCGACGGCAACGCGGCGCTGGGCTTTACGGCCGGCTGGGATTTCGACTCGGGCTGGTTCCTGGGCGGCGGCGGATACTACGCCGAGGGCGAGCCCACGGGACGGGCGCTCGTCCGGAACCTCAATGCGCACGTCGGTTGGTTTCGGTCGCTCGGCGCCGATTCCGCTGTCGAGGTTTCACTGAATCGCGTCGCGTTCATCGACGTCAGCGACTGGAGCTATACCGAGCTCCGGGGAGACTGGCATCTCTCGCCGTCGCTGTCCCTGATGCTTGCGTGGTCACCCGACTACTACGACCGTGCACCGGCGCTCAATGTCGGCGCAACCTGGCGGCCGCGACTCGGCGACAGGTCCTACCTCGTGTTCGGGGGCGGGCCCGGACGCGTTGGCGGCCGTTTCGATCAGACGATCGCCTGGGGGCAGGCCGGTATCGGCATTGCGATAGAGCGCTTCGACCTGTCGCTAAGCTACAACGTCGTCGATGAGGACTCGGCGCTGATCTTCGCAACGCCTGAAGACACGGTCGCGCTCCGGATCAGTTTTCGACTGCGCTGAGCGGGTTCGAACAGACGCCGCCCGCGGTCGATCGATTGAGGGCACTGCAGGCATCGATGCTCGCGCCAAGCTCCTCGAGGCGTACGCTGGACGCGAGCATGGCTTCCGTCTCCGGGCCGCTCAGCGTTGGGTCAGCTTCGATAAGGAGCGCCATGACGCCCGATACGTGCGCGGCCGCCAGCGATGAGCCCGCCATGTAGTCGTAGCCGTGACCGGGCTGAGCCGTCAGTACCGCGCTGCCCGGTGCGAACAGGACCTCTTTGGAATCGGCCGTGACGCCCGTACCGTCACTCGCGTAGACGACGCCGGCGCGCGGTGAGGGGAAGCGCGATTCGCCGCGCGATGCGTCCCATGCCGCGACGATCAACGCACCGTCTGCGGTCAGTTTGCCAACGAGGGCATCGAGCAGGCGATCGCTCGGTCCGGTCAGGCTCAGGTTCACGACGTGCGGCCGTATCGTGACGGCATGATCCAGCGCCAGCGACAGCGTCAGACTGTTACAGCGCGTCGCACCCTCTGCCGACTCCCAGCACGCGCGATAGGCATGCAGCTCGGCGCCAGGCGCAACGCCTGAAATGCCGACGCCGTTGCTGCTCTGTGCGACCAGCACACCGGCGATTCCGGTTCCGTGGCGTTCTGACGTGGAACCCGTCCCGACGAAGTCCGTATTGCCGGCCAGTGCGTGCTGCAGGTCAGGATGATCGTGCTCGACGCCGGAGTCGATCATCGCGATGCGTACGCCGGCACCCGACCAGTGTTCGTGAAGGGGTGCAACGTTCATGATCTCGAGCGAACCCTGCAGATGACGATACGGGTCTTTCCTGGCCGCGAGACCCTCGAACTCGTTGAGCGGCTGCACCCACTCAACGCGCGTGTCCTGCCGGAGGGCCGCGAGCGTTGCGGCCCCGTCTTCGCCAAGGCGGACGACGACGCAGTGAACGTCGAGAGCGCGAATGGGCCACTGTTGTGAAACGGTGAGCTCGTAGTCGTTCGCGATGTCGCGTGCGAGACGCTTCAACTTCGGGTCGTCGGCGTAGCTGTAAGAGCCCGAATAGCCGACACCCGACGACCACCCGCGCCGGCGCTCGGGCCGCGTGTCCTTGAGCACGACGATCCACTCGTCTATGCCGCCTAAGTCTTCCTCTGCAAAGGCAGCCGACGCAAGCAGACACGATCCGAGAAGGAGGACGAGGAGACGGAACATTACGGCGTCTGTTCGTAGCGCACGGGTTCGGCGAGATCGATGCGCGGGTCGTCACGCCACGACGCAAGGTCGTCACGGCTCAAGGCCTCCGGCGTCGTCACAACGTAGGCGCCGGCGGGACCCGGGCCCTGGACTATTTCGAAGCCGAATGCTTCGCCCGCCTCGATACGATCGGCGTCACTAGTGCCATCGGCAAACACAAGCCGGATGCGATTGCTTTCGGCCACCGGCGTGACGGCCTCACTCGACAAGGTCGTAAATTCTTCATCCGGCATCTGTGCCGGCCGGTCCATGAACAGGACGACGGTGACGGCGGCGAGAAGGCTCGCGACGATCGCCGAGCGCCGCCAGGCAGACGCCCGCTTGACGGGTTCCTCGATGCTGTCGATATCCAGCTTGTCGAACGCCGACGCATCGGGTGCCTCGCCCGTCACGGCATCGACAACCGCGTGACGAAAGCCCCGCTCTTCAATGACGCGGGCCAGCAGATCGTCGTCGTCTTCGAGCCGCGCCTCGAACGCCGCCCTGGCATCGTCGTCCAGGCGCCCGGCCACGTAATCGACAACGAGCAGATCGTCCTCGATTTCGTCGCGTGTGTGGAGTCTCGTTACCTGGTCATTCATCCTGTGTACCTCGTGCCGGCCGTTCGCCGAGATCGTTCATGATCTGTTTGAGCCTGCGTCGTGCATGGAAGACTCGCGTCTTCACAGTGTTCTCCGGACAGTCGGCTATTGCCGCGATCTCCTGGTACGTGTGCCCCAGGAAATAGGATAGCTCAATCACCATCCGGTGCTCGTCTGTCAGTCGCGTCAGGGCGTGAGCCACGAGGTCACGCTCGTCCGCGTTGCCTTCCCGGGCCGGCAAATCCTCGGCGACGGGACTCATGTCCGCGTCGCGGCGTTTGCTGCGCAGAGTCTTGAGGCAGTTGCGGTAGGCAATACCGAATATCCACGTCGAGACTCGCGACTTGCCGTTGTAGGACGACGCTTTCTGCCAGACGGTCAACATGACGTCGTTGAACGCCTCCTCGTTGGCCGCTCTGTCCCGCACGATACGAAACATGAACGGGCCGAGGCGGTGCCGGTAACGCTCGTACAGCGTCTCAAACGCCACAGCGTCGCGACCCGTAGCGATACGGCCGATCAGTGAGCGATCTTCCGCGTCCGTCCCGGATCCGCGCCTGCCTCGGTTGGTCTGCTCCATCAAGCCTGGTCCCGCCAGCGTTGCTGCCGCCATCGCGTCGTTCCACGTTACTCCTTGCTCCGTGTATTCCACAAGCGATGCAAAAGGTTCATTTAGCCTTAAAAAAACGTTTCCGAGTGTTTCCGTTCGGACGGCAGTGAACGTTTTGGCCGCGCCGCGACATTCACGTCCTGTACCCGTTGCCGGCCGCGAGCCGGCACAAACCTCACAAAGGACAGGATCATGATGAATTTCACCAAGGGGCTCAGGGCCCTCCTTCCCGTACTGGGCATAGGCCTCGTTATCGCGGGCTGCAGCGACTCCTCCAACGCGCCGGCACCGAGTTCGCCGCCTCCGCCAACGGCGAGCCCGCCGCCTCCGCCGCCCCCGCCCGTCAATGAGCCGCAGGCCGGAGCACCGGGCGCGAGCGGCGACACGTCGATCGGCACGGTGTTCGTCAAGGACGCTGACGGGCTGACGCTCTACACCTTCGAGAACGATCGCGACGATACGGACGGTGACGGTCCGGGCGATTCCGACTGCAACAACGGCTGCGCCGACAACTGGCCGCCGCTGCTCGCGGATGCATCGTCAACCGCAGAAGGGCAGTTCACGATCATCACGCGTGACGACGGCACGTCCCTGCAGTGGGCGTTCAAAGGACTACCGCTGTATACGTTCGCGGGCGACGCGAATTCCGGCGAGGTGAACGGCGACGGCTCGGGCGGCGCCTGGTACGTCGCACGGCCGAATCCCTGGCAGCTGTCGGACGTCGATGCGAGCGCCAAGGGAACGGTCTTTGTCGGTCTTGCGAGCGTTCGAAACGTCGACGGGAGCGGCGGCATTGCCGCCGACCGTGCGGACCGCGAGGGCTTTACGCTCTACGTTTTCGAGAATGACCGCAACGACGCCGACGGCGACGGCACGGGCGACTCCGACTGCAATGGCGGCTGCGCAGAGACGTGGCCCCCGCTGTTCGCCGATCCGGGCGCAACGGCAGGCGGACCGTTCACGATTGTCGACCGCGATGACGACACGCGGCAGTGGGCGCTCAACGGTTTGCCGCTCTACTTTTATGCGCCCGATCTCGCCGTCGGCGATACCAACGGTGAAGGCGCGGGCAATGTCTGGTTCGTTGCGCGTCCGCAGCCGTTCACGACGGCTGATTCGTCGCTTGGCCCGATCATTGCCGGTGCCACCTCGGTACCGGGCCTCGGCACGAACGGTGCGCCAACGCTCGACCGCGCGGACCTCGCCGGATTCAGCCTGTACGTGTTCGACAACGACGCTGCCGATACAGACGGCGACGGCGCGGGCGACTCGGACTGCAACGGCGGCTGCGCACAGGCCTGGCCACCCCTGTTCGCCGACAAGGCCGCGACGCCTGTAGGAGGCTACTCGCTGATCACGCGCGATGACGGCGCAATCCAGTGGGCATTGAACGGCGAGCCGCTGTACTTCTTTGCTAGCGACGACGCCCCGGGCGACGTCAACGGCGACCAGGCGGGCGGCGTCTGGCACCTGGCGAGGCGGGCCCCCGTGCAGGTGACGACGGATCTCGCCGAGGGCGATATCTTCGCCGCGCGCGGACCCATAGCCGACGTCGACGGCAACGGTGACAAGGCGGACACGGTATCCGACAAGACCGGATTCACGGTGTACCGCTTCGACAACGATCGCAACGACACCGAAGGCGACGGCGCCGACGATTCCGACTGCAATGGCGGTTGCGCAGTAACCTGGCCGCCGCTATACGCGGACGATGACGATCAGCCCGCAGGCGACTTCGGCATCATCGAGCGCGAGGACGGCTCACGGCAGTGGAGCTACGCCGGCGATCCGCTGTATTTCTTCTCGGGCGATGGCGCGCCGGGCGACACCAACGGCGTTTATGGCGCATGGTTTACGGTTAGCCCCGTGACCGCGACCGAGTCATCTGACAGCCCGGAGTCTGGCTCGGGCTACTAGCGTGAACGGCCGGGCTCGATGAGCCCGGCCTTCCCCTTGCGTTTGCGATCCGCTGCCCGATGCGTCAAATTCTCACGCCCTTGCACGACGCCGGACGACGACATGAAAGCAGTGTTCCTCGATTTCGCAACGATGGGCGACGGGCTCGATCTCGCACCGCTCGAAGACGTCGTATCCGAACTCGACGTCTTCAACGCCACGGACGATAGCGCCGTAGCCGAGCGCGTAGCAGGCAAGGAGATCGTCTTCACCAACAAAAACGTGCTGAATGCCGAGCTGCTCGGCGATGCGAGCGCACTCAAGTTCATCGGGCTGACCGCGACCGGCACTGATAACGTCGATCTCGACTTTGCGAAGGCCAACGGCATTGCCGTCGCCAACATTCGCGCGTACTGCACCGAGTCGCTCGTCGAGCATGTCTTCGGCGTGCTGCTGATGCTGACGCATAGCCTCGAGCGCTTTCATCGGTCCGTCAGGGCCGGGGAGTGGCAACAGGCCGAGGATGCATTCCTGCTCGTCCACCCCGTCCGGGAGCTGTCGGCCATGACGCTCGGTATCGTGGGTTTTGGTGAGCTGGGAATGGGCGTCGCGAGGGTCGCGCGCACTTTCGGCATGGATATCCTCGTATCTGCTCGACCCGGCGCCGGATTGATTCACGAAGGTCGCGTCGCGTTCGAGGAGGTTCTCGAACGCTCGGACGCGATCACGCTGCACTGTCCTCTCAATGACGACACGCGAAACCTCATGGGCGAAGACGAGTTTCGCCGTATGAAGTCGTCTGCGTTCCTGATCAATACGGCGCGTGGCGGGCTTGTCGATTCGGCCGCGCTGGCTGACGCGCTCGGCAGAGGCCAGATTGCAGGCGCAGCGGTCGACGTGCTGCCGAACGAGCCCCCCGTCGACGGTGATCCGCTGCTCGACTACGACGGAGACAACCTGATCGTGACACCGCACATCGCGTGGGCCAGCGACGAGGCGCGGCAGAACGCTATAGACGAGCTTGCTCGAAACGCCGCGGCCTTTATGCGCGGCGAGGAGCGGAATCGTATCGTGTGAAACCTGGCGTCAGGGGCCCTGCGATTCCCGCCCAAGCCTGTGCTATGTTTCGTCCCACTCCAAAGCCGAGACTACGTGTCATGAAGACCCGAACAACAATTCTACGCGTCCTGTGCATCTTCGCCGTCACGAGCATCGCTCCTGGCTGCTCCTCGGGAGGCAAGATTCGCTCCGACTACGACCCGACGGCCGACTTCAGCCAGTACCGCACCTACAACTTCTTTGCGGATGCCGGCCCCGAAGATACGAACTACCAGAGCTTCTTCTCGCAGTACATGGTTGCCGCCATTTCGAGGGAAATGGACTCGCGTGGCTATACGAAGTCCGATGACCCGGATCTGCTCATAAACTTCAACGCGATTCTCCGGGAGAAGACCGACGTAAGGAGCTACCCGTCGGCGCCGATGGGCTATTACGGATACCGCGGCGGCTTCTACGACCCCTGGATGGGTTATGGCTATGGCACAGAGACCCACGTGTCGCAGTACACCGAGGGGACCTTCAATATCGACATCGTCGATGCGCGCGAGAAGAAGCTCGTTTGGGAAGCCGTTGGTGTAGGCCGCGTATCGCAGAAAGCGCTCGAAGAACTCGAGAAGCGCGTCAACGAGGGCGTGCCGGAGTTCTTCAAGACCTATCCGTTCGTCGCCGGCAGCGGTGTTCCCGGCGCACCCGAGTAAACCATGCGGTCGGGCCCGATCCGGGTACCGACCCCGCTCTGCCCTCTCTCCCTGACCGGGCCATCGGTCGGGCCCAGGCGGCCGCACTACCGGGATGCCGGGCCGCATTCTCCTCGTCCTCGAACAGCCAGCTCAGGTACCGATGATCTGCCTTGCCCAGCGCACGACGTCGCGCACGCGCGGCGCGGTCAGGTCGTGAGCCTCGTCGAAGCTGACCCAGCGCCACTCGTGATGCTCGGGCTCACCGGTATCGGGCGAGGGTCCGAGCACGACTTCACTCGTCCCTGTTTCCGCGAGGTAGTAGCGAGCCGTTTTGCCGCGACTGTATGGACCGGTCTCGATGAATCGCTCGGCCCAGGCGAAGTCCAGGTCGCCGATCCCGGTCTCTTCGAAGACTTCGCGGATCGCCGTCTCGAGCGGCTCCTCGCCGGACTCCCTGACACCCTTCGGGAAATCCCAGTGGTGATACGCACGCAGGAGTAGCGTCTTCCAGTCGCCGCCATCACGTCGCGCAATCACGACGCCGCAGGACAAAAATTCTGCCGGCTTCTCGCTTGTCGCCGACTCGCTCAATTGGGAATGCCGCGCAATACCTCGACGGGTACTGCATTGATTGCACCCCGGGCCGCGAAGAAGCCGCTGAAGCAGACAATTGCGACGCCGGCGCCCAGTCCGGCAAGCCATAGCACCGGGCTGAACTCATAGGGGAGCTGGAACAACTCGACTGCAACGATCCAGGCAAGAATGGATGCACCGCCCGCTGCGAGAAAGCCTGCAGCAAGACCCAGCGCCGCGAACTCGGTCATCACGCCGGAAAAGACAATCCGCTTCTTCGCGCCGAGCGCCCTCAGCATTGCGCTTTCAAAGCGGCGCTCGTCGATCGTCGACTGGACGGCCGCAAACAGTACGGCAATGCCCGCAAGAATCGTAAAGACGAACACGGCCTGAACCGCGAGGCTCGCC
>JAAUXX010010254.1_pt1 | contig 10725 bp, 7 predicted proteins | sample 7278111 | NCBI WGS metagenome assembly JAAUXX01 (sample SAMN14350116, study PRJNA611818) | marine sediment metagenome | isolation source: surface marine sediment (1.8m) | place: French Polynesia: Moorea | collected 2018-08
CAATCTGGTGCTTGTCATGCATACCTCGATGAACTTGGTCGTGGCAATGTTGATGTAATAAAGCCAAGTTATTCCTCTTGTGATTTTGGTGATTACTGTCCAAATGGTGGACTTCCAGAAGATTACTGGACTCAAAATAAAGTTCACAGTAGGAGCATTTACCTCCTTGCTGCTAGGATATTGATTTTGTTCAAGGCGATCGCCTGAGATAGGATCAATACCCGACTTCTAGCCCTTAATTTAATTACTTAATCTTTGTCATACCCCCGTCTCGTGATTGGCGGGCTGTGTTACAACTCTAGTTATAAAGACAATAATAACGACCTTTGAGAGCCATTAACTCTTCATGAGTACCCATCTCTTCAATAATTCCTTTAGCCATAAATATAATCAAATCGGCTTCTTTAATGGTGCTAAGGCGGTGAGTAATAAAAAAGACAGTGCGGTCTTTAAATTTCTCAGCCAAATTCGAACATAGTTGCTGTTCAGTTTCATAGTCCAAGGCACTGGTAGCTTCATCTAGAATGAGTAAGCGAGGATTTTGTAAGACGGCACGAGCGATCGCAATTCGTTGTCTTTGCCCTCCCGACAAAGCAGAACCTCGTTCTCCCACTTGAGTATTATAGCCATGAGGTAAATCCATAATAAAATCATGGGCACAAGCAATCTTAGCAGCAGCAAAAATCGCTTCAGTAGTCGCTTCAGGATTATTCAGAGCAATATTTTCGTGAATTGTCCCATCGAACAAAAGAGGATTTTGGGGGACAATCCCCAACTGACGACGGAGAGAATAAAGTTCAATTTTACTAATGTCGTAACCATCAATCAGAATACGACCACCTAAAGGTTCATAAAAGCGGGGTAACAATTTAGTTAAAGTACTTTTACCAGAACCACTTTGACCGACAATACCGACAAACGAACTCGCAGAAATGTCCAAATTAATTTGACTTAGTTGTAAGGGGCCACTATTGGCAAAGCGAAAAGAAATATTTTCATATTGCACCTGTCCTTTAATTTCTGGAAGGGGTAAGTTATTGCGGGCTTCTGGTGGCGACTCTTGAGCATGATTGAGAATATCTCCCAGACGTTCGAGCGACAGAGCAGTTTCTTGAAAATTCTGCCACAGTTGAGATAAGCGTAGTAACGGGCCAGTAACATAACCAGAAATAATCCGAAAAGCAATTAATTCCCCTAAAGTCAGTTTATTTTTGAGTACCAGATAGGCTCCTACCCAGAGCACTAAAAGGCTAGAGAATTTATTGAGAAAATCGCTGAGAGAACCAGCAATAGTCGAAAGTTTGACTGCCTTAAAACCAGCCGAAATATAGCGACCATATTGTTCTTGCCAAGTCATGCGCGAGCGCAACTCAATATTTTGTGACTTAACTGTTTCGATGCCACTAAGAACTTCCACTAGATAAGAATTAGTCGCTGCATATCGTTCTGCCTTAGTTCTTAACATCCTCCGCAAAATTGGCGAAAATATCAGCGTCAGTAAAATAAACAAAGGTATTACTAACAAAGCCACCACAGAAAGTTGGGGACTGTAAATTACCATCACCACCACATAAATTACCGAAAAAATGGCATCTAACACGACAGTTAAAGCTGTTCCCGTTAAAAAAGAGCGAATTTTCTCTAATTCCGTTACCCTGGTGGTTAATTCTCCTACAGGACGTTTACCAAAATAACTCATGGGTAAGCGAAGCAAGTGGTCAATTACTTGGGAAGCCAGAGTTAAATCGATGCGGTTAGTGGTATCGGTAAAAAGATAAGTGCGGACACTGCCCAAAAAACCTTCAAAGATGGCGACAAAGATCAGTAAAACACCCAGAACATGAAGAGTATCTAGGCTATTTCCCCCAATTACCTGGTCGATGATTACCTGGGTCATCAAAGGATTAACTAAGCCAAATAGTTGCACAAAAAAGGAAGCAATTAAAACTTCTATTAATACGCGACGGTAACGAGAAAGGGCAGGAATAAACCAGGAAATATTAAACTTGTTCTGAGGGGTATTGATCCCTTCTTTCAGCAGCAATACTTGACCAGATTCACCCCAGATATCTATAAAAGTAGCTAGTTTCAGAGTTTTGATACCTGATTCTGGTGCAGCAAAAACTATTTTTTGGGGACTGATTTCGTAGAGAATAGCAAAGTTATCTTCCCAACGAATCAAAGCTGGTGTGGGCAGTTTAATCAGACTTTTAGCAGCTACCCCGACAAGCTGAGTCTGTAACCCCATGAGATCGGCTACCGCAGCGCAAAAGGGCAGAGAAAGATTGCCTGTCTTTTGCTGATTAACTACTACGGTACGAATCACTTCTCGATGAAAGGGAATCCGAAAATATTCGCTTAACATCTGAAAGCAAGCCATAGTTGCTTTTTCATCTCCTTTACCTCGTACCAAAGGATATTTGAGCTTTTTATGTTTATCCTTTCTGGGTTCGACACTAGGTAAAGACTCAGGGGGAGTAAGATGGTCTCGAGCATAGAGAATTGTTGCAGTATGACTAGGAGCTACTTTGACTATCTCAGATACAAAGATGGATTTGGGTATGCCGACTACACGCACTTTCCCCGAACTTATTTGATTGAGGTGGTCGAGAGTTGCTTGATTATCGATTAGTGTTCCTACTGGTAAATCGGCGCTCGCTTGACCCCCACTGATAAACCATAACCAATCTGAATCTAATTCTGCTGGATTGGTAGGAGGAACTTGACAGACTACTGCTTCTTTATAGGCTTGTTGTGTTAGTTCTTTGAGATTGGTCGCACCATCAGCACGTCGTTCTAATTCCGCGCCTAGTAACTCAAAAACTTCAATCAAAGCACATTTTTGCTGAAATTCCTGAGCTAGATCGGGATATTCTTGCAGTAGAGCATAAAATTCTGGAGTTGGTAACACCAGACAATCCACTTCTGAGGAGGCAATGGCCGTTTCTGTATAGACTTCTCTAATTAAACTAGTCCAGCCAAGGATGGCACCTGGTTCTAATTTGGTAACAGTTACTTCTTTCTGGCTCCGAGAATCGTAGCCTAAGAGTCGAGCTTGTCCACTATAGATAATTGTGATATGAGCGGGAATTTTATCCCGCATGAGAATAGTTTCTCCGAGGCGATAGCGCACGGTTTGCCATTGGGCTGATAGCTTGGCTAAAGCATCTTGTGGTAACTGGTTAAAAGGAGATACCCCAGCAATAAATTCTTCCATAGTCGGAGTTAGAGAAGCCATTATAGAGCTAGTTTTTTTCAAGAAACAACAACAATAAAATTTGAAAAATTAAAATAGATTGTTTAAAAATACTTAAATCTTATTTACTTGGCATTTAGACTAACATTAGAACAACATAATTACAATAATAAATATTGTTACTTTATCAAGTATTTAACTACACTTAGTTTTGTAACCAAAGCGCAGAAAAAGCAGAATAAAAATTTACAATTTTGAAATATTTTTTAGTTATAATCGCTAGTTTTTTTTGGGGTCTCTAATATAATAAATTAGCTTAAAATGAGCTAGCGAAAATGACCCTTAGTCGTTCTCAAACTAAAGCATTAGTAAATTTTTAATCTCTCTTCTGTAAGAGTAGGTTTAAACCTCGACTGTTCGTTGGATAAAACAATGCAAATTAGTTAAATTTGCCCGAAGCGAGAGAAGAAAGATAGACCATTAATTAAGTACAATCTGTGTCAACAGATTTTGAGGACTTGGAAAAGAAAGAAATGGATTACCAACTTCTTGGCTCTGTGGTGATAGGTCGATTTTGATTTGATTGAGTTGCCCAGATAGCCAATTATTAAATAATTCATGCAAAAGTCGCCAACGCATCCGCTCATCTAATTGTGCGGGAATTAACTGTTCGAGACGAATAATTACAATCCATTCTCCTACTTGTGTAGGTGGCCATAATTGACCAGGTTTACTTAGCTTCAACATTCTGGCGATAATTGGGTGGGGCATATCCATGGGGATAGGGCCAATTAATCCGCCATTTTTGGCTTCTGCACCTTGAGAATATTCCCGCGCTAATTCAGGGAAAGATTGTTCTCCTTCTGTGAGTCGATGATAGATTTCCCTTGCAGCACCTGCATCTTTAAACCGAATCATGGAATAGCTGACTTGATCTAATTGCTCTTTACGTTCTAGAAAGTAGGATTCTAGACGATGTCCCCATTTCTCCTCTTGAACTTTCTGAATTTTGAGAGGACGCAAAGCAAAGGTTTCTAAGTCTGATTGAGTAAGGTTATTCCGTTGGCACCAAGCTTGAAGTTCATTTTCTTCAGTGATTTGTTGTTGTTGTTTAAATTGTTCTAGGGCGAAAGCTTTGTCTTCTGCGGTACATTTAACAGAAGCTATGGCTTGGTCAATAATAATTTCACTCAAAAACTGAGGCAGCATTTTGTATTTGGTTAGCCGGGGGATAATTTCTAAAGCGGTAATAGTTTGCTCGCCAACTTGCAAAACTCCAGACAGAAAATGTCGCTTAATTTGACTAGCCACATCTTGTAAAAAATTTGCTGCTTCATGATTGCCAAGAGCAATCATCTTTGTTGATACTCGATCTATTAATTCTACAAAATTGCGATCAATTAGTTTTTGGTTATTGTTTAATACTTTACTAGCCTGAGTGGGATATGTTAGTAGAACACTAATCAAATTTTGTTGAGTTTCTAAATATTCTTGACTCATAATAGATAATTGTTGTTGAGTGTCTTTGTAAGCTTATATTTCTGAGAGATTTAAGCTTATGCAGTTTAACTAGATTGATTATTAAATGATGACTTACTTAGAAGCAAAAGATAGGCAAAAATTGAGATTAAAAAAATAGCTCCGCCAATAAATTTGGGAGCTTAATTTAAGAACAATAAAGATAACTGAGTATTCTTAAGTTTTTTAGATAAGAAATCCGCTCACTTGAAGAAATCGAATTTCTTATCATTTTTTAGTTGGAGCAATATCAGGTTTTTAGACAAGCTTGATGTCTAGGTACTTAGAGAAACCGTTAGGCTTGTTCGCAAGGTTGGCAAATTTAGTTCCATTAAAGGATAAGGCACCTGTATGAGAATCGTAGTGGAACTGGCTAATAGAAGAAGCTCCAAACCCATACTTAGAAACTTGAATTGTGTCGCCTTCTACCCAGCTAAAGTCGGCAATAGTGTCAATTCCTTCATACTTGTTATTGAAGACAAATTTATCAGCACCGTCACCACCATGTAGATAGTCATTGCCTCCTTGACCGGCCAGTTTGTCATTGCCAGAACCACCATACATATAGTCATTGCCACCACCACCATACATGGTATCGTTACCGTCACCACCATAGAGATAGTCTTTGTTGCCTGAGTAGTAGCTATAACTATTGTCTCCATAAATAACATCGTTACCAGTGCCACCAGAGACAACATCTGTGCCAGAACCACCATACATATAGTCATTGCCACCTTGACCATACATATAGTCATTGCCACCACCACCATAAATAGTATCGTTACCGTCACCACCATAGAGATAGTCCGTATGACCTCCGTAGTAGCTAGTAGTATAGTCTCCATAGATAAGATCGTTACCATAGCTACCAACAAGAGTATCCTTACCGTAATAACCGACTATTTTGTCATTGTAGATGCTACCTATGATATAGTTATTTCCGTTATTACCGTAGTAGTTTGCCATTGGTTTTTTCTCCTTTTTTGGATTTATTTGTTTTGTTCACTTATTCCTATTTCTGGAGAAAAAGAGGGTATGCAGTCTTGAGAGAAAAAAAGAAGCAGATTTTCTCCTCCCCTGGAAATACAATTGTTCAAAACCTTTACCAATAAAAGACTTGGGGCTATTATTTTAATTTTTAGTTACTTTTATTTCTGGTAAAAAGGCGATCGCCTTTTTGTAGGGGGATGGCAACGATTCGCGAATTAAAGGGTCATATCGACCTCAAATCCTTTAAGAGCAATAGTTTTAGGTGTAGTATCTAAGACCAAATATTCATAGTAAAAATAATCCTTAGTTCTTGAAAACCTTTATCTACATGGATTGGATTTACTTATGGTTTAATTATTTCTAATTCCGATAATAAATGGCTGTCGGCATTTTAATTGACGAAGTTATTAGGGATGTGGAGAAGAGCGAAATTCAACCTGATTTTTATTGAGAAAAACCTAGATAATTGAGAATTATCCCCTGGTTATTGCCAAACTTGTATAAGTTTTAATTATTGATTAATCTCGATATTATTAATTACTTAGGTTGTAGCTTTTAAAGTTACAATTCTCAAACTCTATCTAGGCATAGGTTTTAGGGGGATATGGGAGTAAAAATTAACAATCGTTGCCATACCCCTAGTAGGTGTATCTTGGCGATGGTTACAGAATTATGTTAATAACAAATTTGCTCAAATTCCACGTAAAATAAGAGTTTCAGATAAACCAAGAGGTAAGTTGCTCATTGAATGTGATGAATTATGGTCATTTGTTGATTGTAAGGATAATAAATATTGGGTGTGGTTAGCTATCGATAGAAAAACTAGGGAAATTATTGGTTGCTACATTGGCGATCGATAAGCGAGAATCAGCGAGAAAATTATGGGAATCAATACCAATGCAGAAATAGTTTATCAAAAAGACTCTGATTGGGTTGCCCCTTATTTATGGCGTTCGGAATTTCGGAATATCTTGGCTTTATATCTGCGTCAAAATTTGCTCTCTCTGGAAGAAGCAAAAGAGATTGTGAATCAAGCAGAATTACTGCTATTGGGAAAAGAATATGAGGTTGAATCAGATGAAGTGTTGAAACTAGCTCATATTTCTGGTTTAAGTGCCTATGATTGTGAGTATGTTGCTTTAGCTCAAGATTTAAACATTCGTTTGGTAACTAGCGCTCGCAAAATTATTAAAGCTTTTTCTGAGATTGCCGTTTCTCTAGTAAATTTTCCTTGACTATGCTTTTGGACTTTCTCACTTTTTAGCACTTTTTCTCACTGTAAATTTTTTTCGATATCTGTATACTTAGTGGTGTGTATTGACGCATGACTAAATCTTGGATATCGCTTAGATTCTGGCTGTAGCCATTTTCTTCTAGGACATTTTCTACTAGAAAGATAACTTTATCAATATCTAGTTCACTCATTTCGCTTCCTTTTTTTAGCTTTTAGCTTTTTAACTATTGGACATAGGGCGAATTGCAAACGAGTAGTTTTCAATTCACACCAGATGTACTGAAGATATATGTTTCTTAAGGAAGAGCATGTATGCACTTTAAGCTCGAAAATTGCATACCTTCCTCCTCACCAGAAATATGTAGATAGTGAAAGCGAATTAGGATGGTAGCAATGAATATACAGTGGCATGAGTTGTTATATAAGTTAACAATTTGGTTGGTTGTAGAAATAGTTTTAAATCTGATGGGTCTAGATGATATGGCTGATTATAGTGAGTATATTTTTGGTCGTGGTGGCATTGAAATATCATCAATTAATACTTATGTCAATTGTATTGTTGCTTAATTTGCATATTTTCTTTATCCATCAAGAATAATTCAATATTAATTACAAGTATTTACTAATGACTTAAATAATGTTACTTGTTGTATTTAGTTGCCGAGTTATATCTGATATTCGCTATACATTTTGTTTATAAATTCGCCTTGTTTGTTCATGGATAATTTTTATTTTATTAGGAACGAACAGCATAGGATGACTATGTGCAATTTAATTATAAATTTGAGCAAAAATAATCAGAGTTGTTGTCTTAATTTGAAAAAGTAGGAAGTTAATGAAGATGAAATTAGGCAAATTATTAACAGTTACGGCATTGGCTACAGGAATTACTTTAGGTGCTTTTGTGGATTCAGCAGAAGCTATGAGAACAAGAAGAAGACTTAAATACTCAGGCTATTCAAATTTATTTGGAGATTCTACCGCTCTTGGAAATAATCCTGGTGGTATCACATTCGATATTGTAGAGGTTTTTGAGGAAACCGAGTTTGGTAACAACGATCCAGATCGAGGCGTATTCTCTGGAGCAATTAAAAACTTTACTTTTCCATTTCCTTTTGATAGTGATTTACTAAATAGTGGCAGATTCTTTGACCCTAGTGGTATTTTATCTGTAAGAAGGGATAGGCTAAATAATAATATTTTAAGAATTAACTTTAATGTAAGTGATACTTTTTCGACTGATAAGAATACAAGTTTTGAAGGTAAAGAATTGAGAGCATTGGTTAGTTATGAGGCAAATATTCGTATAGGAGAAAAAACTGTTGATGTTAATGATTTATCCAGTGTTATTGATTTGATAGAAGATGATTTTAAGTTATCACCCAATAATACAGAATTCTGTCTCCCTTCTTTTGTAATAGGAGATAACAAGAGTAGATTGTGCGATAATCTATTAAGTGCTAACACAAGTGCAACTTTAGATTACAATTCTAATTTTGAAGATTTTCTAATTAATGATGCTAAACTTAATCCCGACCTAGTTGAAGACGATCTTGTCGTTCACAGAGATGGTGAGGGTAGTGCTGGATTTATTCTCCAAAGCATAGTTGAAGAAGATCTTTCTGATGGTACAGGCAAAATTATTCCAGAACCAAGCTCAATATTCAGTCTGATTGGATTAGGACTAATAGGATTAAGGACTGTTATCAAGAAAAAAAACATAGATGTAGATAAGTAAAATCTACATCACAAGTGTCAAGAAAGTTATGGGATGGGGATTACTCATCCTAATTCTTGGATGGTATAAATATGAATTGAAGATAAACAATAATAAGTACTTACACAAATTTAATTACAAAAGTCAAAACTTAAACACCTTATCATATAAGCATTTCAATCAAACACGATGTGTAATTAGTTATGGTGAGGCACTTAGTATTTTCTTCTCTCGATAGTAAAAGCTAATTTTATTTAGATGCAAGAATCCTTAACATTTTACTTAACTATTAGCGGAATTATTCTCTCTAGCGTATTAGGTAATGAAGTAGCAATTGCTCAAATTATTCCTGATACTACATTGAACAATGAAAATTCTACTGTTACACCTAATATAAACATCAAAGGTGATATTGCTGATTTAATTGAAGGTGGAGTAATTCGCAATACTAATTTATTTCACAGCTTTTTAGAGTTTAATATTGGCGACGGACAAAGAGTTTTTTTTGCGAATCCTGATAGTGTAGTTAATATTTTTAGTCGCATTACAGGTAGTAATCCTTCAGAGATTTTGGGTACTTTAGGAGTAAATGGTAATGCTAATTTATTTTTGATAAATCCCAATGGTATTATTTTTGGCGAAAATGCCTCTTTAGATATTAATGGTTCTTTTTTAGCTACTACCGCCAAGAGTATTGTATTTGACGATGGAACTCAATTTAACGCTACAGATACTCAAACTACATCTTTATTAACTATCTCTATTCCTGTTGGCTTAAATATGGGAGCAACACCAGGAAATATTGTGAATCGCTCTTTTGCTACTGATAGTAGTGGTGAATTTGACGTAGGTTTACAGGTTCAACCAGGAAATACTTTAGCTTTTGTTGGAGGTGAAGTATTTTTAGAAGGAGGAATTATTACCGCAGAATCAGGGAGAATTGAAATCGGTAGTGTTGCTGGTGATAACGTAATTGGTTTAGATGTAACAGAACAAGGGTTAATTCTCAGTTACGAAAGTGTGGCAAGTTTTCAAGATATAAACTTATCAGATTTTGCCTTTATAGATACAAGTGGTGAAAGAGGTGGTGAAATTCAAATTCAAGGGCAAAATATAGTAGTTGTTGGAGGTTCTCAAGTTGCCTCCAGTACTTTTGGAGAAGAGTCAGGAGGAACAACAATAATTGAAGCTTCTGAGTCCATAGAATTAATTGGAACTAGCTTAGATGGTTTCCCCAGTGGTTTGGGAAATCAGGTAGACATCGGAGAAGGTGGAGATTTAAGTATAAAAACTAAAAGGTTAATTATCAGGGATGGTGCAATAATTGATAATTCTACTTTCGATACAGGTAACTCTGGAAATATCGATATTCAAGCTACTGAATCAGTAGAAATCATTGGAACTAATCTAGAAGGGACTTTTCCTAGTGGTATATTTGCTCAAGTTGCATCGGAAAACTTTGCTTCAGATGATGCGGGGAATGCAGGAAATATCAATATTAATACAGAACAACTAATTATTAAGGATGGAGCGCAAATAGCTAATACGGCTCGTTTTGGTGGTAATGGCGGAAAGTTAACTATTAATGCTTCTGAATTTATCTTATTAAGTGGAACAGCACCAGATGCTACACCACTTAAAGGCAGTAGTGGCATTTTCGTTTCAGCAGACCCAGTAGAAACCGATTCAGGAAATTTAATTTCTCCAACAGGGGATGCAGGGAAATTAAACATTACCACTGGCACATTAACTGTTGAAAATGGAGCAAAAATATCTGCTGATAACTTTGGTAGTGGTGAAGGAGGCAATGCTACTTTAACTGTTGGTAACCTAATTATTCGTGATGGAGGATTAGTTAGAGCAGGTTCTTTCGGTGAGGGTTCAGGGGGACTTTTAACTGTCAACTCCACAGAGTCAGTTACGGTAGAAGGAGAAGGTTTTATCGGCTCTACTCCTGTAAAAAGTAGCCTATTTACTAGAGCCGAAGGATCAGGAGATGCAGGAGACTTAAACATAAATACTCCCCTATTAACTATAAAAGATGGGGGAGAAATTACTGCTCAAGCTTCG
>JAAUXX010014923.1_pt1 | contig 10677 bp, 7 predicted proteins | sample 7278111 | NCBI WGS metagenome assembly JAAUXX01 (sample SAMN14350116, study PRJNA611818) | marine sediment metagenome | isolation source: surface marine sediment (1.8m) | place: French Polynesia: Moorea | collected 2018-08
AAACTAGCGCCATTCGGGTCTGACCCCGATTACTTATTCATCAGCACGGTTGCTGGCTGCTCTTCAAAGCTGACATTGCAGTCGACAATTCCACCAGCACACCAAGGCCCTCCTGCACTTCAGGTCGTCGCATGGCCGACATCATGCCAAATATTCCGGTTATTGGTTTAGCCTCTTGCAGATCAATGTTTTTCAAACCGGTTCCCAATTGCTCGGTGAGAAGAAGCAAATATTCGGCAGCGTCAAAGATTCCTCGTTGCTTGAGGCTTTCCAGACGCATTACCACATCATTAAAAGCCTGCTTAGACAAGGCACTGGCATCTTTGCGCATCTCCATGACCGAACCGATCATTTTCAGTCCCTCGGCTATGTTTCCCATATTGCCGATAAATTGGCGTATCAGTTCTTGGAGTTCCTGAGGATTAAAACCATGCAAGGCAGTCTCCATTTGTGCTGTCAGCTCTTTAAACATCTCTTTGGAGTAGGGCTCAAACTCCTTTTTGAACTCCATAAATCTGTTTAACGACTGCAGTGCTTCTGTCAAATGCTTGCTGGAGATGAGGAGTTGTCCAATCATGTCTGCCACATCCTCAAGTTCAAACCTCCTGTCCAGTCCACTCAGTTTGTGGATGGCGCTAACGATCATATCGTTGACCAGTGGTTCCATCTCCTGTTTGAGCTCAACATATGGGCGAATTGCCTTTTTGGCTTCCCGGACTTCCTCTGTCAGCTCTTCCAGTCTGGCAAGAATTTTTTCTTCATTTGTCATAACGTCCCCCCTTAATCCTGAACTTTACCGGCAAGAGACATTTGCGCTTCTAGGGGTAACTCTTCACCACAGACAAGTTTGTTCCAGTAGACCCATTTAAACATCATCTTTCCCCAGTGGTTGGCCTTTGATTCGCCAAGAAGAGAGAATGGACCAAGTCCAGGGAGAGGGAATTTCCCGGGCAGCGGTTCATAATCATAGTTAAAGTCAATCAGGGCAGCTTTCTCAAAACCCGTTTCTATAAAGCAATTGGCGTGTCCGTCAAAATCTTCCTTGATTGGTTCGCCGTTAATTTCACGCATAAAATTTTCGACCAGGATTTCTGCTGAAAAATGGGCAACCGATCCAGCTTTAGAGGTGGGAAGTGTGGTAGTATCACCAAGAACGTACATATTCTCAAATTTTTCAGCTTTAAGTGAATGATTGTTGGTTTTCACGTAGCCAACCTCATCCATGGCAATTTTGGATTTGACCAGATACTGTGAACCAATGTTTGGAGGAATTGACACCAGCAGATCAAATGGTATTTCCACCCCTCCAGCAGAGATAAGTTTCTGGTTTTCACCGTCTACTTCAATCAGATCGTAATCAGTTACAATGTTGATATTTTTCTTAGCAATAAGCTGCGAGAAAAAGGCACTTGCCTTCGGTTTGGTGAACGCACCAGGTAGAGGCGTGACCAGGGTTATATCGATTTGGTCACGCAAATCCCGTTCGGTAAAATAGGCATCGGCTAGATAAACAAACTCCAGTGGTGCAACCGGACATTTGAAAGGGAACTCGGCAATACTGACGACAAGCTTGCCTTCCCGGAAATTCCTCATGGCGCGGCTGAGGTTTACGGCTCCTTCCAGTGTATAGAAATCAAATGCCTTTTTTTGCCAAATAGACATAAGACCATCAATTTCGTGTGGGGCAAGTGAAACCCCGGTACAGACTATGATCTTGTCATAACCGTATGAGCCAGAGGTGGTTTCCACGATCTGCTTTTCTGTATCAACATTAACAATCTCATCAATGACAAATTCGACCCCTTTGGGAATGAACTGGCTTCGGCTACGCATGACATCATCAGGTTTGTAGATATCAAATGGGATGAACAATAGTCCCGGCTGGTAAATATGTTTATCATCCTTGTCGATGATCGTCATGGACCACTCATCGCGATTGAGCATCTTGCGAAGTTTGTTGGCAACCATACTACCAGCACATCCTGCCCCCAGAATAACTAGTTTTTTCATTCTTGGCCTCCAGCAATTGTTTATGGTGATGCTAATCTTGTCAGAAATCTTCCACAGGCTTACGTTCTTATATCTAAGCCTATCGTATTCAAATTGCTTTCTCCAGACATTCTAAGATGTTTGGATTAAATATTTGTTTTAGTGTCGATAAATGGTCACGTTGTAGTACTGTTTGCAGAATTAGGTGATGGATTGATCTTGTATAATTTGCTACTTCACTCTGGTGGAAGGACGGGAAGTTATTATGTTAGGCTTATGATGAGGCCGTTGAGAGATATCAGTCATTACGGCTGTTCTTGATGATTATCCTGTGTGTACGAAAATTTCTTTTCTTCAGCGGAGGAACATATGAAAACAAGAGTCGAAATGCTACAGGAGATGGGTGTATCTGAAGTTGATGCTCATCAGTATATTGGCGATCTTGAAGACCTGCTTCCACAATATGGGATTGCTGATAACAAACAGAGGATTGCCCATTTCTTTTCGCAAGTTCTTCATGAATCAGGCTGTATGAGATTTGATATGGAAAATTTGAATTATTCAAAGAAAGCCTTGAGGGCGGTGTTCGGGAAATATTTCAAGACTGATACGGAAGCAGAGAAATATGCAAGAAAACCTGAGAAAATTGCCAACAAGGTCTATGCCGACCGAATGGGTAATGGCAATGAGAAAAGCGGAGATGGATGGCGGTTTCGTGGAAGAGGGTTGATTCAGCTTACCGGGAAAAGCAACTACAAAGATTTTGCAGAGTGGGTGGGTGATACCAATATACTTGATATGCCCGATCTGGTCGCCAGTGAATATGCTGTACATTCTGCAGTTTTTTATTGGGATAAAAATAAGCTCAACGCTATTGCCGATAAAGATGATATCAAAAAAATGACAAAGCGTATCAATGGAGGATACAACGGTTTGTCACATAGAAGAGAGTTGCTCAACAAGGCATATGGGCTTCTTGCAATGCTAGAGATCTGATTGAGCATTTATAGTTCATGAATTTTGATATAGATCTTAGTGTGTTTAATATGAATTATCCTAGAACATGAATGTAAGACCAGAGGTGCATTTGCACTTTGTTGTACGTGAACAGTCATCTATACCAGTCTCGTTTTCAATTTTAGCCTCCAGGGAGAAACTTGAATTATGGTTAAGCAAACAAAAACAAGGAAGAAATCAAAGGACGCTAAAAAACATATAAATTTAGCTCTGCAGGGTGGGGGAGCGCATGGTGCATTTACCTGGGGTGTTTTAGACCGAATATTGGAATCTGAAGATATCGAAATTGCAGCTATTAGTGGCACCAGCGCAGGAGCCATGAATGCAGTGGTTTTAGCAGATGGAATGATGGAAGGTGGCAAAGAGGGTGCTCGTAAAGCATTGGGAAAATTTTGGCGAGCTGTACATCAAGCAGCCATAGCGAGTCCTTTTCAGCGAACACCACTGGATAAAGTAACGAATAACTGGAACTTAGATTATTCCCCTGGATATTTATTTTCAGATTTTTATTCACGCTTGATGTCGCCGTATCAATCTAATCCCATGAATTGGAACCCCTTAAAAGAGCTATTAATCGACCAGGTTAATTTTGAAAGGGTGCGTTCTTGTAATAAAATCAAACTGTTCATAAGTGCGACGAGTGTTCGCAACGGCCAGGTCAAACGGTTTGACCGAACCCGGTTGACTGTGGATAAAGTGATGGCATCTGCATGCTTGCCCTATCTCTTCCAGGCCGTTGAAGTGGATGGTGAAGATTATTGGGATGGAGGGTATTCTGGCAATCCGATTTTATATCCGTTTTTTTATCACAGTGATTCCAGAGATATCGTTATAGTGCAAATCAACCCTTTGAGTTGCCAGGAAACTCCAAAAACTGCACGTGAAATATTAAATCGCGTTAATGAAATAACATTTAATGCCAGCCTGTTGCATGAATTGCGGGCGATTAATTTTGTTTCACGGTTGCTTGATGAGGAGAGTTTAGACCCTAAGCGGTATAGGAAAATGTTTATCCATTTAATCTCAGATGAAAAGGGGTTTGACCCCCTCAATGCATCGAGCAAACTCAACACGGAATGGGAATTCTTTAAACACCTGCACTCTCTTGGGTATGCCGCGGCTGCAAATTTCTTAAAAGAACACTATGATTGTCTTGGGGATCATTCTTCACTGAACGTTCCAGGAATATTAAGCGGATGTACGGCTAAATAAGCTTTTCACACAGCAAAATATTCACAAAATTCTTGTAATAACCTCAATATCATAATTTCGTAGAACGGGTTTACTACAATTCAGAAAAGGGAGAACTGTCAATTACCAGCAGTAGGTTGGCTACTTATCTCATTCCCGAAAGGTTTGATCATGATCAACAATTGCGGCAGCAGCGTCAATGCGGCGATGAGTGCGATGAGCATGGCCAGGCCGGTAAACAGGCCGAAATAGATGGTAGGCCAGAAATTGGAGAGCATCAAGATTGAGAAACCGACGATGATGATCGTTGAGGTATAGTACATGGCATAGCCAATGCTATTATGACAGCGATGGAGTGTCCCGATATAATCCCCGTCCTTGACGATTTCTTCTTGGAATCGATGAATGTAATGGATGGTATTATCGACTGCTATACCGATGCTGATCGCTGCAATTGTTATGGTCATCATATCCAGAGGGATATCGAGCCATCCCATGACCCCCATCACCACTCCTGCTGAGAGCAGGTTAGGAAAAAGAGCAATCAAGGCGATCTTTAAGGAACGAAAGAGAACCAGGAACATTACCAATAAAGCAAAGGCGACCACCCCAAGCGTTTTTATTTGAGAAGTAAAAAGGCTTTGCAGCATATTGTTGTAAAGGATCATGGCACCTGAAAGATGCACTTTGTCCTCTTCGAGCTCGAGATCATTTTTCAGATCATGATCGATCTCCTGGAGCAGCTTGTTGCGCTGCAAATTTTCCATTGAATCCTTTATACGTATCGAAAAGCGGGTCTCGTTTTCATCAAATGACACAAAAGGATTGAGAATCATATCCCGATAGTCTTTTGGCACCTTTGAGTAGAGCACACCCATCTGAAAGGACTCCAAGGATTTCCCTTCATTCAGTCTACGGGCTATTTTGATTATTGTACCGAGAGAAAGTACCTTACCTATTTCCGGTCTGTTCTCAAGGTAGTCATGTACTTCTTCAATCACTTCCATGCGATCGGCAGTAAACCAGTACTTTCCTGCTTCGTCTATCTCTTCGCCTTCAACTTCCTCATCGAATAAGTCGCTGTCGTCAAAATCAAACTCCTCGTCAAACTCTTCATCTTCCTCATATGATTCGAACTGAACAATCACATCCAGTGGCGTGGTTCCACCAAGCTTTTGATCGATGATTTTCATACCCTGGTAGATTTCAGTTGACTCCTTGAAATAATCAATGAAGCTGTTTTCAACCCGCAACCGTGATACTCCCATGACCGTAAAGATAGAGAAGAGAACGGTCATAACCAGAATTGTGACACCATTAGCTTCGGTAAAGCGAGCTAAGAAAGCAGTAAAGGAAAAGTTGAACAGCTTTGATTCTGTTGGAGGGTCAGGTTTTTTAACAAGCATTGCTCCTGCTGGAAAAAGCAGAAAGGTCAGGGCAAGCGATATTAATATTCCTGCACTCATCATCCAGCCAAAATGGATGACAGGTTTGATATCGCTGAGCATGAGTGAGGTAAAACCGGCAATGGTTGTGAGTACCGCATACAGACAGGGGATGAACTTGGATTGGACTGTTTTCCCAACCAACGTGCGTTGGTCTGCATCCGGAAGAGTTGTTTGAAATTCACGGTAGCGCACAATCAGATGGACCGATATGGCAAGGTTGATAATAAGCTGCAGCGATATAAAATTCGAAGAAATGACGGTTACATCCCAACCGAATGCACCAAGAACGCCCATCATTGCAATAACGGAGAGAAAGCAGCACAGCATGGGGAGAATGATCCAGCGCTTGCTCCTAAAGAAAAAACCGAGCATCCCAATCAGAAGAGCAAAAACACCCAGGCCGAATATTCGCAGATCGTTTTTGATATAGGATATCAAATCATCGGATATCATGCTGATACCGCCCAGGAAGAGCTCCCCTCCGGACCGGTTCTCATCCATAATAGCTCGAACTGCGGCAATATTGTTATGCTGTTTTATGTTCAGATCAGCTTGCCGGGAACGGATTTGTTCGACGATTGACCTATATTTTGCCTCATCATCTGGTGATAATTCACCTTCTGCTTTTTTGTCTAAAAAATCATTGCGTTCGGCTATTAATTGAGAATAGGCCTGATCTATTTTCAGATTAACGACGATTGCCGTGGTTTGCATGTCCTGGCTTACCAGAAGATCACGATAAAAATAACTTTCTGCAAGTTCTGTTCTGGCCAGCTTTTTGTCTACCGTTGGTGTTTCCAGAGTTGGGATGACCTGATCAGAAAGCTCTTTATACGAAATTGGGGGGCTCTCCAAAAGAGGGACATCAAGAATTGTGAGTACCGATTCTACCTGCTCCAGTTGTGATAATGAATCACGCAGCTTTGCAATGTACTCAAGACTGGAAGGTTCGAGCAGATCTCCGGAGTTTGGCGTAAATGCTATTATTAAATAATCCTGGACCCCATACCGCTTGCCTATTTCACGGGCGTAGCGCAGATCTTTGTCGTTTTCCAGCAGGAGGGTCTCGGTTGAGGCATCAATTCTGAAATTTCTGGCCTGATATCCCAGAAAAATAATACCCAGCATGAGTATGGCGATAACAATAATAGGGCGATCAAGAACCCAAGCATTATACCAGTTACTGAATTTTTCTGTGTTTGTGGCCATGATACCCTTAATGTCTATTGTCGCATCCCCTAAACTCAGATCAAAGACACATAAATATAAGATTGCTGGCTAACCGTTGCAGTATACCAACAATTCTGTGGGTTTGATTTGAAGGTCTGGTTTAATCTGATATTAATGAGAAGCACAATATATGTGATTTTATAATCGTCAACCCCATGAGCGATTTTTCCTTGCCACCTCAATATGTTAACTTACTCAGGAGGCAAGACAATTTCAGATAGGGACTATTTAGCAGACTTATGCATTCATTTCAACTTTGTTGGCATGTATCGTTTTCAAATATTAGCGATATTATCTGGCCCAGATAGATTGGAAAGAGCTTTGTAATATAACTCTTAAGGTGCTTGCTTACTGGGTCAGTCGTGTATGTCTGCAATTTCAAGTACCGATTAAGGTCTCTTCAATCAGCTGATCAACCACTATTCGTAAAGCTTCATCATGATCTTTGTTTGCTTGAATGGCATTGTTATAGGCAGCAACTTGTCGATGCGCGCTGGTCCCTCTCTCAATAATCGTTTTGAGGTGTGCAAGCTCTTCCTCGCAGTTGAAATACTCCGCATCAATTTGCAATAATTCAAACACCTCTTCCAGTAATTCGTTAAATGGGACAACCTCACCCCTGCCAAAATCAAGCAAGCCTTCATCAATGCCATAGCGATGTGCACGCCAGCGGTTCTCTGCGAGTAAAAAAATATTATACCGGCGCCAGCGCTGATTGGAACGCCTCAGTCGGAAAAGCATCCTCAGCCAACAGAGATAGAAGGCTGCGATGGCGAGCGTATCATCAAGGAGAGTGCAGATATCTGAGATACGCATTTCAAGGGTGGGGTAGCGATTACTGGGACGGATATCCCACCAGATTTTGGTGGCATCCTCTATAACGCCAGCATTTACCAGAACATCGATATGGCGTTGGTATTCTCCAAAACTTTCAAAATATTCTGGAATACCAGTTCGTGGCATGCCGTCCCAGATAGCTATACGATAGGATTTGAGACCGGTATTTTTGCCTCTCCAGAAAGGTGAAGAGGTGCTTAGAGCTAGAATATGAGGCAATATATATGAAACTTGCCCCATCAGATCGGTGCGCAGGTCGTCATCCTCTATCCCGACGTGGATATGCATTCCACTAATAACCAGCTGTCGCACAACCTCCTGGAGGTCATAGGCTAATTGCTCATAGCGTTCCTTAGGGGTATGCTCAACCTGACTAGGTCTGCCAAACGGGTGGGTTGATGCGGCAATAATAGCCAAGCCGTGTTCTGCCGCAACTTCTGCAACAGTTCGGCGAAGGTGAGCTAAATCAGATCGTACATCGGCAAGACTTGTGCACACATTTGTCCCGACTTCGATCTGGCATTGGAGAAATTCTGGAGAAACCCTATCTTCCAAGCGTTTTTGACATTCTGGAAGTATAGTTTCCGGTATTTGGCTAATGAGGTTTCTGCTCTTTTTATCTACAAGTTTGTATTCCTCTTCAATACCAATTGTGAAACTTGGTTCTCGTATCATAACCCCTCCCATAGCTATTTATTTGTTTTGACTATTCTATTCATCGGATGCACCTCTTTCAATGCAATGCTCATGAAAAAAGTTAGGTCTTACATGTTATCAGTCTGTGGGAATAAGTGACAATGCTTCGTGATGTGCTTTCAAGTGTTGTCGATATTGGGCAAGGTGCTTTATAAAAATGTAATGGTTATATATGTCACGTATAGCTAGAAATTTAGATTATGGTATTGCTTTGCTTGGTCATAATCACCTGGTGAAATTCAAAATATGGGAAAAACTAAAAGACAGAGACAAATACTGTGTTTTTTAAGTTCGTGGGCCTTTTTAAATGTGTTCATGAATTTGAATTATCCTGCACCAATGGTCTCTCCGCTGCATATGCTGTTGCCATCTCTTGAAGTGTGGTCGGTGCTGCTTTTGCTCAGTTTGCTTGCCAGATTTTTAGTTCCATTTACCTATCACATCTATATACCCCTTATACTGGTGTTTGTTATATTACGGTTTTTTCGTTTCGGCGATGTCCTGATGCCACTTTACTTCAACCGACCTTTTAACCTTTACATGGACACAGGATATTTACCGGACCTCCTCCATTTGCTCTATCATTCCTTTTCCCTGCCAATGATCGTTGGTTGGGGATTCTTGTCATTCATGCTCCTGGCATTAACAATATGGGTGATTTACGCATCATTGAGGTACCTCCATAAATGTTTCGCTTCGACTCGTATCCGTTATAGTTTTTGGATGATCACTGCTGTACAGGTTTTGTTGGTAGGCAGTTATGTCAGCAGCAATTATCCTTCAGCTCTGCCTCCCCCTGGCACATCAGTTACGCAACGTTTTGTAGATGAGGTAAGATTTATCAAGAATCTTCATCAGGTAAAATCTGATGGGCTGTCAACCGTTCAAATGTCTGCTGCTCAGGTTCATCAGTTTGAAGCACCGTTTAAAAAACTGAAGAATGTCGATGTTCACTTATTTCTCATCGAATCGTATGGTTTTTCATTGTTTACAAATCCACAGCTTACGAGGGGATTCGAGCCAATTGCCAAGCGTTTTTCCACAAATATGCAGAAAACTGGGTTTCATGTGGTTTCCAATTGTCTCCGTTCGTCCACATTCGGTGGAGCCTCTTGGTTAGCATTTGGAACACTTGAGAGTGGGGTTTGGGTATCAAACCAGATGCAATACAACTTTCTTCTGAATAGCGAAGTCAGACCTTTGGCCAGCTATTTTAATCAGGCAGGATATCGTACGGTTTCGGTCATGCCCGGCACTACTCTACCATGGCCTGAAGGTAAGTTTTTTTCATATGCGCGTAGCTATTATGCAAAAGATTTTGGGTATAAAGGGCCTGCTTTTGGCTGGTCGCCGATGCCGGATCAATTTGTTCTTGATACAATATATCGTAAGGAATTATTCCAGCGAAAGCAGCCGCTGTTTGTTCGTTATGTATTGATCAGTAGCCACGCTCCGTTTCATAATCAACCGGCATATATTAAAGACTGGGATTCAATCGGAGATGGGGCAATATATAATCATGTAAAACCGGTCACCTATCCAATCAATTGGCCGGATCTCACAAATGCCACAGAAGCTTACCTTAGGGCCATCGATTATGAATTCAGGGTGTTACGCACCTACCTCTCAAGATATTTACGAGAGGATAGTCTTATTATCATAATGGGTGATCATCAACCCAATGCCCAGATAACCGGAGAGAACGCTTCGTGGCTGGTCCCGGTTCATATAATAAGTAAAGATCATAGACTGTTAGAGCCATTTAGACGCTTAGGGTATAGAGAGGGCATCACCCCCCATAATCCTCCACAGTTTAGGAGAATGGATACCTTCATGTCCGATTTTCTCTCTGCCTACAGTAGGTAAAATATACTACTCTTTTAGCTGTTAAAACTTTTTGCACAACATGTTCCACCGGAAAGTCTTTCTGTTGGGTTTAATCATCTCTTTTTTGCAAAAGAAAACAATTCGATGATCATCACGAGTTATGATTTATCTGACAATGATAACAGATACCTCAGGGCCATAGCTGATAATAGATTGTAAAACATACTATTTTCAGGACCCAACCTGTACCGTTGATTTACCTATGTTCTCACGCTGCTCTCTTAATTTATTGCTTTGACATTTAATTATCTTCAGTTTTGTACCTTTCTAAAAAAAGGCTGTGTCCATGCCTGTTCTTTCCTGTTGCCATAAAGGGTGAATCGTATGTATGCGGTGGGATAATTGGACATGTCAATTTCCAATGTATTATCTGCAACTGAAA
>JAAUXX010000774.1_pt1 | contig 10675 bp, 5 predicted proteins | sample 7278111 | NCBI WGS metagenome assembly JAAUXX01 (sample SAMN14350116, study PRJNA611818) | marine sediment metagenome | isolation source: surface marine sediment (1.8m) | place: French Polynesia: Moorea | collected 2018-08
CTGGCGGTAGTGGGGCATGTTGACCCAGTACACACATCGAATATATTCACGCCAGCCGAGTATTTGGCGCACAAAGCCTTCGATTTGGGCCAATGTGACAAGACCATCAGACTTTTCGTAAGCCTCGACGGCCGCTGCGATCACTTCCCGAGGGCGCACCATCTTGCTATTGAGCGCAAACGATAGACGCGAGTGATAAAGCGTCCATCGGTCGGGGTGTTGGCAGGTCATGGCGTCTTGGAAACGTCCGAACAAAGGCAGGCAATGGCGACAAAAGTGCGCCAGCAGTTGCAGCGATTGAAGGCGAGACACCGGCCACAGTAGCGCCTTATCGCAATGGCCGAAATGGGGGATGTTGTGGCGATTTATTCGCTTTATTATACCGCCGACATCGTTGGCAAAAATCAGTGGCTGAGGAATATTCGGCAAGTCTTTCGGCTTTATTTTTTCCCGATTTTCGCCATCGTAATTCCACTTTCCGCCAAGTGGCTGGTCGCCATCCATAAGAATGCCGAAGCGTTTGCGCATCTTGCGATAAAAAACTTCCATGCGATTGTGTTGCTTGGGCTTGATAAGCCGGTTGATCTCTTCAGATGGAAGCAAAAAATGCTCGCTGTCAACTTCGCGCACTTCGATATCCTCTGACAGCGCTAACGCATTCAACTGCTGAAGCAAGCGGTGTTCGTCCGGCCGCTGGAACTGAAACGCGTGCACGCTAAAACGCGCGACTAACGAGGCAATTAGCTCGCTCAGGGTGTCGTACGAAGCGGTATCGTCCAAGGTGAGATGCAATACGTGATGGTCGGCCGAGGCGAGGGCATCAGAAAAATTCTCCATGGCCAGAAAAAACGCACAGAGTTTTTGTATGTGATGCTTGACATAGCTCGCCTCTTGCTTCATTTCGGCAATGATGTACAACACGTTTGCATCGGGGTGCGTAAACCAGCTGTGCTGAATATTGAGCTGATCGCCCAGAATCAGCCGCAAAGTACGGTATTTGGTGTTGAGTTTCATAGCTTATTTCTTAGACACTGTGTTCATCACCGGCCTAAGGGCCCTTGACGCCGCTGTCGAGCGCAACGCTTTGAACAATACTTGACAGCTTCCCAATCGTTGCGCCAGCGCTTTCGCCAGTTAAAGCTTCGTTTGCATACCACACACGTTTTGGTGGGTAAGTTTGGTTTTTTATGTGCCATCACGTAAAGGTACACGTTGAGCGTTATGCAACATATGATCAACCATCTGGCCGAGTCGCAAATAACAAGTTGGCTGTCACGTTCTTACGCATTATAGGGGTGGGGTGACGCGATGCAACTTCTCGCCCGCTGTTGTTGGAAGATCCGCTAAGCGTGGGCAAGATAGTGGCGGCTTGTGGTGGGGTAACTCAAGAGCCCAGTGCTTTTTTAATCTATAATGAGAAGGACGTGAAACGGTCGACGCCGCGACTTCATCCACTCTCAAGTCGCGGCCTCGGCGGTACAAAGCAAACAATAACGTATCAGAGGACGAATCTATGAACGCGCCGCAAAAACTCATCAATGGACCGCCGCAAGACCACAAGCTCACCCGGTCGGATCCCGAGTCGGCGGATTCTCTCGCCACTCAGCTCGTCGGAGAATGCAGCGCAATGGCGCGATATGCATTGTCTAATGGCTTTGAAATTGACGCCAACACCGTCGATCGCCTGCATGCCTTAATGGAGAAGAGCACGCTGGCCGCCGTACCCGACGACGTCAAAAAAATCGCCGCCATCCATCAAGTGCTGGCGAAAATTGTGTATCCGGCGACGCCGCGCTCGATCAGACTGCTGGCGCAGGAACAAGCCCGTCGGCCGCTGCTATACTTCCTTGGCCCCGTGCCGCTGATCCGCCGGCTGTCGGCAGTGGCCATCATTTTTCTCGTGTTACTGCTGGTCACGTCGCTGCACCACGATGTCAACGTTGACAATATTAATCTGGGGCTACTCAATTCCGACAACCACGTCCTGTTTCTCAACCAGGCCTTCTTGCTGTGCGCGGCCGGGCTGGGGGCCTCGTTCTCGGCGCTGTTTTTAGCCAACAGCTTTATCGCCAGAGCCACGTATGACCCGCGTTACGATTCCAGCTACTGGTCGAGCATTATTCTGGGCATTATCGCCGGCATTATCTTGGTGGAGCTGCTGCCGAGCAGCCTGTTTGAAGACGGCACCATGCGCAACTTCGGCAAACCCTCGCTGGCGATGCTGGGCGGATTTTCGTCCAATGTCGTGTACCGTTTTCTGCGAAGGCTGGTGGATTCGCTGGAAACCCTGGTCAAGGGCAGCGGCGCGTCCGAGGCGGAGCAGCAGAAGGCGATGCTGCAAGTGAAGGCGGCCGAGCAAAAGACGCAAATCAATGCGGAGACCGCGAGCAAGCTGGTGGTGCTACTCAAAGACGCGGAAGAGCTGGACGGCAAGGAAATGAAGCAGAAACTCAATACCTTTATCGAACAGCTGCTGCCGGTGCGGGAGCGCTGAGGCCTTTTCCCGGGTAGGTGGTAGTGATGCGGGTTGTGCGCCGACACCAATCGATAGCGTCGAGCGAATGGCCTAGATCTCCAGTACTAAAGGGCGCGAGGAATTGCCAATTTTATAAAAATATTTAGAAAAAAATAAATAGATGAAAATAATTGTGTGCGGATGAAAATAAATGTTAACCCGGCTCGGATCGCCCCGCACTTACCGAACTCTAATGGGGTCGAGATGGACATCCACCTGGCGAAAGGCGATCACCAGGCCGGCGGCCTTGAATTTTTCATTGATGCTCTGGTGCAGCTCGCTGATGGTCGCCAGGCGGTATTCCATGGAACCCAGGTAGCAGCGCAGCCGGAGCATTAGCGCGCTGTCGCCGAAGCTTTCGAAGATGACGAAGGGCGCGGGCTCCTCCAGCACCCGTTCGTTTTCCCGCGCGGCGTCGAGAATCAGGGCCATGGCTTTCTGCACGTCGCTACCGTAGGCGATGCCGACGGGGATGGTGACGCGGCTCAGCTGATCCGACAGGGTCCAGTTCAGCAGGCGGCCGGTGATAAACTCCTTATTCGGCACCAGCAGTTCTTTTTGGTCCCAATCGCGAATGGTGGTGGCGCGGATGCGGATATTGGTCACCACGCCGTCGCTGTTGCCGATGGTCACGATATCGCCGACGCGGATGGGACGCTCAAACAGAATAATCAGGCCGCTGATGAAATTGGCGACGATCTCCTGCAGGCCGAAACCGATGCCGACGCTCAAGGCCGCCACCAGCCACTGAATATTCGACCAGCTACCGCCGAGCATGCTGAAGATCATGACCATGCCAACGGCGACAATGCCGTAATTGGTGAGGGTGGTGATGGTGTAGCGGCTGCCGGAGGACAGCTCGAAATGGGGCAGCACGGCGATTTCCAGAAAGGCGGGCAGGCGCGTGGTGGTCACCAGCAGGGCGCCGCCGAGCAGCGCCACCACCACCAGGTCTTGCAGCGTGACCGGCGTCTGCTGAACTTCGCCCGCCAGCGTCCGCTGACTGGACCAGAGGGTGAATTCCTGGAGAATGCTCAGCGCCGGCAGCACCGCCGACCAGATCACCGCCAGGCCGACAGCGCCGGCGATGGCCACGGCGGTATTGAGCAGTTCGCGGCTTTCCTGACTCAGGCTGACGAGATCGATCTTGGGCTCCTCGAGCTGCAGCGCCGCCTCTTCGCCGCTGCCGCCGGGGCTCTCCTTGGCCGCCTTGGCGGCGCGCGCGGCCTCGCGCCGCTCCAACGCCGCCTTCAGCGCGAGTCGGCGCCGGGTCACCAGTAGCCAGCGAGTGGCGAGCTGCTGGAGGATGATCAGCGTCAGCACCAACCACAGGGTGTCCACTAGGTGAGCGGTTAGCGTCGCCGCCGTATACATGTATCCCTGCGCGGCGAGCACGCCGATGGTCAGCGGAATTACGATGCTGAGCGCCAGCCATAGCCGGCGCAGGCGCGCCACGGGATTTTTCGGATTGCGCTCGATAAAGGATTGCAGCGCGCCGCGCCCGGGGGCGAACAGCCGGCAGCAGAATATCGCCAGCGCCAGCAGCAGGGTCAAAAACGCCAGGCGACCGAGCGCGCCGCCGAGGTCTGAGTCACTGGAATTGATCACGACGATGGCGATGAAAACGGCCGGCAGGGCGATGACCATCAATCGCCGCAGCTCGCGGCGCAGGCGGTATAGGCTCGCCTCCGGCCAGCGAAAATGGGCGTCGGCGAGCCCCTTCTCGCCGCATATCACCTGAAAGGCGCGCAGCAAAAAAAAGGCCTGCCCCGTGCGCAACAGGGCGTCCGCGACGATGGCGCTAAAGACCGAGTTGTGCGACGCGAAATAAAGTTGCAGACCCGGCAGCGCCAACAGCAGGGGCCAGGGCGCCGCGATTAGCAGGGACAACAGCAGGGCCTTCACGCTGCTGCCGAAGCGATCGACCGACGGCTTGCCGACATTGTCGCCGGTGGCGTTCAGGGCGCGGCGCAGGGCGCGGGTTCTGGCCTGCACGGCGGCGCACAGCGCCAAGCCCACAGTCAACAGTGGCCACCAGGCGGTGGGTGTGGCGAGATCGCGCGCAACTTGCCGCCACCGATCGGCGGCGATCAGCTCGGCCAGTTGCTGTGGCAGGGCCGCCAGCAACCGCAGGCTCGGCAGCGGACCGCTGCGCACCCACAGTAGGTGTTGGGCGAGGAACTCGTTGTAGCTCTGCACCTTCTGCAGCAATCGCCGGTCGGCAAAATCCAGTTCGCTGAGGGCCCTTAGGCTGGCGCGATCCATTGCAATTGCCTGGTCGAGCAGGTTGCGCCGGTTGGTGGCCAACTGCTCAAGTTCACCCCGAATCTGGCGCCGCGCCTCTGGCGCCAGATCAGCGCTCAGCGCCGCGGTATAGGCGGCAACATCGCGCAGAGCCTTGCGCTCCTCACGGTATTGGATTTGCCGCAGCCCAACATTGGCGACGGTGTGTTCGCGTTGACGCAGCTGTCGGCGCATGCGGTTGATATCTGGCAGCGAGCGCCGTTGGTCCAGCAGCGCCTGTCCGAGCGCATGGCTGAGCCCGGCGACATCCAGTTTCTGGCGGGTTCGCCGCGCGTTCTCCTCGATTTGCTTGGCGGCATTGTCCGTCCGATCGCGGCCGGCCATGAGGGTTTCCAGTTTGGCGGCGGTGCGTCCGAGTTGTTCGCTCAATGCGGCGTTGCTGTCGGCGATCTGTTGCAGCAGCGGATGTTTGCCCTCGGCGTGGCGCTGACTGGCGGCCGCCTGCCGCTGCGCCCGTTCCGCCTCGGCGCGCCGCCGCTGATTCAGCTCCTCGGTCAGCAGCGCGACGCGGGCGGCAATTCTCTCCACCTCGTAGGCGCTCTGATCGCGCTGGGCCTTGAGCAGTTCGATGCGCATGGGCTGACTCAGCAGCTCCCTGTCCAGCATTTGAACTTCGTCGCTCAGCGCTCGCGCTTGAGCCTGCAGCGCCCAGTGTCTGGCCGCGATAAAAATCTCGGCGTCCCCCTCCGGCGGCGGCAGTTTTAATTCTTCGCGAAGTTTCGCCTGCTCTGAATTGGCGTCGGTAAGGCGCCGTTGCACTTCGCTCGGCCGCTCCGCTTCGTCCGCCAGCAGTTTTTCCAGCTCGGCGAGTTTGGCCTCCACGGCGGAGAGGTTGGCTTTCTCCTTCAACAAGCGCTGTTCGATTGCCGCTGGCGCGGTGGTGGCGGCAATGTGCGGGCGTGCCCGCGGTGGGTTCTGCCGCGCCGCCTGCAGCTGTCGGCGAATTTCTTTCGCCTGCGCCGCGGCGTTTTCCAGCGCGGCGTCGAAGGCCGCCGCCCTCGCGCTGTACGAGCGGCTCGCTTCGAGATGACTCAGCGCGCGGCGATATTGGCTGAGCAGTCGACTTTTCGCCGCCTTGTCGAGTTCGGTGTCGCCCTCCACCTCCTCAATTTTGGCCGCCACGATCTCCGGGGTTAGGGTGCTTTGCCGTTGCGTGTTCGGTGCACCGGCGGCGCTCTGCGCCAACGCGCCAATTGTCGCCAACAATGCGAATAGCAGCAATCGAGAAAAAAATTTCACTCGGCTCTTTGTCTCCCGTGAAGGCGCATTTTTGCCTCAGGGAATACGGCATCGGCAATTGGCTGTTGGGCCAATTGCCCCGGCATGTGTCTTGCGACGCATGCGAACGGGATGCCGGACCAATAGTGATCTGTTGGCTCGCACCGCGCTTTGCGATAACACCGACACCTGCGGATTGGCCGAAGGTCCATATAAACTTCCGTTAAAAATCGTTTACAGTCACCGGCAGTTCCTCTGGCCACTGCGACGTTTGCGCTCCGTGGCAGGTATATGGGTTTGCCAAATTTTCTTTATGGGGCGTTTCGGTATCTCGATTATTTGCCAAATACACTTTACAGGAATGTTTCCCACCCATGAATAGCTACAAGAAATACAAAATTAATTTGTTAACCAGTTTCCATCTACAAACGCGCTTGCGGCGATTTTTCTGGTGGTCGAAAATAAAACGCGATTTTATTTTCTCGCGCAATCAACCGCTTAGTGCCGTCGACTTCGAGCATCACGTCCATGTGATACCGTTAGTGCCCGTTTCTGGACGGGCACTAACTAAATTTACTTTCCTGCTGTTTGTTGTTGCATCAACGGCAGCGCTTTATTGACGGCGCCGTGCCCGCTTGTACCACAACTGGAGCTGCACAAAAAAGAAAAACAATTGAGTTGCAGCGTCACGTCATGCTAGCGGTGAAGGGGCGTCGCGGCTATTGGATCAAGGGCTAAAAATGGCGTGCCCGCGAGCGTAAGCACGGCTATCGCTGCGTCAGCGTGAGCATGTACGTTCACGACCGGTGGGCGCAACAAATTTGGCGCGAAATTTCTAGGCCAAATGGTGTATGTCTTTCGAGCTTGCGTTTTGTTAGGCTTAACCGCTTGTCTGATCAGCGTGAATTAACAGTGCAATGGAGACATATTTTCTGCCTACAATTTCTTCACTGCCGGTGAATGAACGGCCATTCAATGGCGCGATAAATTCGCTAGGCTCGTCCCTAACAAGCCAGCGCGCTGAGGATGTCTGGTCTGCGCAGCTGACCAAAGTGAGCGATGCCGTGGTGCTGGCGCAAGCCGCTGGCGAATCTGAAAACGCAGAGAAAATTACGATTCCTCTGGTAGAAGTATTAACCGCGCCCCAGGCGCTCGAAGATGGTTTGATTTACTGGGCGGATAATTTTGAAGTTGTACAAGATTCGATTTTATTGTCCGGGAAGTGGAAAGTAAGTGGCGATGATATCTTAGAGATGGAAGAGGGTGTCAGCTTCCCCGTCTTCAAGCCCCTCGCCAGTGACAAAGTCGAGGTGTTTTCCCTCAAAATCTCCGGTAAGCAAGCGTCCACGCTCAAATTTACAGGTGATTTCCCCAATCTATTTGTACAGATCTCGGGTGTTGAGCCTGGTGGCGCGTCTCATCGGGGCTTGAATTTTTACAGCCTGACTAGCAGTACTTTCCAGGATCGTACGGGTCGTATTGTGGAATCCTCTATTGAGAATTTTCTTGTACTGCAATACGGCACTGAAGGTTCGCGTTCCACCGCTGACGGGAGGGAACTCATCGAGCAGTTGCAGCGGCTCGATACGCATTTTTACTTCGTGCGGGGCCAGAGCGATTTCGAAGTGAAGCAAATCACTGTTGATCCGGGTGAAGTGGTGTCGTCATTGGTGCGCGGTCGCCTGCCGCCGACCCTGCCCGAAAATGCCCTGTTATTGCTTATCGGAAACGCTGACATACAGCAGCGTTTATTTCGAATGCGATCGGATGAAGTTGCCGCTTACATCGAACTGCTGGCGGATCACCTACCAATGGACACCACGGTAGACCAAGTGCGCTTGCTGATGGCACACACCAATGACACGGAAAAACAACGCGCGCTGAGAGGGGCGCTGGGTGACGTATTGCGCGCATTGGGTGTCGGCGAGCAGCGCGTCAACCTGCAAGACATGTTGACGCCAGGCATCGATTTGGGCGCCGCCCAACTCCAGTTTGCCAACTTTTCCGGGCTGCAAGCCCATGGGGCGGTGCTGGACTCGGCAAATCTGAACGGTGGCGATTTGACGCGGGCGGATTTGCGCGGCGCGCGTTTCAATGGCGCGTCGTTGCAGTTTGCCCATCTTCGTGGGGCAAATATGCGCAATGCCGACCTGACCCGGGCCAATCTCTATCAGGCGGATCTGCTAGCGGCCAATTTCTCCGGCGCGAATTTGTCGGATGCCTCGTTTCGGGACGCCAATGTGCACAACGCGATTTTTGCCGGGGCCGACTTGCGTGGCGCCAATTTTGAACGCGCGCGAGGGCTGACCGCCGAGCAGCTGCTGCACGCCGATGTGCGCGACGCTGTCTTGCCGCAAGGCATGCATGAGCGGATCACCACATTGCGCGCGCAGTTGGGCATCGACCCGCCCGAGGAGGAGGGCGGATCCGCGGCGATGGCGCGCGTGCCCAGGGGGCCGGCGCCTCCTGATGGGGGCGAGGCCCTATCGCCAGGGCAAGTTGCCCCTCGCCCCGAAGGTGAGCGCGCCCGGCAAGCGGATCAATCGCCGGACATCACCGGCGCATCGGACGTGCTCAATAGTGAAAATTTCGATGCCGGACTGGACGGCGCAGCCAAATTTGTCACGCTTCCCCGACGCGATGACAATGACTCAGGAAGTCCTCCCGGCGGCGGGCCGAGCGCGGCGACCTTGCAAACCACGTGGAATGACCTCAATGAGTCCGCAAAAGCCCGCCAGTCGCGGGAGGAAGGCGTAAGACAGCGTGCGGGTGTCCCTTCGCTGCCCGCTGCCGCGCCGCAGAATTCGGCCCACCATCATAACCTAGTGAAGGATATCAATGCCGAGCAGGAAAAAGCCATGCAACAGATCAACGCGCCCGACGCGAAGCAGCGTCGCGCCGATCTGAAGGCCCAGTTGGACGCCGCGGCGAAGGCGCAATTTGTTTTGAAGGGGCTCGCGAATATCGGCGGTTGGGCGCTGAATGGAATCGGCTCCGCACTGAATTTACTGTATCGGATGAGTCAGTGATCGCCGACGGGGCCTAACAGTGTTGGCTGCAATGCCACAATTTATTGAGGCGTGGCCGGGATTCTGGCTCAGGGCGCTAACTAATTTCCATCCAGAAACGCGCATCCTGCGCTTATTCTGGTGGTCGAAAATAAAAGTGCGATTTTATTTTCTCGCGAAATCGACGACATAGCTTCGTCAATTTCGGGCATCACATCCATGTGATGCCGTTAGTGCCCGTTTCTGGACGGGCACTAACTATTTATGGTGGTCCTCAAGGGAAATGTTAATTTTATCCATAAAGCTTAAGCCAATATTTTGGTCGTAGTAAGCGGCTTCGTTGATAAAAGCACCGTAAACCGTTGACTCACCTTCATAAACAATCGTTTCACCTGCCAGGGTGATGAATAGAGGGTCTCCAGGTTTAATCGCATGATAATCTTTACCCTGCAGGTTAGGGTGGACCATGGCAGTAATCTCGCCCTCGGCATTTTCTGGCAAGGAGATTTTCTTGGTAAATTGATAACCGGCCATCTGTGTTGGCAAATTAAGCGACAGCCCCTCATTCCTTTGTTGTAGATAGTCCAAAGCATGCATTACCGCCGTATGGGTATCAGAATATACCTGATAATTCAGTAACCCCTGAGCGATTGGCCCTACTTCAATGAGCAAACCACTTAAACGTCCCATCGACGTTAGGAAATTATCCTTTAAGCGATTGCTGGGGTTAAAAAACAACGTGGCGTGAGGCATCTTCTGCTTTATATAGAAGGCCATCCCAATCACGAATGGATCGCTTGAGTTGAAGATTAATGACATACCCATATTTGCGGTAGTGGTATGCATATCAATGATAAAGTCGATTCTGGGGTTTTGCTTGGGCCCTAGCATTGCGTCTAGCGACTTTGCGCGTTGCTGCTCATAGCCTTTTAATTGCGGATTTTTAAGGTCTTGCATATCGAACTGCCGGTTTAAATCTTGATCGATATAGCGCCTTATTTCTTTTTTTGCCCTAGGGTTAGTCAAGTGCACCTCTGTCGAAAAGCTGTCTCGCTTGACTTCGTTGGGATACGAGCGCCAATGCTTAACAAGATACACACCTGTTAATTCATTCCCATGTGTTCCGCCCGTGACTGCGACATGTTTTATCGAACCAATCATTTGAAACCTATGCTCTTATCAGTAAGAAAATGCAGGGTGATACGACAACAAACCCCTTTAGAGCGCCACTCATTGAGTAGTAGATTCACTCATTTTTTGTGCTTGCAAAAACCAGGCGAGCACTTGTTGAAGGTGCTGCTGACCATACAGTCTGACAAATTGTTGAGTATAGTAATCACGATTGTTTTGCAATGCCGATATGCGCTCCGAAATATATCGTGGCGTTAACTCGAGGCCGCATTCAACGGTAATGCAATGGCGCCATTCTTCGTAGGTTTCGGGGATAATAGAATTTTTCATTTTTGCTCGCTGCTATTAACCTGGAAATTAAATAGGTCGTCCTGACCGATTTAATTGTCACCCATAAAAACGGGCGAAATTGTGTGAAATTCCTTGTTTTTAGGGTGGTCCGGCATCCCGGTTCGCGCGCGTCTCCGACTCGCGGCGGTGCGTCCCTGCACCGCCATTA
>JAAUXX010018217.1_pt1 | contig 10638 bp, 8 predicted proteins | sample 7278111 | NCBI WGS metagenome assembly JAAUXX01 (sample SAMN14350116, study PRJNA611818) | marine sediment metagenome | isolation source: surface marine sediment (1.8m) | place: French Polynesia: Moorea | collected 2018-08
GATGTATTAGTGCCATCAAAACGGAATAGCTCCCAGTCATTTCCATCCCACTCGCTCCACACTACGTTGCCGTCAAAAAATCCATGAAGCCACACAGAATTGTTACTATCAACGAGCTGACTAGTAGTACTACCGTCATATAAGTAAATTTCCGATAGCTGGCCCCCAGAATAGGCTCTCCAAACTACCTGATTTCCTGAAACATGGGGACTGACACCATTACTCGTAAGCTGGGTAGTGCTAACGCCATCATGGAGAAAAATGTTGTTACCTCCTCCTCCTCGCCAGACAACATTACTGCCAGAAATATCGACAGAATACTCACCAGTATTATTACTAGTTAACGGAACTGTGGTTTGTGTAATGTAGTCATAGACAAAGACTTCATAAAGAGCTCCTCCAGGACTATATTCGGGCGCACTTCGCCAAGCTACTCGGTTGCCAGAAAGTTTCTGGTCATAAATATACGGTTCGTTGGTTAATTGAGTAGTACTAGTGCCGTTATAAGAAAAGATTTGCCAGCCGCTTATATAGCCTTTCCAAAGAATTCCGTCTGCTGAAATTTGAGGGCTGGTTATCGAGCTTAATCCCAAGTCTGGTAAAACAGTGCTGGTCGTGCCATCAAACAAAATGACATCACTATTATTGTTTACCCAAACGATATTATTGCCTGAAATATCTGGTGTTTTCGATGTTCCGTTAGTTGTTAACTGGGTAATTGCCATCTACTACTTGAATCCTCCGTAATAATCAATCATAATCTGGCTTTAGCCATTACACTTCAACTTTGACCTTTATTAACAACGATCAACCAGAGGGTAAATACCTATATTTCAAATATGTTACTCTTGAGTATTTCCAGGACTTTTTAAAGAAAAAACATGTTTAGCCTGCATTATTCATAAGCAAAAAACAAATTCAAGAAAAACAGTAAAGCTATAGCCATATTTTTCTCCTGTTGAAATAAGCAGGTCAAAATACTGAACAAACAGCAGAAAAATAATAATTAAAGCCTGAAAAAACATCTAAATATCTTCAGGCCCATTATCAGTGGAATATTCTAAAATGACTTGTAAAGGCTGTCCCACAATCTTGGCTAAATTACTAATTTTGGACTCAATAATTTCTCCATTAGTTTTAGCAACCTTCAAATTATGCTTACTTACTTAGGGCAAATACTTCTGAACAACTTGCCAACCAGTTAGCCCAACAAAAATAAATCCACCCAACAATACGATATTGGTTCTCAAGTGAAGAGCGCGCGCCCAAGAATTCTGAGGACTAATTTGCAAGGCACTCCAGCCAGATAACAGCATTAGAAAGACAACTAATAACCCTGCTACTAAGTGAATTGAATGTCCTAGATTGCCATAATGGCCTATAGTTCCAATTAAACCGATAAATAACAACAGCAAAACGAGTAAGACAGTAATTCCTCCAGTTACAAGATGTAATGGTCTGAGCCAAGCAGGACGACGCGATCGCATAACGCGACTGTAGAGAATTATAGAGCCTGAGAACAATAATATCAGATAACCTGCGATCGCGAATCCCATAGACCAGGCAGCGATTTTCCAGAGCCAGAGAAATGACGGTAAATCAAAATCAGTTAACAACAAAATACTGTATCAAGTTAAACATTGCATTCTTTATAATAAATTAGGCTACCAAAAATTGATAGCCTAAATCTTTTCAAATTGAGAATTAATATTCAACAGTCTTTATTTCATTTATTTCACTAAACTTGAACTGTAAGCTTCTTTTCTTGAGAGGTTACATCAAATTTACCACTATTCTTGATAGAAATATCCTGTCTTAATTCTGCAGTAGTATCTACTTTAGATTCAACTTTTTCGTTAGTTGTTGGTTGATTCAGACTAAGACGTGTACAAGGGATCATATCAGACAAAATCGCACTAGCCATCATACCCGTATGTATTTCCAACAAAGCCTGAGAGATTGCTTCAAATACTAATCTCTGTCCAGGAAAAACAACTCGTTCAAAATACCAATTAGGAATATTGGTGATGCGAGCTATTTGAATTTCGCTTGTAGCATTAACATAGCAACATAAAATGCTATCGTTTTCTCCATTAGGCAAGGAGTCGAGTATCTGAGACATAATTTTTATCGAAGCGGTTTAAAATTTGGTTTACTATTGCTGTTAATAAACTAACACTTCTTGATCCCCAGGCGCTGTAAAAAAGAATACCAATCTCTAAGTAGTATCAACCACTAGACTGATAGCTATCCTTTAATTTATCTGATATTACATTTTATATTTTCTTAAGATTTGTCACTGAGTTACACTCATCAACCAATCCCTTCATGATTGATAACAATTAATAATATAGTTAAAGTTAAGTTATATAAACAAATATGAAATTGATACTAGAGCAAATCAGAATCTCAAACTCGATCAATACTTTAAAATAACAAGCTGTTGTAACCCCATGAATCAGAAAATTTTATACGTCCGTCTACCCTGTAACCCAATTTTTCCTATTGGAGTAGTCTATCTCAGCGATCATATTCACAAGCTATTCCCCGAAATAGAGCAAAAAATCTTCGATTTGGGTACAGTTCCACCTTTAGACTTTAATAAAGCCTTAGAAAACTGTATCGATCAATTTCAGCCCAGTTTACTAGTATTTTCCTGGCGAGATATTCAAATTTACGCTCCTGTAGGCGGTAGAGGTGGCAATCCCCTACAAAATGCTTTTGAATTTTATTACGCGCCAAATCCTTTGACTAAACTAAAAGGAGCATTGGGCGGTTTAAAGGTAACTACGGCTTACTATGGCGAATTATGGCGTAATCAAGGACTAATCAAAAGAGGGCTCAAAAGAGCCAGGAAATATAATCCTCAAGCTCGTGCGGTAGTTGGTGGTGGAGCAGTCAGTGTTTTCTATGAACAATTAACAACCCAACTCCCTCAAGGAACTATTGTTTCGGTCGGTGAAGGGGAAAAACTTCTAGAAAAACTTCTCCAAGGTCAAGATTTCAGCGATGAGCGTTGTTATGTAGTGGGAGAAACTGAACCTAGAAAACGGATGATCCATGAATGGCCAACTCCCATAGAAAAAACAGCTTGTGACTATCAATATATCCAAACCATTTGGCCAGAATTTGACTTTTATTTCCAAGAAAATGACTTTTACATTGGAGTACAGACCAAAAGAGGTTGTCCTCACAACTGCTGTTATTGTGTCTATACCGTAGTCGAAGGTAAACAAGTACGGATTAATCCCGCTGATGAAGTTGTCAAGGAAATGCGTCAACTATATGACCGAGGAATTCGCAACTTCTGGTTTACTGACGCTCAGTTTATTCCCGCAAAAAAATATATTCCCGACGCGATAGAACTATTGCAGAAAATACTTGATTCTGGAATGAAAGATACCCATTGGGCAGCCTATATTCGTGCTGACAATCTTACTCCCGAATTATGCGATTTGATGGTTAAAACCGGCATGAATTACTTTGAAATCGGGATTACTAGCGGTTCTCAAGAGTTGGTTCGTAAAATGCGCATGGGTTACAATCTGCGTACTGTTTTACAAAATTGTCGGGATCTAAAAAACGCTGGCTTTAATGATTTAGTTTCGGTTAATTACTCTTTCAATGTGATTGATGAAACCTATGACACGATTCGGCAAACCATTGCCTATCATCGAGAATTAGAAAGAATTTTTGGCGTAGATAAAGTAGAACCAGCTATTTTCTTTATTGGATTACAACCTCATACCCATCTAGAAGAATATGCTTTCGAGAATAATATTTTAAAGCCAGGTTATAACCCCATGAGTTTAATGCCTTGGACTGCTAAGAAATTACTCTGGAATCCTGAACCTTTAGGTTCTTTCTTCGGGGAAGTTTGTTTACAAGCTTGGAACACCAATCCTAATGATTTCGGGAGAGAGGTTTTAAAAATATTAGAAGCAAAACTAGGTTGTGCTCCCCTAGAAGAAGCATTAACGGCACCAATTGGCAAGAAGACAATTAGGAACAAGAAACAGTTGGCCACAATTAAATAATTAAAATTGTTTGCACATTTTGTTCCCTAACACTTAACACCCAAACCCTAATCCCTAACACCTAAATAATGAGCCGAACTAGAGCAAGACAAATAGCAGCTAAATTTATTCAGCAAAATGATCCTACAGGATGGTTTGAAGAGTTATACTCCCAAGCTCAAGGAAATAGTCAAGAAATTCCTTGGGCAGATTTAACTGTTAATCCCAATCTTGCCCAATGGTTAGATGCTAATCACATTCAAGGAGATGAGCAAACAGCTTTAGTTATCGGCTCTGGTTTAGGAGATGATGCAGAAGCTTTATCCAAAATCGGCTTTGAAGTAACGGGACTTGATATTGCTCCGAGTGCTATTGCTTGGAGTCAAAAACGTTTTCCTACCTCAAAAGTAAAGTATGTTGTAGCAGATGCTCTGAAATTTGAGAAAACCTGGGAAAATAAGTTTAACTTTATTTTGGAGTCTTATACACTCCAATCTGTTCCTGATTATATTCGGCAACAGATCATGAAAAATATTACCAAATATCTCAGGCCCTTGGGAACGCTCTTAGTAATCTGTAGAGGTCGTGAAATCACAGAGGAAGTAAATGATTTACCCTATCCCTTAACTAAGGAGGAACTTATTTTGTTTGAAGACTTAGGTTTAAACAAGATTATATTTGAAGATTATATGGACCAAGAAAATTCTCTTGTAAGAAGATTTCGGATTCAATACACGAAGTATTGATATTACCTACCTCTTAACTCTTACCTCTTAACTCTTACCTCTTAACTCTTACCTCTTACCTCTTAACTTTTACCTATTCCCCGATAACTGAAAATGCTTGAAGGTTCAATATTACAAAAATTAAAATCAGCTCATCAAAATAGTAGTAGACCTTTGAATTTAGGAGTCTATTATAAAAATACTCTGGTGGCTTTATGCCATGCTTTAGAAGATTTTATTTTAGAATCTAATAGTGCTCCCCTGATAGTGACAGCTTTTCAGCGGGGGAAATGGTATTTAGAGGAAGCCGAACGTTATCGCGAATTGGCAGATAAGTCCCAACAAATTGCAATTATAGCAACATCCGATGCGGGATTTGAAACCCATCCTACAAGTCAAAAAGATAATGTGGCTCTCGTAAATCTCAAACCAGAAGATCCCGTTGCTCAAGAATGGCATTTAATGATTTTGTCTCCTAGCTATACAGCAATGGTTTTGTGTCAAGAATTATCTGAATCAGACTATGGGGTAGTCGGACAGCCTCAAGAAGATTTAGAGCGTAAATTTTACGGATTTTGGACTTTTGAGCCAGAATTAGTCCAAGAAACTGTAGAACTTGCGATCGCACATATTGCCTCCTATAATCCATCTTTAGCTGCCACTTTAACCTCTAAAGCGGAGTCAATGACTCAAAAATTTGGCGCTCAACAACAGGATGAACTGAGTGCCGTGGTATCCCGTGTCATTAGCTATTTACAAACTTGTCACAAAAACTTACATCAGCCCCAAGAAACAGCTAATTATAATTTTTTTCAGGACTTAGATGACAATATTCTGTCCAATGAAATGCAAGCTTTTCTGCGGATGGCACAAATCCTCGATCATGCTGATACCCTTAATCCCATGGCAGCTACGGAAGTGGCTGCCCTAGGAGAAGCTATGGGACAATTGCTAGATTTACCAGCATGGCAAATTAAAAGATTACGTTTATCTGGGTTATTACATCGTCTTGGTTCAATTACTTCAATTACTAAGATTACCCAGACTGAAGATAAAAAATCTCCTGCACAACAAAAAGCATTGCAAGAGCAAGATGAATTACCAAAAGCTTCCCTATTACGTATTATGCCCCAACTTGACGCGATCTCTGAAATCCTCACCCACCAAAGCGAAGCTTGGGATGGCTCTGGCAAACCTGCGGGGTTATCCTATGACAATATTCCTCTAGAATCGCGGATTTTGCGTTTGCTTGCTGATTTTCAGCAAAAGGTTATCCAATATAGCCAATCCCCAACCGCAGATCACAATCCTTTAGCTCAAGCTTTGGAAGAATGCCAAGCAGCCGTGGGAACAATCTATGATCCTAAGCTAGTAGAAGCCTTAAGTCTATTAGTAATGGGGATGCAGCAAGGAATGAGTATTCAAGCCTATCAACCAAAAATTGCTTCAGGAATTTGGCTCATGGAATCTTTTTAGTAGTTCACGCTTATTTCTTGTGTTCCCAATCTTCCCAATCTCCCTGGTTTCGGTAACTTTCTCTGATATCAAAGCTTATAAGCAACTTTGGAGTGCTTCTGCCAGTTCTTGAGCGGATGAATATCTGTCTAGGGGATCTGGTTTACAAGTTTTGGTTAAGACCTGAATTAATCGGAGAGGCAAATTAGCTATAGCTTCAAGATTAAGCTCATACTGATTTTTTTGAGGCATATAAGATTGCATAGGAGCATTGCCAGTCAACAAAAAAATCAAAGTTGCGCCGACTCCGTAAAGATCTGACTGAGGACAAGGTTTACCACGATATTGTTCTGGTGCGCTATATCCTTCAACTCCAATTCGAGTATTGCGAGCAGTGCCAAATTCTTTCACGGCACCAAAATCAAGCACCATCAAACGATTATCTAGATTACGTAAAATCAAATTAGCTGGCTTAATATCTCGGTGAATTAATGGAGGTTTTAGATTATGGAGATAATACAAAACCCCACAAACTTCGATCATCCATTTAATAGCTAGTTCTGGTGCCACAGTTCCTCTTTGATAGGTAATTTGCTCTAGGTTAAGGCCATGAATCAATTCCATAACCAAATATTTATTGGGCCCTTCACAAAAAAAATCGTAATACTTAGGGATATTAGGATGCTCTAAATTTTTCAGAATTCTAGCTTCTCGCTCAAATAATTCTCTAGCTTTGGCAACGCGGAGCATATCCGCATTCATTTCTTTTAAAACCAAAAGTAGTGGAGCACCTTTAGTATTTTTATTGCGATTTCTCACTAAATAGGTAATTCCCATTCCTCCTTGCCCTAAATTACGAAGAATCTGGTAACTACCAATAAAACGTTCTTCCTCAACTAAGGCCTCACCGCAATGAATACAAAAAATACTATCAGGGGGATTTCCCAGATGTTGGCAGGATGGAGCTATCTGGGGTGAAGCATCATGACTAGCTAGAGATTTGATTGCCAAACTCCCGTGCTCTCTCTCAGTTGGGGGTTCCATTGCTAAGGCTTGCCCTCGAATCGGGGAACGGGCATCGAGAGAAGAAGATTCTAATTCAAAGCGAAATAAAGGTCCATTTCCTGCTAAACGGATTAAATCATTATCTTTCAGTTGAGCTTTTTCTACTAAAACACTATTAACGAAAGTCCCATTGGTGCCATTATTAACTAACTGCCATTGATTATTAATTTCGGTTAATTCTACATGCTGGCGTGAAACCTGAAAATACCCTTTAAGAACTATATCATTCTGGGGAGAACGGCCAATACAAACTTTGGATTTATCAGAAAATGTCCAAGTTTTGAATGGTTGGTTCGTCTGTGGTTCTAAAAGAGTAAGGGTCACCATAAGAGGCTAGTATCGATATGCAGAAGTAATAGGTAATAAGTAGTATAAGTAATAGGTAGTAGTTAATGAATAATAGATGATAATTATTAATTTTTATAGATCGGGTTTTAATTTAATTCTGATTAAAATACTGGTTAGGTTATCATGCCCATTATAACGATCAGCAAACTTCATTAGATCACAAAGACCTGAATTTAGATCGGCGCTAGAACTGATTAAAGGCTCTAAATAAGTTTGCCAATGTTTCTCTATTAAGTCATTATCAGAAAGACCATCGGAACAGAGTAAAATCAGACAGTCTTTTTCTATGTCTAAATATTGGATACTAGGCCGTAGATGTTTATTTTCTCTTGGCCCCAAAGCTTGAGTTAATTGATAGGCATCAGGACGACCATAGGCAATTTCTGGCTCAACGCCTCGATTAATTTCTCTTTGTCCCACTTCATGATCTACTGTTAATTGTTCTAATCCTCCTTGGCGAGTAATCCTGTAGATCCGGCTATCGCCAACATGAGCAATCGCAAGTTGGGTATTTTGCAATAAAGCCATAACTAAAGTAGTCCCCATACGACCACTACCAGAGCGAGCATTATCAATATTAGTTTGGTAAATAACTTGATTAGCTAGTAGGATTCCTTCTTCGATAGTCTTTTCTGAGGGAAATTCATCTTGCCAATAGGTATGGAAATAGGTTTGTAGAGTTTCAACTGCCATAGCACTAGCAACCTCTCCGGCAGCATGTCCCCCCATACCATCACAGATAATATATAAACCCCTAGCCTTTAATGTCTGTCGACTGGGATTCTCTTCTTGAGTTGTAAATGTTTGAATCCCAAAAAAATCTTCATTATGATCTCTGCTGGAGCCAATATCTGTATAGTTAGCATGGGCAACACTAGCGATTTGCATAGATAACATCGCTGTTGGCTGTTCGTCTGCATCACTCTCGTAGATCATACTGTCTTCGTTGGAGTCTAATGTGAAGAAGTCGGTTTCCTCGGAGTCGTCGCTGGTTTCCCATGGTTCAGCATCTATCGCATCTGACCATGAGTCAGCATCCATTGAGCTAGAGTCTAGATTAATTTCCTCTAGTTCTGCTATTTGATGTAATTGAGCGAGTAAATCTTCTATTGCTTTAATTTCCCCAGAAATTGTTTGTTCTAAAACTGAGATTAAAGATTCTGGATAGGTTTGTTCGGAATCGGTGAGCCAACTATACCATTTTGCAACTAGATCAGATAAAGTAGGCCGTTTGTCCTCTGGGTCTAGGTATAATCTTTCTAGGCAAAAAGATTGGTCTTCATCAACTTTTAAGTTACTTTGAATCAGTAAACTAGTCGCGCAATAGTTTTCAGATAAAGGAATCCACAGTTTTGCCATGGCGCCTAAAGACGATAAAACTTGCAGCAAAGGTAATTGGGGTTGAGACCAGAGGTTGGTTAAGGATTGCCAGGTCGAAAGGTCTGGTAATAGTAAGATTCCCTGGTCTTGATTTTGCCAAGCATCGTAAATTAACGGTATTGTAGGCGCATATTCCTCTAGAACTAAATAGGGTAAGGCGTGAGGGGGAATACCACCTAAATCTGAATATTGAATGTCTGTCCAATTAGAATCAGCCAATTTTTGTTCTAACTCGGTAAATAATTCTGTTTGAGTTTTGCGTAAAACACTCAGCGACGATTCTTGTAAAGGAAAATGATCGATAATCTTAAGCAGGATTGTGTTTATCTGAGAATTTACAATATTAGACAATGAAGCTTTATTTTCTGGCGCGTAATATCTTTTTTGAGCATCAAGATAACCAACATAATTTTGAGTTAACAAGACTTGGTTAGTAGTATCAAGATCTTCTTCTGTTTCTGCCGAGGAGCTTAAGGTTTCTAAACTTATAGATTCTGAGGGTGAGGAGCTTGAGGTTTCTGAACTTGCAGTTTCTGAGACAGAAATACTGGCGAGTTCTTTTTCTTGGGGTTGGGGTACTTGAGAAGGATTATTCTGAATAATTAAAGCTAGAAGCATGGTTTTATTGGGAGCTCCACAGGTATTACATTCGTGTTCCGTAAAAGCAATTTGCGCACCGCATTGATGACAATCTGTATGGGTTAAAGATGTCCCACATTTTTCACAGAACTTATTATGCTCTGGATTTTCAGACTTACACTCGGGACAAATAAGCATAGGGGAATTTCCTGTAATTATAATGATTTGATGATTTAATATAGTGTTTAGAGATAGAATGAACTTGATTTAGTCTGTAATTTAGATGTCAGTATCAAAGGTCACATCAGCAATCTTAGCTCATGGATTTTTTTTGACAATCCCCTAGGGCAAAAAATTCGGCAAAGAGCACCATATTTCCGAGTTAAATTAAGGCTATCTCTCAATTATATTTAATTTAGTCGTGGGCTATTATTGGTTTAAATGAGTCAAATAACTAAAATTTCTGGTCAAGCTGTTCCTGTAATTGGTAACGATATTGATACAGATCGCATTATTCCTGCAAGATTTTTGCGTTGTGTAACTTTCGATGGTTTGGGAACGCAAGCTTTTGCAGATGATCGCGCTCAAGCTGCAGGTCAGCATCCTTTTGATCTTCCTCAATATCAAGGAGCGAACATCTTAGTGGTTAATGGTAATTTTGGTTGTGGTTCCTCCCGAGAACATGCCCCACAATCTTTAGCTAGATGGGGCATTAAAGCTATTGTCGGAGAAAGTTTTGCCGAAATTTTCTTTGGTAATTGTATTGCCATTGGTCTGCCTTGTGTAACTGTTAGTCCTGAAATGGTTCAACAGATTCAAAGTAAACTACAAAGCAACCCAGATACTACCATGGTAGTAGACTTGGCCAACAAAACTGTTACTTGTGGCGATTTAGTGGTTGATGCGATCGCGTCAGCGACTACTGAAGGTCTAGCTGATGAAGGGGCGAGACAAATGTTTTTACAAGGCACCTGGGATAATTGTGGTCAACTAATCCATAATCTATCAGCCATCAAGGCTACTGCTGCTAAAATCCCCTATGTTACGTGGTAAATCATTGAACATCGAAG
>JAAUXX010035421.1_pt1 | contig 10631 bp, 13 predicted proteins | sample 7278111 | NCBI WGS metagenome assembly JAAUXX01 (sample SAMN14350116, study PRJNA611818) | marine sediment metagenome | isolation source: surface marine sediment (1.8m) | place: French Polynesia: Moorea | collected 2018-08
CGAGACGCGCCTTGCCAGAACCGCTGACACACTCACTGAACTCGTCAATATCATGTTGAAGGAGTACTAGTGTGCTGTCCCCCAAATAACGTTACCCAATTGCGGGTCTTTTGCGTCCCTGGTGTCGTTGCTCGTCCTTGTGTGGGACCTACCACACGGCGTCCTCGCGCCTAGCCAGGAACGAAAAATCCCGTGCACTTGCGCAACGTTATTTGGGGGACAGCACACTGGCAGTTTGTTGAAGAGCGCGAGATATGCGGCATAGAATTTGCGGATATCTATCGCACTGGTAAAAAGAGCGGCCTTGCCCGCACAGGGCGGAAACCATTTGCCGCCAAACTGCGAATTTTTACTCAGATTATTTTCTACGGTCGGCGAAGGCGACACTCTATACTTTAGAGTAAGCGCAAGATTTGCAGGTACATCGAGTGCAGGTTTGGACGATATCAAATCAAAAAGGCGGAGTGGGCAAAACCACCAGCACGGTGGCGCTTGGCGGCATAGCCGCGGAGCGCGGTGAGCGGGTACTGTTGGTGGACCTCGATCCCCATGGTTCGCTCACCTCGTATTTTCGCCTGGATCCGGATTTGCAGGAAAAGAGCACCTTTACCTTATTTGCCGAGCGCGAGGCGCTTTCTCACGCTCTGGTGAGCGATCTCACCTGTGCCACGTCCCTTGCCGGCATGAGTCTGCTACCCGCCTCCGCCGCCCTGGCGACTTTGGAGCGTCAGGGAATTGGCGACGGCATGGGCTTGGTATTGGGCAAGGCGATAGCCTTTGTGGCCTATGATTATGAGCGGGTGATTATCGACTGCCCGCCGCAATTGGGTGTGTTGATGGTGAACGCGCTGGCGGCTTGTGACGAGCTGATTATCCCGGTGCAGACAGAATTTTTGGCGATCAAAGGCCTGGAGCGCATTCTCCACACGCTAAAGATGTTGAGTCGTTCCCGCAAGCGTGAGTTGTCCTATCACATAGTGCCAACAATGTACGATCGTCGCACCCAGGCGTCTGTGGGCAGTTTGCGGGCCATACGAAACGGCTTCGGTGGCAGGGTTTGGCCCGGGAGGATACCTGTCGATACTAAATTCAGGGATGCCAGCAAGGCTGGTGCGCCCCCTCACGAGTTTGCCGCCGCCAGTCATGGTGTCGCGGCCTACCGCTCGCTCTACCAGTTTTTGTCCCGGCAACAAAAGGCACTGACGCCGATGACTCGGCAGGAAGCCTGAAACGATGAAACTATCGGCGATGGAAGTTTTGGCGGCTTATTTTGAGGATCTGTTGGCGGAGCAACATTCGGCGCGTGGAGCCCAGGCCATGGCTTCGAAATCCGCGCCACGGGGTGAAGCGGTCGTTCACGAGTGCCCACGGGTGCGGCCCCAGCCGATGCTGCAAGAGGCAGTAGCAACAATGCCCCCGGCCCCTGAGGTCGAAACAGCCGCCTTGGAAGAGGATAAACGTCTCCGGCTGCAGCGAATGCTGAGCCAGCAAACCCTGCGTAAACCGGCGCCCGTCCGGGTCGAGGTGGAGCATAAAGTGCGTGAACAAGGACCGGTGGCAAAGCAGGTAACGTTGCCGCAGGCGGAGGTGAAGGCACAAGAGACCCAGTCCTTAAAGCGATCCCCGGCGCCGGAACGGCTGCAATGGAGCGCTGATGGTCGACCGTTCTGGGCCGCCAGTGCCTTCGACGCGTTGCTGTTCGACGTTTCTGGTTTGTTGCTTGCGGTGCCACTTGTATCCTTGGGTCAGATTGTCCCGCTGAGCGAAAAACTCACAGTTCTGCAAGGCCAATCGGATTGGTTCATGGGAATATTGCCCTCCGCTGTGGGGGATATACGGACGGTGAATACGGCGATTTTTGTCATGCCGGAACGCTACAAGCAAAGCTTTTTGACCAGCGCCAAATATGTCGTCACTATCGATGGCATGCGTTGGGGTCTTGCCGTGGACAAAGTCAGACAGCCGATCACGCTGGAGCCGGAAGACGTTAAGTGGCGCAGTGAGCGCAGCAAGCGGCCATGGCTTGCCGGCACCGTGAAGTCGCATATGTGCTCCTTGATCGATATTCCGCAAATGGCGCGGCTATTGGAAAGCGCCGATAAAAACCGCCGCGACCCAGGTTAGCAGACTGTTGAAAAACTTTGTTTTTCGACAGCCTGCTCCGATACATGGATGTATCGACGCAATCGAAGGCTGCTAAGTCTTTGATTGTGCGAGAAAAGTAAAAATCGCACTTTTTACTTTTCAACAGGCTGCCGGATGTCAACAATGCGCGGGTGATTTTTTGCCGACTTTACTGGCACAGATGCTGCTGTTAACTATATTAAGATAGAACAGTGGCCGATTTCCGACAGTTTCTTTTTTGGGTTCGAAATAACTGTCGCTGCCGACAACCCTACGACCTGCGGTAAGTAACTATGAATGTCAATTTGAAAAGCAATAATAGCGCCCAAGACCCCATGCTACAGTGGGTGACTTTCAAGTTGGCGGGAGAAAAGTACGGCGTTAACGTCATGCAGGTAAAAGAGGTGCTGCGCTACACTGAGATCGCCCCCGTGCCCGGGGCTCCTGGGTATGTCATTGGCATCATTAACCTACGCGGTAAGGTTGTCACTGTGATAGATACACGATACCGTTTAGGTTTGCCGGCGGTTGACGTGACTGAGAACAGCAGAATCGTGGTGATTGAAGCTGAAACTCACGTCATTGGGATATTGGTGGACAGTGTTGCCGAAGTGGTTTACCTGCGCTTGTCGGAGATTGAGACGGCACCGAGTGTCGGCAACGATGAAAGCGCAAAGTTTATTCAAGGCGTTTGTCATAAAAATGGTGAGCTGTTGATCCTAATTGAACTCGATAAATTACTCACTGAAGGTGAGTGGGCCGAAATAGAGTCGTTTTAAGGTTTATACAACACCTGTTGATAACGGTTTGTGCGTGCACATGAAATATCGGGTCGCGTGCCCTCGTGGGAGACAACAATGAGTATGATTCATCATGTCAATGTGTTATTACCCCTTGCTTCCGTGTGTACTGTGGTAGCGTCGTTGGCGCTGTATGCGGTTTTTTTTCTGGCGTTGAGAAAATTTAAACGAGACCATGAACAACACATTAAAAAATTGGAATCGACAATTAAAGTATTGAGTTCGGGTTCCTTGGGCATGGGGCAGAAGATGCTGGCGCTTGAGGCGCAAATTGTTCGTCTGCGCGACGCCCAGGAGGAAATGAAGCTCAGTGATATCGATTTCTCCTATGTTCAAGCTCAAAAATTAATTTCTCAGGGTGTTGATGATGACGCGGTCGCCGCCAATAGTGGTCTCTCTTCTACTGAAATCAATTTGATGCGCCTACTGCACCGCCAGGAAGTTAAGATCGCCGACCATGCGTAGAATCTTTTTCGCGTCTTCCTGTGGATTGTTTCTTGGCTGTGGCGTGCTGTCTTGCTCAATCAGCGAACGCGTCAGCTATGCCGATGGGGAAGGGCGAATTCCCACCGTGATTTTGCAGGCCATCGGCAAGCAAAAAACCGAGAAGTCGTGGGTGGTCGTCCATCTGGGAGAGCCTTTTTCAATCGACCGGGTATCCCCCGGTGGTGGAAAATCACCCGCTCTTTATGAGGTCTACAATTACCGCTTCAGCAAATCACATGTGCGCAATGGTCACCTGTTTTACCTATTTCGCGCGGGTGGCGTGCAGGAAACTGTGGAGTATTTTCACGTCGCCTTCGACAGGGACGTGGTGCAAAAGACCTGGCTGGACCAATACCCCCGGGCGCAACTGGGAGAGCGAATGCAAGCGATTAACATCCGAGCCGCAGAGCCCGGTCCTCGGGCGGACATGAACAATGTATCCTCCGAGCAAAAAAAACACGTGGATTGGAAGCTGCCCATCTTCAAAAAGTGGTTCAGTACCGATAAGAATCCCGCGCCCGCGGATGCCGCTAAAATTGGTGAGCGCGAAAAAGCTGAGCTTTCCAGCGGCGGCAATCTGCCCATGGTGGTGGTGCCCGAAGTGTCCGATGATGAGTCATCTGGCGCCGATGATATGTGAGTCGCTCGCACTTACTTTAAGCCATGGCAGCAGCCTGTCAGTCGGAGCTTTTCTGCTCTTTGTCATCCTCATCAGCCAAGGAATTAAACAGGGCGTCTTTCTCGTCTCGGGTGACTTCGGCGCTCGAACTGATTTTTGTCGTGGCGTGGCGCACGCGATTACGTCCCGACTGCTTTGCCAGGTATAGTTGCTCGTCGGCCCTGGCGATAAAATTCTCCACCGTGTCACTCTGTGTTTTTACATAGCTATCGACGCCGATACTCACGGTGACCGCCAGGCGTGCGTTGCCCTCCACCAGCGGGCTATTTTCGACTTTCTGGCGAATTCTCTCCGCCACTTGCGCGCCAACCAGCAAAGGCGTCGACGGCAGTATAATGCCGAATTCCTCACCGCCGTAGCGACAGGGAATATCTATCTTTCTGACCGCATTTTTTAGCAGCGAGGCAAGGTGGATGAGCACTTTGTCGCCAATGACGTGGCCGTAACTGTCGTTAAACTGTTTAAAATGGTCAGCGTCGATAATGACAAAGGTCGTTGGCAGTTGATTTCTGCGCGTTCGCTCCATTTCCTGTTCGAGTGTAAAGCGCAAATGGCGAACGTTGAACAATCCGGTCAGGGGGTCGGTATTGACCAATTCCCTGAGTTCGCGGATTTCGCGATTGAGCCGGTCGAGCTGTTCGCCGACCTGGCAATTGCTGTCCCCCATCGGGCAGCTTGAGACTTTGTGCTGTCTATTCCCCAAAATGAAGCGAACCTGATAATGCCTGCCTGCTTAATACTATAGCGTTTATGTAGGTGAGGCGCCAGATTACAAGTGCCGGTCAACGCGCGGCGCTGTGATGGATCTGTAGGGGGGTTAACTCGCAGAAGAAGGCGTTTGCCTATCTTCTGGAGTTAACAATTCGCGCATAGCGAACTCGCTGGAAATAAATGCGATGTTAACTAAGTTTCTAGTGTCGGGTATCTTTTCTCTTGGCTGACGCTTCTTTTAGTTTTCGTTCGAGAGCCGAAAATGCGTCTCTTACCGCGATGTGCACCGACGGGTCATCTTGACTCACTGTGATGGGCGAACCCTTTATCCCCAATTCGATCGATGCGCGAAACATTTTGCCTTTGTGCTTATGTTTGTGGGGGGTGTCAAGAACAACACGACTGTGAATAATGGAATCTGAGTATCGATGAAGCTTTTCGATTTTCTTATAAATGATGTCATTTAGTGCAGGTGAGGAGTCGAAGTCTCGATAGACGACGTCTGCATTAGCCTTCATAGGCGTGCCTCCATTTTGTTGTGCCGTTTACATTGCTAGCGCTTTTAAACGCTGAGCGCCCAAAAGTTTATTGCTAGGAACTTAAAATAATGTGGCCACAGTTCTATATTGACTTCTGTCATAAAAATTTCAAGGATTTTTTAAGAATATTATGCATTATTCTTATTCGATTGGGCTTGAAACATTCTCTAAACTACTGAAAACTGTAGACAAATTTGTGTGACAAGTGCTTAAATGACCTCCCAAGATTGCCTATGACCAAAAACCACAAAAATACCATTTACCTGACGGGCGGCACCGGATTCGTCGGGTCAGCCGTGGCGCAAGCCTGGCTGGCGCAATCGCGGTCAAATGCCGTCGTTATCCAGACGCGGGCACCCGAGCGCCGCGAGCCCGGTGAGCGCGTCACCTATGTGGCATCCTACGATGAACTTGCGTGCCCGGTGCATGCGCTGGTGAATTTGGCTGGCGCACCCATCGCTGACGGACGCTGGACCTCCCGTCGAAAACGGGTGCTCGAGCAGAGTCGTATCGATTTGACCGATGCCCTGGCGCGTTCTGTCAGGCAGAGCGGGTATCGGCCAAAGGTCGTGGTCAGCGCTTCCGCCATTGGCTTTTATGGCCTGGGGGCGGGCAAGCGTGACGAGACTTCTCCCGTCGGTTCAGGATACGCGGCCGACCTCTGCCGGCGCTGGGAGGCGGCGGCGCACAGCTTCGATGACCTCTCGCGTTTGGTGGTGCTGCGCCTAGGCGTGGTTCTGGGCGAGGGCGGCGGAGCGTTGCGCAAGTTACTACCGCTGTTCAAGCTGGGCCTGGGCGGTTCGATTGGCAATGGCAGGCAGTGGTTTTCCTGGGTGCACCGGGTGGATGTTGTCAACATGGTGCTGCGGGCGATAGCCGATCCGAGCTGGCAAGGCGTATACAATGCTACGTCTCCCAAACCTGTGCTGCAGCGGGATTTCGCAGCGACGCTCGGCAAAGTCCTGCGGCGCCCGGCCTTTATCCCGACCCCCGCATTCGCGTTGGCCATGGTGTTTGGCGATATGGCTCGCGAATTGTTGATCGGCGGTCAAAAAGTCCTGCCATCCAGGCCTGTTGACGCGGGATTTGACTTTACCTACCCGCAGTTGGAAGCTGCTTTGCGCGCAATTGTGAACGATTAACCTGGTATGCATTTATGCCGGGTTAATAGACCCAGTCGATGGTGTGGTGAGTGAGTTCGGCGTCGACCGAACTCGAGCAGTGATTGACGATCTTGGCGAGCGTCGACTCGACGACCTTTGCATCCATGGCCACGCAAACAAAAGAAAACTCCGACAGCTCCCAGGCGTCATGGTTCGCGCTTTCGCAGACCGCGAGGTGCCTTAGTTTGCCAAACTTTTCCCTCAGACCACTGAGGCGCCGGCGTTTCTCTTTTAAGGATGAACACCCGTGCAAGCGGAATTTTAGCGTCAACACCGCGATAAACATTTTTTCTGTCCACTTGAAATATCAATTCAGACCACCATTTTAGCAAAGAACCTGCTCGATGAGAGGTTCCCAAAGCTTACAGACCTGATCAATGATGGGTCGCCATTTAATTATTGCTCTTAAAAGAGGATATTGATTATGAGAGATTTCGATTTTTCGCCCCTTTACCGTTCTGTGATCGGCTTCGACCGGGTTGCCAATCTGCTTGACAATATTAACCGCTCCGAACAAAGTCAGCCAAGCTATCCCCCCTACAATATCGAGTTGACCGGGGAGGATAAATTTCGTATCACCATGGCGGTTGCCGGCTTTACCGAGCCGGAATTAAATATTGAAGTAAAACAAAATAATCTTGCCATCGTGGGTAAAAAGTCCGCGCAGCAAAAACAACGGCAATTTCTCCACCAGGGTATTGCCGCACGAAACTTTGAGCGGCGCTTTCAGCTTGCCGACTACGTGCGCGTGGCAAATGCTAGTCTGGAAAATGGTTTGCTGCACATTGATCTTGTGCGGGAGATTCCCGATGCGATGAAGCCGCGCACCATTGCCATTAATTCATCGGACAGCGCTTCCTCCTTTATCGAAGGCAAGGAACAAAAAGTTGCGTAAACTTGCTCGGTTAAGGCGGGTAAAAGCCCGCCCTAAACCTTGGGGGCCTATTCAGAGGTCCCCTTGTCTCCCAAACTGAATAGTTTCGCCCTCACGGTGGTCCGGTACTGGCCGGCTGTCGTGCCATGATGCTTTTTAAACAGCTCATTAAAATGCGCGGGGTCGTGATAACCGGTTTTATACATGACTTCGCTTATTGTCAGGTTCGTCGTTTTTAGCAGATCCTTGGCCGTTTCCATGCGAATTTTTTGCAGGTAATGCAGGGGGGCAACCCCGGTCGCGTTTTTAAAGCGGCGGTTGAAGGTGCGTGAACTCATGCCAAATTGTTTGGCTAGGTCCTGCAGCTTCACTTCTTTGCCGTGGTTGTCTTGCAGCCAGATCTGCATTTGCATGATGTCCTCGTCAGGGTGTGCATTGATCGCGTCCTGGTAGGACACGGAACTTTCATAGGCGCGGCGGATTTCATGAAAAAAATGCCGCTCGACATGGCTGGCGATGGTGCGTGAATAATAGCGTTGAATGAAATGGATGGTGAGATCCGCCATCGAATTGACGCTTCCCGTGCAGTAAAGGTTGCCCGCCTGGGTGATAAAATATTGTCTTTTCAGGTCCACTTCGGGGTAGCGCTCTTGAAACTGGTCGAAGTAGTGCCAGTGGGTAGTGGCCGGTTTGTTGTTCAGCAGGCCGGCTTCCGCCATTAAAAAACAACCGGTGCCCACGCCCGCAATCAGGCTGCCGTTGGCAAATTGTTGTCGCAACCAGGGCATGGCCTTGGCATTGCTTTTTAACACCGGTCGTGGATTGCGCCACAGTGCCGGCAATAGGACCAGATCGCAGGATTTGATCTCGGAGATTGCCGCGTCGGGTATCAGCGTAATACCCGTGTGGGTTTTGACCGGAAGCCCGTCAATGGTGGCGAGCCTGACATCCAGACTCTTGGCTCGCGCACGCCTCGGCCGGTCCGCGGCGGCCAGTGCCTCGGCAGCGCGCAGTTGCTCCAGCGGCAGCGACACGCTGGTGGCCAACATTTGCTGGCAGATAAAGAAAGTGACTTTGAGCATGCGCTGTTCTTGAAAATTGCGATTTTGTTAAGTAAACCACTAATGTGGCAGATATGCCATGGTTTTTTGGCTAAAATGGCGCAGTGGAAATTGGCGGGCTTGATTAAACTAGCCGTTCACCTCCACAAATCAACTACCGCGACGATTTGCTCATGAAGTCTCGATTGCCAGTTATCGTAGGTTTTGGCGGATTTAACGCCGCAGGCCGCAGTTCCGGTCATCAGGCATACAAGCGCATGGTTCTCGAGAGCCTCGGTCCCCGCGAGCGTCGGCACACACTGGGCGCGCTGGCGGCGGTTATGGGGTTGCCCGGCGACGACGCGCAGTCAGTGATGAATGGCACCCTGGTAAGAAAAATTGAGCGCGCCCACTTTGACGCCGACAATACGCCGTTGACCAAGAAATATGTCTTGGACGATGCCGGCCCACAGGCCGCAAGCTTCATTGTTGCGAAGAGAAATTTGCCGACGTCCATCCCCGGTAACTGGCGCCTGGAGCCACTCGATGAAACAGCCAGGTATTACCGCGTGCGGCTTGAGGGAGAGCAGGAGATTCGCGTTGACACCAGGGAACCCATCGCCGTCAAAGCGGCGGGGCAGCTGCCCGCCGGTTTTGATCCCGGAGCGTTTTACCGTTCTTTGCATCACCCCCGTGGCCTGCAGATGGCGATTTTGGCGGCATCCGACGCGGTCCGTTGCATGGCCGTCAAGTGGCCTAAGGTCGCCGCGCAACTCTCACCCGACGAGATATCCGTTTATAGCGCGAGCCTTATGAGCCAGCTGGACGGTTGTGGATTTGGCGGCCTTTTTGGCGGCCGACTCCGGGGCGGCCGCGCCTCATCAAAACAGGTGGCGCTCGGTTTGAATACCATGCCGGCCGATTTCGTCAACGCCTACGTGCTGGGAAGCATGGGGGCGACGGGCGGCACCACCGGCGCTTGTGCGACCTTTCTCTACAATCTTCGCCAGGGAGTGGAGGATATTCGTAGTGGGCGGCGCAGAGTTTCGGTGGTGGGCGCGAGCGAGGCGCCGATCCTGCCGGAGATTATCGATGGCTATGCCGCCATGGGGGCGCTGGCCAGCGACGCGGAGCTGCGCAAGCTGGATGGGGTGAGCGAACCGGATTACCGCCGCGCGAGCCGTCCCTTCGGCGAAAACTGCGGTTTCACTCTGGCCGAATCCGCACAATACGTCATTCTCATGGCCGATGATCTGGCGCTGGAACTGGGGGCGAAAATTTACGGTGCGGTGCCGGCGGTCTACGTCAATGCCGACGGCTACAAAAAGTCGATCTCCGCCCCTGGCGCCGGTAATTATATTACGCTGGCCAAGGCGGTGGGGCTGGCGCGCACTTTGCTCGGCGAGGAGGCAGTGCGACAGCGCAGCGTGGTGCAGGCTCATGGTTCGAGCACGCCGCAAAACCGCATCACCGAATCGAAGATTTTTCACTCTGTCGCGCAGGCCTTCGGCATCGAAAACTGGCCGGTAGGCGCGGTGAAAGCCTATCTCGGCCACTCGCTGGCCGCCGCCAGTGGCGATCAGCTCGCTGCCAGCCTGGGCGTGTTTGAATACGGCATCTTGCCCGGTATCAAAACCCTCTCGCAGGTTGCAGAAGATGTCTTGTCAGCGCGTTTGCGCATCCCCACTCGGGACCTTGAGATCGGCCGCGATGAGACCGACGTGGTGTTTTTAAACTCGAAGGGCTTCGGCGGCAATAACGCCACCGCGACCCTGTTCTCGCCGGCGGTGGTGCAAAATTATCTTGCCAAACAGTACGGCAAAGCGCCGTTGACGGATTATCGCGCCAAGCTGGAAACAACGAAAACTGCGCTAGAGCATTATTTGACTCACGCGGATCGGGGCGAACTCAATCCCATTTATGAATTCGGCAACCACCTGGTGGATGAAGATCTCATCAGCATCGATACGAACGTCATGCAAATACCGGGTTACCAACATCCGATCAGCCTCAACGCCGACGAAGGGTTCTCCGGTTTCTAGTGTGCCGTCCCCTAAATAACATTACCCCATTGCGGGTCTTTTTCGTTCCTGGCTTCGTTGTTCGTCCTTGTGTGGGGCCTACCACACGGCGTCCTCGCGCCTCGCCAGGAACGAAAAATCCCGTGCACTTGCGCAACGTTATTTAGGGGACGGCACACTAGTTCTACTTTATC
>JAAUXX010007276.1_pt1 | contig 10625 bp, 5 predicted proteins | sample 7278111 | NCBI WGS metagenome assembly JAAUXX01 (sample SAMN14350116, study PRJNA611818) | marine sediment metagenome | isolation source: surface marine sediment (1.8m) | place: French Polynesia: Moorea | collected 2018-08
AAGCGTCGGACAATTTGAGGAGGTAGTTCATCGAATAACTTGACTCGCTCATCTGGGGCGATACTCTCGATAATTTGCTGTGCTTCCTCTGCTTGAAACTTTTCTAAGAGGAATTGCTGGACATCAAACTGCAAATCTTCATAAACTTCGATCGCCTTAGCTTTTTCTAGTAACCGAAACGCGATCGCTTGTAGGGCGGCTGGCAAAATTGAAATCGCTTCTGCAATATCCACCGGTTGTACGGGAATGAGTAACGCCTTAGCGCCGTCATAATTTTTATGTTCGAGTAATATTTGTAATTGAGAGCTAACTATATCTCTTAGTTTACTTTGAGAACCAGTGGGCAAAGTCGTTGTATTATCAGTCAAAGCAAGCTCCTTTGTGATCGGCTGAGTCCCAGATGATAGGAGTTCTAAATTAACTATTATCTTTTTTGGACTAAGTTTAGTTTAAGTCGAGTTTAAGATTTGCCATTATGGATAATCATCAGTTGCTTGTTGATTTCATGCAAATTTTTCAAGACAATAATGGCATAGAGATTTCCCTCCCGATGAAGCGCGTTCCACCGCTCAAAGAAAACTTTGTCCTTCCTTGAAGGTAAACAATATTTTCAAGCGGGACAGTTTGCCGAAGCTGTTAAGGTTTGGCAAGAGGCTCTGGCAAGTTATCAAGAACAGGGAAAATTTCTCAAACAAGTCCAAACCCTTAACTATCTTGCCTCTGCTTATCAGGAATTGGGTACATGGGAAAAAGCGGAAAATGCGATCTCGCAAAGCGAGGCACTTCGTGATCAGCCGGAGGCTGGCGCTGCGCGGTCCGCATAGCGGATCTCTTCGAGATCGCAAATAGCCGAGAAAATCTAACAAAATCTGGAGAATTAGATCGGAAAAAGTTATTACTTACTGGTCAAGCTTTAAACAAACATTCAGGGTCAGTTGCAACTTGCCCAAGGACAAACCGAAACTGCTGTCCGCACTCTTCAAGAGATTAAAGAAAGCGATCCTGTGAGATTTTTGGATACTCTCAATCGCACTCTATATCAGAATTTACAACGCATGGATTCTGATAAAAACTTGACTTTAGCCATTCTTAATTACTCTGAAGGTAGAGTTAGTATCAGTGGGCAACATGAAGAAACTCTGGTAGTCTGGGCTGGAGGTCAGATTGAACGTATTGATACCATGGATTTAGGTTTACCCATTGGAATGACAGATGATATTACTTTGCTGGTATTGAAGCAGCAATAGATTCTGATAACAATAAATACTTAAAACATAAATTAAGATTTTTAAAAAATATTAATTTAGTGAATTCGGTTTTTACTTGCGTACTACTATGATATTAGTCTTTACTAAAAAATGTAGTTGTAGCTTATTTAAAGTTGAATTTTCTTGTTGAAATTCTTGACCGTAAGCTACTAGCTTCTGGAAATCGTCCTCTTAATGCACCATGAGATGCAGTATTGAGCTGATTAAATAATCAGGAAATAAGCGATACCAGGCTGTGAGTTATATCGGCAATCTTTTTTGTAATCCCATCTCAACCCAACAAACCCAATATGAAGATCGACAACCCATCTGAGTTACTAGAAGCTTACTGGCATAGTGTTTTGGGGGTAACTAGCAATTTTTCTGAATTGTTGCAAGATCCCAGTAAATTAGACGAAAATCTAGCCCAGATTCAACAAAATCCAGCACAGTTTCTGAGAGATTTAGCGATTAAAGGAAAGAATATAGAACAAGATTTTAGTAACTTTTTAGGGAATTTTGGTTGTGGTAAATGTGGAACGGCTAAGCTGCCTGACTATCAAGTTTATGGAGGAAAACAGGTTTTTAAACAGCCTTATAACATTCAAGGCACTGAGTTTTACGGTTTTTTTGTGGAAGGAACCATGAAAAATCTCCAAGACTTATGCGATCGCGCCCTCAATCAACCAGGCTCACCAGTAGAGTACCGACCCCTAACTTATTATGTTCTGATTAGTTTTGACGTGATCAATTCTATGAAATCAATTGACAAACCTGATAGCGAGGAAGGTTATTTTTCGGAAAATGAAATAATTGTTTGGGTTCTCACTATGGTAGGAAAACAGATTGGCCCCTTTTTTTACGTGGAGCGTTTGGCTTGGTTTGTACCCTATATTTTTGTGAGTAATTCAGCAGCTTTGCTTGCAGGTAGAGAAGTTTATGGTTTTCCCAAAAATTTGGGTCGGGTTCAGATTCCTCAACCCAATGAAGAGCCAGATTTCTTTAGCTTAGATACTTTAATGCTAAAAACCTATAGCCCCAACACTAAAGCAGAAGAAAACAGACTGATGGAAATTAGGCGAACGAATTCAGCCAACAACCCTGAAGCAATTAAAAGTCATGACAGTTTGGAAGATCTTATGCAACAGGCGATCGAGTTGTTATTAGGTAGGGATGGAACTATTGATATCCCTGGCATTGGACTTCCGCTAAAACTGGCAGATTATTTGATTAAAGAAGAAGCTCCAATGGTTTGTTTGAAGCAGTTTCGAGATATAGAGGATGGATCGAAAGCCTGTTATCAAGCGATTGTAGAATTTTTGATGACAACAACTAATTTTTATAGTGGCAAATTATTAGGGTTTGGTGATTCAGGATCTAAGTATGAGTTAAATATTTTTAATTTTGCAAGTGAACCCATAGTCAAAGATTTGGGATTGCAGTCTCAGTTTTCCAACAGCCAAGTCGCAAAAATCCCGATAAAAATGGCTTTTTATCTCAATTTCGATTTTATAGTCAATACAGGAAAAGTTATTTGGAAAAGACCTTAATTTGCTGATGATTGTTTGCAAATTAAGTTGAGTTGTCGATGGAGAACAAGCTAGCAATTTATTTAAAAATTACCAAAAAATCAAATGACAGAAAGTTTTCAGCGTAAAAAGATTGTCTTGCTCGGCGGAGGTATAGCTTCCTTAACCACTGCATATGAATTAACTAGCGTGCTGGGATGGGAAAATCTATACGAAATTACAATCTATCAGATGGGTTGGCGTTTGGGAGGAAAGTGCGCTAGTGGCAGAAATATGACTAAACATTCTCCTTTTCACGAACCAGACTATCGCATTCAAGAACACGGATTGCATATTTTTCTGGGATTTTATGAAAATGCTTTTCGCATGCTGAAAAAATGTTATGACGAATTGGGGAAAGATGGCCCTTTTAGCTCCATTGAAGATGGCTTCAAACCTCATAATCTCATTGTTTTGGAAGAATATATTAAAGATCATTGGGTTAATTTGTATTTTGATTTTCCCACTAATGATTTAAAACCTTGGGAAGGTGGACCAATTGTTTCTCTATGGGATCATATAACTACTACTTTAAAGTTTATTGAACAAACTTACAGCGATATTAACTTAGGAAAACCTGACTCTCCTAAGGAATCTAATCAACTATTATCTTGGATAATTTCTACAGTTAAGCAATTAGAATTAGGCGTAGAAATCTGTCAATTTTTATCAGAAGAATTATTAATTTATTTCCCCGAACAAATAATTAGCTCTTTATTGAATAATCCCGAATTTTTTTGGTCTGAGTTAGAGAATTTAGCAACATATCTGATTAAGCCAAAAAACCAGAAATTGATCTCAGAGGAGATTTTAATTAAAATTGCTTATAATTTTGCAGTTTCCCTTCGAGGACATCCCAAAACCCATAGAAAAGAACACCATCAATTAATACTCAAGCTGTTAGACAAATTTCAGCAAACTATTGGCAAACTATTAGACTTTGAATTAGAACAAGACGACGATACTGTATGGCGTTTGCGACTCATCGATTTGGCAATGGCTAATATACAGGGGTTATTTATCGATGAAGTAATTTATCACCGTTGTTTACCAGATCTCGATCGATATGATTACCGGGATTGGTTACGCAAACATGGTGCTAGAGAAGCCTCAGTTAACTCAGCTTTTATCAGAGTTTTATACGATCTTGTATATGCTTTTCCTGAAGGAAATACTGCCAATCCCCAACTAGGGGCTGGGACAGCAATTCGCATATTGACTACTATGATATTTCAGTATAATGGGTCAATTATGTGGAAAATGCAGGGAGCAATGGGCGATGTAGTTATAACTCCTTTGTATCAATTACTCAAGCGTCGTGGGGTTAAATTTGAATTTTTCCATAAAGTAAAACAATTACATCTTAACGAAGCACAAAATGCGATCAAACGCATCACCTTAGAACGTCAAGTTAATTTAAAAAATCCCGATCAAGAATATAATCCCTTAATTAAAGTTAAACAACTTCTCTGTTGGCCTAGTGAGCCTTTATACGAACAAATAAATCCAGAAGAGGCTAAACAACTACAAGCAGAACATATTAATTTAGAATCTAATTGGAGTCCTTGGCAAAACGTCGAAACCATTGAGTTAAATTCTACAAAGGGGGATTTCGATATAGTGGTATTAGGTATTTCCTTAGCAGCCTTACCGTCTATTTGTGAAGAACTACTCCAGGTCGATCCCCAAAAAAATCCTGCTTCTCAAAGATGGCATGCTATGTTTGCCCATATCAAAACCGTAACAACTCAAGGAGGACAGCTATGGCTTAAGCCTACTTTATCTCAATTAGGATGGCAAGGCTCTAGTCCAGTTTTAGGAGCTTACGTTGAACCTCTAGATGTCTATGCAGACATGAGCGATTTAATCCCTAAAGAAAATTGGTCTTCAGAACATTATCCCTATAATTGCGCCTATTTTACTGGAGTAATCCCCGATCCTGGCATTCCTCCCACTACTGACTATGATTTTCCCTCAAGAGAGCAGGAGAAAATCAAACAGCAAACTATCTATTTCATGGAAAATCATATTGGGCATTTGTGGCCTAATGCGACAACACCTGAAAACCCCCAAGGATTAAATTGGAATTTGTTAGTAGATTACAAAAATCAGCAGGGAGTTGAACGCCTAGATAGTCAATACTGGCGAATTAATATCGATCCTTCTGAAAGATATATTCTTTCTGTACCGAACAGTACTCAATATCGCCTGAAAACTGATGAATCAGGATTTAATAATCTCTATCTAGCAGGAGATTGGATCGATAATGGCTATAATTCTGGCGCTGTTGAGCCAACTGTAATATCTGGCATGCAAGCAACCAGGGCAATATTAGAACAAAAATTTAATATTAAATATTCAAAAAAAATTATTCGTGAATGGGATGATTGGATTTAAATAGGACGATATAGTTACTAAATTTGTAGAAAAATAAAACTACCACTATTGGCTTTGCAAGATTTAGCCCTGAATAGACTAATGCCCATTCTCAAACATTAGCTAAGTAGTAGTGCAAAATTAAATTCACAAGAATATAAGGTAGCAGGGGGTAGCACCGCTCTCTTGGTCAGCATTCCCTTGCGGAGGTTTCCTCCGCGGGGTCTGACCGCTAGTTTTCAAACATGCCAATATTTTGAACCTGAAATGCCTAACTCCTTAGGTGCGCTTGCGCTCGCGGAGCTCTACCCGCAGGGTCTGCTCTACCCGAAGGGTCTGCCGCCGTAAGACGGCGGTTCGGTCGCACCTCTTCTGGCTCTTGACTCCTTGATCTCAAAACTCTAGTTTTCACTTCACGAATACAGTTTAGATGGTACATTATTTTTTATTAGTATAAAACCCAAGCTATTTTGTATTCTGACTCCTGATTCCTTAATTCTTTATTTCTATTCAGTCAGAGAGTGACTTTTGATCAACAATATTAACTATAACCCTCTATCTGTTGTCCTTCAAATAGTAAATAGTTGACGGCATTTCTAATACAATACTTTAAATATTATTAATATTATTCTCTAAATTGACCCAGCAATAATACTAGTCATGTCTAAGATAAATACTTATAAATTTATTGAACTTATTAAAGAAGGAGCAAAAACTAATATTTATCGTGTTGTGAAAAAATCGGGCGGACAAAGTGTAATCATTAAGACAACCAAAGGAGAATATCCTGAATTAAAAGAGATCGCTAAACTGAGACACGAGTACAAAATCCTGAAAAAATTAGACATACCAGGAGTAGTTAAAGCCGTAGGACTAGAAAAATACAAAAATGGATTAGCACTTATTTTAGAAGATTTTGGGGGGAAATCTCTTAAAAAGCAAATTACCGCAACCAAAATATCCTTAGAGGAATTTCTCAATATTGCTATTACTTTAGCTACAACTCTCAGAGATATTCATCAACATAAAATTATTCATAAAGATCTTAAGCCTTCTAATATAATTATTAATTCAGAGACAGGAACTATAAAAATTACCGATTTTGGTATTTCTTCCCAGTTATCTTCCGAGAACCAAACTATTAGCAATCCTAATTTACTTGAAGGTACATTAGCATATATTTCTCCCGAACAGACAGGAAGAATGAATCGTTCCATTGACTATCGTACCGACTTTTATTCCTTGGGTATTACCTTCTATGAAATGCTTACAGGAACATTACCTTTTTTAGGAGAAGATGCCTTGGAATTGGTTCACTCTCACATTGCTAAAATACCTGTTTCTCCTCATCAATATAAACAGGAAATTCCTCAAGTTATTTCCAATATTGTGATGAAATTATTATCGAAAACAGCGGAAGAAAGATATCAAACCGCTTTTGGTTTAATTGCTGATTTAGAAAATTGTTTAGAGCAATTAGTCGAAAATGGCAAAATAAATCACTTTACTGTTGGAGAAAAAGACGTATCTGGTCAATTTCAAATCCCGCAAAAACTCTATGGAAGAGATCTAGAAGTTGCTCGATTAATGGATGCCTTTGAGCAAATAAGTCAAGGACAAACTGAGATGGTATTAGTTAGTGGTTACTCTGGCATTGGTAAATCTTCTCTGGTCCACGAAATTCATAAACCGGTGATACGTCAACGCAGCTTTTTTATTAGTGGTAAGTTCGATCAATTTCAACGCAATATCCCCTATGTTTCATTTATTCAGGCATTTCAAGAGCTGATCCGTCAACTACTAACCGAAACTGAAGCTCAAATTGCTATTTGGAAAGAAAAATTATTAGATGCACTTGGTCAAAATGGTCAAGTAATTATTGATGTTATCCCTGAAGTTGAATTAATTATTGGCAAACAGCCCCCTGTACCAGAATTAGGAACAACTGAATCACAGAATCGCTTTAACTTAGTTTTTCAAAAATTTGTTAATGTTTTCACGCAACCCGAACATCCTCTAGTCCTATTTTTAGACGATTTACAATGGGCTGATTCTGCTTCCTTAAAATTTATCAAACTGTTGATGGCAACTACAGATAGTCAATATTTACTACTCATTGGTGCTTATCGAGATAATGAAGTAAGTCAGTCCCATCCTTTGATGTTGACCCTACAGGAAATTCAAGAAGCAAAAGCTACGATTGAAAATATCGTAATTAAACCATTAGGTTTAGCAACTATAAATCAATTGATTGCTGACACCCTTACTTGTGAATTAACTCAAGCAAAAGCCTTAGCTCAATTATGTATTCAAAAAACTAATGGTAATCCGTTCTTTTTAAATCAATTATTACAATCTTTATATACAGAAAATTTCTTTAAATTCAATTTTACTATTGGTAAATGGCAATGGAGTATTGAAGAAATCCAAGCGATTGGCATTACTGATAATGTTGTTGATTTAATGGTGAATAAACTTAAAAAACTTACTCCTCACACCCAAGATATTTTAAAATTAGCTGCTTGTATCGGCAACCGTTTTGATTTACAAGTTCTAGCATTAATTTATGAAGAACCTTTGAGCCAAACTGCAATTGCTTTATGGGAAGCATTACAAAAAGGTTTTGTATTGCCTTTAAATGATGATTATAAAATTCCTCTGGTATTTCAACAAGAAGCTAGCACAGCAGATTTACAAGTTAATTATAAGTTTTTACATGATCGCGTTCAACAGGCAGCCTATGCCTTAATTCCTGAGTCTGATAAACAAAAAACTCACCTTAAAATTGGTCAATTATTGCTGAATAATACCACCAAACAAGAATTAGAAGAAAAAATATTTGATATTGTTAATCATCTCAATCAAGGAGCGCCATTAATTACCAATAAGGAAGAATTATTGCAGCTAGCTAAATTAAATTTGCAAGCAGGTCGAAAAGCCAAAGATTCAACTGCCTATGAACCAGCAGCTCAACTTTTTAGTCAGGGAATCGATTTACTAACAGGAAATATCTGGCAAAGTCAATATGAATTATCTTTTAGTTTATATCGAGAACTTTCTGAATGTGAATATCTATGTGGTAACTTCGAGGGTGCAGAAACATTATTCGACCTTGTTCTCGTCAATGCCAAATCTAATTTAGAAAAAGCTGATATTCAAAAGATTCGTTTGGCTTTGTACGACAATAAAGGTGAATTTGTTAAAAATTTACAAATTGGGGCAGAAACTTTAAAGAATTTTGCCATTAATATTCCCACAGAAAATACTACAGATATTTTGTCTTTATTTGACCAAGAATTAAAAATATATCGACAGTATCTGGAAAATCATCAAATTGCTGATTTACTCCATGCACCAGAATTAAATAATCTAGAAGTTAAAGCTTGTTTAGAAATCTTGATGAATATGACAGGGCCTGCTTACTTCACAGATCAAGATTTACTAGCTTTAACTTCAATTAAAATGGTCAATCTTTCTATTAAATATGGTAACTGTGATATCTCAGCCCATGGCTATGCTTTTTGGGGGATTATTTCAGGTTCAAGATTACTTGAATATGAATACGGTTATGAATTTGGTCAATTAGCTTTAAACCTAAACGAAAAGTACAATAATGTTAATTTAACTTGTAAGGTTTTTAACTTGTTTGGAGCCTTGATTAGTCCTTGGCGTAGCCATCTTAAGACAAGTATTCCTCTTCTGAGAAATGGCTATCAAGCTGGTGTAGAAACGGGAGATGTTTACACCGGTTACAACTCTAATAATTTAATTATGCAAAGAATCATTGCTAATGATAATTTTGAGAGCATAATTGATGAGTCTAATCAACATATTGATTTTTTAAGAAAAATGAAAAATCATGTTCTTGTTGGGATGCAGGAAACAGATGTGCATTTTTTGTTAAATTTTCAGGGACTAACCAAGGATAAATTTTCCTTAAGTGACAATCATTTTGATGAATTTGAATGTTGTCAAATGATGCAAGATAATAAGTTTTTGGCTGGAATTGCTACCTATAATACTTTGAAGAGCCAGATTTTATATTTTTATGGAGATTATCAAAATGCTTTGCAACAAGCACAGGAAAGCCAAGAAACTGTAGTCTTTGTTTCTGGTCTTATTAATCAAGCTGAACATAATTTTTATTATTCCCTAATTTTAACAGCTATTTATCTGAATGCCTCTCAAGATGAGCAACAAGAATATTGGAGAATATTAGAAACTAATCAGGAAATTATGAAAATTTGGGCGGATAATTGCCCAGAAAACTTTTTACATAAATATCTATTAGTTGAAGCAGAAATAGCTCGCATTACAGAGAGAACAGAAAAAGCTAGTGAATTATATGATCGCTCTATAGAATTAGCTAGAAAAAATGACTTTTTGCAAAATGAAGCTCTAGCTAATGAACTTGCTGCTAAATTCTGGCTAGCTAAGAAGAAAGACAAGTTTGCTAAACTTTATTTCAATGAAGCTTATTATCGCTATAACCTTTGGGGTGCTAAGGCAAAAGCTGAAGATTTAGTAGACAATTATCCCCAGTTAATTACAAAGCTATCAACTCAAGCAAGAACCAACAAAATTGACAGCATTTCTGCTACTGTTTCTACTACTACTGGTGTAGGTGAAGCATTGGATTTGGCTACTGTTACCAAAGCTTCTCAAGCTATTTCTGGTGAAATTGTACTTGATAAATTACTAGCCAAACTAATGAAAATACTAATGGAGAATGCGGGAGCGCAAAAAGGATTTTTGATTTTAGAAACTAAGGGTCAATTGTTAATTGAAGCTTCTGCTACAGTTAACGAAGATCGCATCATAGTCTTGCAATCTTTGGCTTTAGATAATCACCTACCCACATCGATTATTAACTATGTTGCTCGTACTTTAGAAACAATCGTCATTGATGATGCTAGCGTCAATAACCAATTTGTTAATGATATCTATATCCAACAACAGCAACCCCAATCAATTCTCTGTGTTCCACTCATCGATCGCGGGAAACTCAGCAGTATTCTCTATCTGGAAAATAATTTAACCACAGGTGCATTTACCAGCGATCGCGTAGACGTCTTAATAATATTATCTTCCCAAGCAGCAATCTCGATTGAAAATGCTCGTCTTTATCAAACTTTAGAAGATAAAGTCAAAGAGAGAACTGCTCAACTGGCTAGTGCTAATGAAGAAATTAGCGCCCTCAATGAAAAACTCAAACAGGAAAATCTGCGCATGGGTGCAGAATTAGATGTGGCTCAACAACTACAGCAAATGGTTTTGCCTAAACCAGAAGAACTTGAGATGATTGAAGGCATTGATATTGCAGGCTATATGGATCCTGCTGATGAGGTGGGAGGGGACTATTACGATGTATTGCACGCTGATGGTGTAGTAACTATGGGCATCGGCGACGTGACGGGACATGGTTTAGAAAGTG
>JAAUXX010032367.1_pt1 | contig 10608 bp, 11 predicted proteins | sample 7278111 | NCBI WGS metagenome assembly JAAUXX01 (sample SAMN14350116, study PRJNA611818) | marine sediment metagenome | isolation source: surface marine sediment (1.8m) | place: French Polynesia: Moorea | collected 2018-08
CCCCACGTCAAGGACGGCGAGGTGTGACCCAATGTCATTCACTTAAGCTCGGCCAGACCGCACAGAGAGGGCCGGGTGACGGCTTTGGCGTGACTAGCGCCAGGGACGAGCGCGGGACCGGGCCATGGATGGCCCATGTAACGCCAAAGCCGTCACCCGGCCCTCTCTGTGCGGTCTGGCCGAGCTTAAGTGAATGACATTGGGTCACACCTCGCCGTCCTTGTCGTGGGGCTCGAAGGTGCAGTGCACCGGGCCGCTCGGGGCAGGGGCGGGCGCAGCGGCGGCAGGCGCCGCCTCCGGCGGATAGACCACTTGGTCGTCGATTTTGATCGAGCGAATATCCACCAGAAAGCCGCTGATAAAGCCCATGATCTTCGGTTCCTGTTCGGCGGAGCGCTGCACGTAGGTGCGCGCACGCGGGTTGACCATGGCGAACTGCACCAGCACTTTGCGGTCTTCGTCCTCGATCGCCGCCTGGTGGTCGCGCAATTGCTGGATCAGGTCCTCGTTGGCGACCACCAGCTCGTGGTACTCGTAGTGCATTTGTTCGCCCACGCCCTGCAGCACGAACAGCTTGGCCACATAGCGCGACAGGGCGCCCTGGGCGCTGACGCAGTTGAGCCCGAACACATAGCCGAAGCCGCCGGCGTGTTCGCGAAAGTAATCCTCCCGCAGCGCCGGCTCGCGCGCCTCCGCCGCCGGTGCGTGGTCATGCGGATGCTCGTGGTGCCACTTTTCCTCCGCGATGCGCCGTCGGGCGTCGCGACGGAGCTGGCGCGCCATCTTTTCATCCGCGATGTCGTGCGCCAGCATCTCCCGAAACAACTTGTCCGCCACCATGGTCTTGTCTTCGTGGGCCTCGACCGTGGGCACGATGGAGGGCACGCGCATATCGTCGTTGACACTGTCTGGCATGGCTACCTCCCGCAAAACAATGGCCACGCTATTCACCCGGCATGCATTTACGGGTTAATAGCCTCACAGGGATGTGAGATCATGCGTCGCAAGACGCATGACAGGTTGATAGCAACTATAACAAAGTCGGCTGAGAGCGGGTATTTACCAGGAGTACTAGAACTTTCGGTCATTTCGCGTTCAACTTGGCGCCGGTTCCGCGCTCTGCGCGGCGATATTTTTGCCGCATCTATTACCAACGACGTATAGTCCTCGCGCGCGAAGTTCCTTACTATGCAAGCATAGAGTCATCATTAGCGGAGCGGACACATGTCAGAGTCTTTAGCCATGTCGGGCGCCGGTCAGCCGAGCAGTGCTTCGGGTATTCTGGCGGCGGTGGGCAATCTCGGCAAGCTGGTCAACGGTGGAGACGCCCCGCAGTTTGACGAGGCGGTGGCCAACTTTGATCAAATACAACAAGAGGGCGCCGCGTTGGCAGAGGCGGTGGTTAGCGATGCCGAAGCGATCGTCGGCGACGCCGAGGCGCTGGTTAGTGATGCCGAGGTGGTGGTCAGCGATGTCGAGACGATCATCGGTGACGCCGACACGCCCGCCGCCGATGGCGAGGCGCCGCCGGTCAGCGCCGAGCCCGCGCCAGCGGCGGGCGAAATCGCGGCGGACGATCATCCGCCGCCCCAGAGTGTGGACGAAGCTCCCGCCAACGCCGCTGAAACGGAAACCGTCACCCTTGTGGCGGCGAGTCCCGATAGCGGCCGCAACTCCAACAGGCGCCGTTATGACGATAGAGCGGATATGAATGACACCAACCGCAGCGCCAAGCAAGAGCTTGACGCCGCCGCCAATGCCGCCAGCGGCGGCCAGGTCCAAAACATCAACGAGCTGAAAAGCCGCCAAAACGACACATCGCTGAGCGTCGATGAAGTCGCGCTGATTTTGCAGTGGGTGGCGGCGGTGGAGGCGCGCCTGGCCGAACTGCAGGCCGAGGGCGCGATTGACAATACGGTCATCCAGCTGGACAGCTGGGATGACTTTTTGACGCCTATCGGCCTGCCCGAGATCGTCGCCGCCGCCGCGCTGCCGCCGGAGGCGGATCCGGGGGCGGTGCTGGGGCATCTTTATGAAAATGACGTTGCCGACCATGAGGATTTTCAGCAGATAATTGAGATCACCGCCGGTTTGGATCACACGGTCAACAGTATCGACCAGATCGGCCTGCCCACGCGCGAGCCGAGCCGCGGCAGATCCAGAGGCATCGCGGGAACCGAGACGCCGAAAGCAGAGTCGCCCAAATTCAATGTCAGCTTGGGTGGAGGTTTGGCGAAAGTCTAGTGATTGGCGACTGGAAGACGAGTTTTTTGTCCGTTTAACGAAGAGTAAGCACAAGAGGTAATTATCATGACGACAATCAATGCCGGTACGGGCATCGTCCCGGTGCCCGTGGAAGCAACGACCCAATTGGACGCCGGAGATCTCAATCAGCAAGATGTCGATGATTTGGCCGCCGCCATAGCCGCGGAGAACGGTGCGGTGGCGGATCCCGCCGCCGAGGCACAGGAACTTGCGAACTTAGAGCTCATGCTCGCCGATGTTTTAGGCACCTACGGCTCGCAATTTATCACCAACAAAATTGATGGAGCTGAAAACGGTCCTAACAACGAAGGCACAATCAACGCCGAAAAGAAAGAAGACAAAAACGGCACGCACGCATGAAGAAATGGGGTGACAGCGATAGGTTAATTTATCGCTGTCACCCCATTTTCCTCTTAGCGACTTACTCTACTTCTTCCCTTTCCCCGCCTTGGCTTCCCGCGCCCTCTGCGCCTGCGTCGCCTGCACGATAATCTTCGCCACGTCGCGCACCAGTTCCGGCGGCAGGGTCGGCATAAACTGGTCCACCTTGCCCTTTTCCCACAGTTGCCGCGTGAGCGGCTCGTTGTGAAAGGCGGGAATTTCCATCCGTCGCGCGGTCTGCATAATGCGGGCGCCGGTCTCGCCTTTTTCCTTGATGCTGATTTTCGGCAGCGGCGTTTCCCCCTCCTGATAAAACAGCCCGATCACCATCTCGCCGGACACGATGAAGGCGATGGCCTCCTTGATGCGCACCGCCAGATCGCCCTGTTGCAGGCTCTCGCGCTGAATGGTCTTGCGCTGCTTCTTCATCAGCGGGTCGCCCTCGGTGGTTTTCTGGTCCCGTTTCACCTCGTCGCGGGTCATCTTATTCTCCTTGATGTGCTGATCCTTCTGGAACCACCAGTCGAACACCGCCATTATGATAAACAGCAGAATGCTTAGCAGCACCACATACATCACGATGCGGCGCGCCAGCGAGTGCGCGCAATTGACGTCGCAATAAATCAACTCCACGAGCTCCGGCAGGTGTATGGTGACGATCCAGCCGATGGCGAGCGCCAGCAGACCGATTTTAATGACCGCCTTCACCGTCTCCATCATATTTTTCACCCCGAAAATGCGCTTGAAGCCGCTCACGGGGTTGACCTTGTTGAAATCCGGCGTGATGGATTTGGGCGCGATGAGAAAGCCGAACTGCATGACGTTGGACAGAATCACCGTCAGCGCGCTGAGAAAAATCGCCGGCCCCACCGCCAGCAGAAAGACCTTGATCAAATGCGCGCTGATGAAGGTGAACGCCACATCGAAGTCGTGGTGCGTCACCGCGCTGGCGTTGATGATCATCTGTTTCATCAACTCCAGGTAGTAGTCCCAACCGATCCAGATAAAGGCGAACATGATAATGATCACCGCGGTGGAGACCACGTCTTTGCTGCGCGGGACCTGCCCCTGCTTGCGCGCCTCGCGCAGACGGTGCTTGGTGGGTAACTCCGTCTTGCGACTCTTGTCTTCGCTCATTCAATTACCAAAAATGGTGTCGAGCATCTGCAGGCTCGAGGAAAAACTCAGAAACTCGTCGTTGAAGTAACGGCCCAGGGCCGACATGTACACCGTCAGCACAAAAATGGCGGTAATGCCCTTGATCGGCAGGGCGAGGAAAAACACCTGCAACTGCGGCACGAAGCGGTTGATCAGCCCCATGGAAAAATCGATCACAAACATCAGGATGGTCATCGGCGCCGCCAGCAGCACCACCAGGTAGAGCATGTGGTGCATCTGGCCGCTGAAAAACTGCACCGACGACATGTCCATATTGGGGAAGAACTGCGTTACCGGCCAAAAGATATAGCTTTCGTAAATGGTGCGCATCATCACCAGAAAGCCGCCGCTGATGAGAAACAGGGTGGTGACGAACTGAATGAACAAAATGCCCAACGGCGAGGCCTGGCCGCGAAAAAACGGCGTGAATAAACTGGAAATGGAAGCGCCGCGCTGGGTGTCGACAATGCTGCCCACCCCGGCCGCCACCCAAAACGGAATCGACACCAGAAAGCCCAGGATCAGGCCGATGGCCACTTCCTTGACGATGATGAAAAACACCATGATCAGGCTGATTCTGTTGGCGGTGAATTCCGGCGTGATCACGGGAATGATGAGAATCGCCAGGCTGAACACAAAGGCGCTGCGAATCACCCCGAAAAATATCCCTTCCGACAAAAACGGCAGCACCCAAAACACCATCATGATGCGCGGCAGCGACATCACCAGCGGCATCAGCGGAACGTGGACATTTTCGATGATTTCCAGCACGGCGACTACATCGGCAGCAGGGCGATCTGGTCAAACACGTGGGTGGAAAAGCGCTGCAACTCAATGCCCAGCCAGCGCGCCGTCAGCATCAGGGTGGTCATGGTCGCCACCAGGCGCAGCGCGAACGACAGCGTTTGGTCCTGGATTTGCGTCAGGCCCTGAAACAGGCCCACCAGCAGGCCCACCAGGGCGCCGACGCCCACCGTCGGCAGCGACAGCAGCAGCACCAGGATGAGCGCTTGCGATGTTAAGTAAATCAGCTCGCTCTCGTTCATGGGATCTCGGTCATGGGTTCTCTGTCATAGGTTCTCGGTCAGCGTAGTCATCGCTATTGATAACTCAATATCAAGCCGTGAATCAGGCGCGTCCAGCCGTCCAACAGCACAAACAGCAAGAGCTTGAACGGCACTGAAATCACGATCGGCGACACCATGATCATCCCCAGGGCCAACAGAATATTGGAGATAATCAAATCGATTACCACAAAGGGTAAATACAGTAAAAAGCCCACTTCAAACGCGCTCTTGAGTTGGCTGGTGGTGAAGGACGGAATCAGCACCAGCAAGTGGTCTTCGGTCAGGTCCCTGGTGTTTTCCTCCGGCCAGATTTTCTTCGCCGTGCTGACGTAGAACTCGCGCTCCCTCTTGTCCGAATTGCGCATTAAAAACCCGCGCAGGGGCTCGGCGCCGGTCTGAATGCTCTCCAACACCTCGGGGGTCCGCAACTCATTGATGTTGATATCCTTGGCCGTCATGTTGTCGTAAATTTCAATGCCCACCGGCGCCATCACATAGGCCGACAGAATCAGCGCCAGGGCGCTGATGGCGATATTGGGCGGCACCTCGTGCAGGCCGAGGGCGTTTTTCACCAGGTGAATGACCACCACGATTTTCAAAAACGACGTACAGATCACCGCCAGCACCGGCCCCAGGCTCAGAACGATCAGGAGCGCTGAATAGACCGGAAAACTGGGGAGTTTATTGAGAAGTTCGGTTTCCATGCTTGATATCCGTGATTTGTACGCCGATGCGTTTGCCCACTTGAATCAACTGTCCGTGGCCGAACAGCTTGCCATTGGCCAGAATTCTCACCGGGTTTTCCACCAGGCGATCGAGCTCCATGGAAAATCCGGGCTTGAACTGTTTCAACTCGCCCAGCGTCACCGTGCGATTGCCGACATCAAAGGTGAGTTTGATGCCCAGCTCATTGATGTCATCGGACGCGATCGGCGCGTCGTCCGCGATATAGTCTTGCATGTTAATCTCCGGAGCACTTGAAATAGTCAGTGTGGTGTCGGTCAAGAAGGCCAGCGAGCGGTAGTTGGGAAACACATCGACGATGACCGGAATTTTTTCATCCAATCCCGGCAGGCCGGTCAACAACACGTCGCCGGGCGACAACAGGCTGTATTCGGTGGCGCTGAGCTCGAGTTCGCTGAAAATAAAATTGACCTCGGTTTCGATGGCGGACCAATAATCCTCTGCCACCGCCGGCTGGCTCGCCGCTTGCGGTGGCGCGTGCGGCAGCGACTGCACGATCAGCTCGCTCAACTCCGGCGTCAGCTCGACAAAGCCGAGCCCCTGCGCCACATCGTTGAGCGCGATACGGAAAAACCAGTTGTAAAAAGTCGTTCTTTTGCGATAGGGGTTGATGGCGGTGATTTCGATGTTCCAGCCCAGGTGGCCGGCAAAATGCTGCAGCGCCTTGTCGAGCACGGCCTCCGCCACCGCCAGGCGCAGCGCTTTGGGCAGATCCGGCAGATTTTCCGTGGCGATAAAGGGCGCGAAAAACGCTTTGGCGAAGGGTTTGTCGAGCACCAGGCGCGAGGGTTTGCCGTTGAGCGCAAAATTTATCGCGATATAGGGCTGTAGATGAATGGCCTTGGGGTCGACCCGTTGGACGCTGACAATGCCGTTGTCGGCGGGCAACAAAACGGGCGTGAGATAATCCAACAAGGTATTTTCAAGCGCAATTTCCGCGGCCGAAATTTGCCGCGGGCGCAGCAGGCGGCAACGGCCGCTGTTGGGGTTGACGGCGGTTTGCCGGGCGGCTCGTTTTCCCGCCACCAGGCGGCCGTTGGGGTTGTCTGTAATCACGTGGTCTTTTTTTCTTTTCGTCAGCGCGGCGTAGCGGTGAACGGCCGCGTATTTGGCAGATGCCTTGGTTGGCGAACTCCGGGTGGAAAAGTAGGGCATGGCGGTTATTCCCCAGAACGGCGTCTGCGTTTTTAAACGTGAATCGGTATCACGACTTTTCAACTATTACCTTTAGTAGATGTTACAAGTCCGGCGGGGGGCTGCCTATTCAGCATTAGTAGTATTACCTTAGTGATAAAATCGCAGGTTTTTCGCCTTGATTATTAATCCGGCATGCATTTACATCGGGTTGACAACTCGGCATGCGACTGACCGCCCGGAGTGCTTTTGCGGAGTGATATTGGTGTTTAAATATTGGTGCGTAGATAAAGTCGGTGTGTCAATAGAATTGGCGTGTCAATAGAATTCGCCCAGCGTTTTGCCCGCCGTGCTCGCGGGCTTATCACCCTTCGCCGTCGTCGCCCGCCTGCGCGATGGTGATGGGGGATTGCTTGCGCGACTCCGAGTCGCGCTGTCGATCGCGCCAGTGTTGTTTTTCCTGATCCCAGGCCTGCAGTTCGCGGTAGGTTTCGATGGCCGCGCGTTTGATGTGCTGTTCCATGGCGGTGTTGGACGCTTCCTGTTGAATAAAGTCGCTTTCAATACTGACGCCGCCGGGGTCGCTCATATCGGCGATCACGCTGTCTTGAATGTCTTGCACTTCCTTGACTTCCTGGGCGATATCTTCGCGGTGGTTGGCTTGGCTCACGGCGCGGCCGTCGGTAAACAATATGCGGTGAATGCCCCTCACCAGGTGGATGGCCCTGGCGGGGCTGACCTGTTGCGCAATAAACGATTTGATAAAGACCTCGATCACCGCCACCGGGCTGGGGCTGGCGCCGCCCGCTTCGCTGTTGGCCCGGGTGGCGGCGAAAACCGCTTTGTGGGTATCGATAAGGGTCGAGACTTCCTGCTGCGACAGCTCGATGCCCCCTCGCCCCTCGCCGAAGTGGCTGAGCTTGTCGAGCAAGTCCGACGTGATGTCGGTGACCGGGTTGTCGAGCTCGTAAAAGCTCTCGCTTAGATTGAAGCACGAGGCCAGCTGCACGGTATTGGCAAAGAGATTTTGCAGTGAGGATTGTTCCGTCGATCGATGTGGGTGCGGGGAGTGATGCTGGGATAAATGACTCGCCGCCGCGGCTTGTTCGGGTTTGACATGTATCACGATCGCCGGTTTCCTCTGTGGATTAACGCTACATCGCTGTCAACCCGTACGGCGCGTGCGCGGTGTCGCGCCATGGCCGCCGGTTGACAGATCGGGTGAAACTTTTGATGTTGGCATTATTATGCGGCTTGGGGGGCGTTGTACATATAACTTTGGCTATAAGATTGCGCCGGTGGCGGCGCCGGGCGCAGTCGGCGCGGCGCGTTGCCGACTACTTGTCGCCGCCGCGTATCGCGGCAATAATGATTTGGCCGTATTACTAAAGTAGTATTTGCGGCCGCAAAGCCGATTGCGGGCGCGCCAACTAGACCATAAGTTGTCTTGTTAGTTTATGTGCCGCGTTATAAAGTCATCGTAATAATAAAGAGGGGGTGTAACAGATACACGGAAGTCGCGCTGGGCGAGAGTGAACTGGGCCGCTGTTTGACCGCGGCGAGGTAAATGAGGGAAAACGCTTGCAACGAAAAAACCGAAGGTTTTTCCGGGAGTGCAATATGTCAGATTCACTGAGTAACAGTGTTACCAATTCTGCCGCGCCGCTGGTCAACGCCGATGCGAGTTCGGCTCGCCTGGGCCCCACGCCGACCACGGAAGCCGTGCAACAATTCACCGGCATGATGCACGAAGACAGCAAGGAAAACAGCGAGGGCTCGACGGAAAAACCCGACTCGCAAACCCAGGAGGCGCGTCTGCACCATCGCCTCGAACCTCATGGCCGCCATCAGGTGTACCAGGACCCCGCCCTCTATCAACAACAGGACAACAATCCATCCAGCAATCAAGACAACAACAACCTGCAAAACCAGGACGATCGCCAGCAGCACCAGATGCATCGCGAGGGTCACCATGCGCAGCGGCATGGCTTTCATCAGCCGCAGGCCGATTCCCACCTGTTCAATAACGACTCCGCGATGAACAATGCCTTCGACGGCGACGCGGATGCCGCCGGCGGCGGGGGCGCCATGCGCCAGCAGGGGATGAGCAATAACCCCGGCGGCGGCGACCAGGCGACCCTCGACATATACCGCGATCCCGAGAACACCCCCACCCCGCGCGACACCTTCTCCCCCGGTGGCGGCGGTCAGCAGCCCGTCAACGCCGGGCCGGGTGCGCAGGATCTGAAACACCAGCACGATCCGGTGCTCCAGCACCCCGCGCCGCCGCACCTGGTGCCACTGCTCAACCGCTGGCTGGAAGAGCGCATGGCGGAGGGCAATCAACTGCTGGCGCAGGCCGGTCAGGCGCGGCACTCCTTCGCCAGAACGATCTTTGGTTTTGCCCTGGTGTTCGCTCTGGTCGCGGGATTTGCCGGCTTCCAGTACCTGCTTCACGTGAAGGACGAATTCGACGGCGACTTTCTGGCGCAACTGGAGTCGGGGGAATTGCGCATAGACGACGCGGCGCCGCATGGCCAGCCGCGGGAGATGTCCGCCACCCGCCGCGCTATTTTTCAGCAGCTGCAGGACTCGGCCATTGTGGTGGTGTCGGGGGAGTACTTCATCGGCATCGTCTACCAGAAGGGCGTCACCCCCCTGCCGGTGATTCTGCACAAGGAATACCTGCAAGAGGCGGGCGAGATCATGCGCTACGCCCGCCAGCACGATATTCCGCTGTTTCGCAACGATCAACTGGCGCGGGAGCTCTGGCGCAGCGGCAAGCTGGACCAGTTCATCCCGCGCAGCACCTCCGCCCGGATCGCGCGGCTGTTCGTCAAGGCCGCCTACGAGCGCTCGCGGCGGCAACCGCCCCCGGTGCGGGCCGTGGCCAGGTAGCGGCGTGGCTTACTGCTTAAGTAATACTTGCCGGCCTCTCATGTTGGTCTATGGCGCGGTGATAATACTCCCGTTATATGGTTCCACCGCGTCGACCCCGGTAAACTTTGAGGTATAGGGGAAGCAAGGCCGTGACCGGCGACCGACACGGCGGCTTCTTGGTTTAGGCGATTGGAGATTCACGGTTTCATGGCACGACCGGAAGAATTATCAGAAACGCTGGCGGCGTTGGCCGAAAGATACGATGATCTTTTCAAGTTCACGTCCGTCGGTGACTACGCCGCTGATGACTTCGCCTTCGATCAGGTCGGCAGCATGGGGCTCACCGAGGCCACCAAGCTGTTCAACGCCACCATCGTGTCGGAGACCTTGCGCACCATGGTGGATCCCGCCGGGGCGCAGCTAAACAAGCCCAAAGCCACCTTCGCCGACGAGAGCATGGTGATTGCTCAGCAGGGCACTCGCACGGGGAGAAATGCCACCGATACCCCCAGTTTTGAGAGTAATGTGAGCACCATGACCGCGGTGCCCGAGGCCGAGGGCGCGATTACCGGGCCGAAGGAGGTGCCGGTGATGATCTCGTTTGGGATGCCGGCTGGAGTCCAACAAACGCTCGGCACTACGACAGATGAGGAATTGCATTACGGCTTGAAGCAGTTTCTTGGACAGCTGCGGCGTGACGGTTCTCGCATGAAGCAAGCCATTCAAGATGGGGACTTTGACCCCAGTAATGCGCAGTTTTACCTGACCAAGGGCAAAGGCGACACCATCAATGTCGCAGCCGAAAATCTCGATGGCACCGGGCGCACTCTGGTGGCGGCCTTCCCCCTCGGCCGCCCCGAGCAAGTCATGACCACTAACCTGCAGGACAACGTGCTGCCGGGGTAATAATTTTGGGGTCAGGTCTTGAATTTTGGGGTCAGGTCTTTGATTTATGATAGCTGCGAATGCAGCTATCATA
>JAAUXX010014584.1_pt1 | contig 10604 bp, 15 predicted proteins | sample 7278111 | NCBI WGS metagenome assembly JAAUXX01 (sample SAMN14350116, study PRJNA611818) | marine sediment metagenome | isolation source: surface marine sediment (1.8m) | place: French Polynesia: Moorea | collected 2018-08
CTGCGGGATTCGCCTAGCGGATCGGATCCTCTCTACCTATACCCAAACTAAGAAATTTTGTTCTGACATCTTCCCAATCTTTGCCGCAGTAGTAGTATTTGCGATCGCGCATATTTGCCAGATAGTAACCAAACTTACCGCCATTAATTCGGAAAAGTTCGATAATAATCTGATTTTTAGTTAAATCAAATTGCTCTTCAACGTTGTTTAATTTGGGTGGTCTATTGTGAGGATTGTAAAGAACTTTTCCGCCTTCTTTAAAAACCCAAGCATCGCGCTTATTGTGAATTGTATGTTCTATGATTTGATAGTACAAAGGATGTACGATTCCCATTTTTTTTCACCTCGTTCGCCTTCGGCGCAGCTTCGCTGACCGCGATTGTTGAAAAAGAACTCCCCTAGGGAGGGGAGTATAATCTAATTAAGTTTTAGTTTTGGTTTTCAGAGTTAGTATCATCCTCTGATTCTGGGTCTGAATCAGGTTCGTTAGAGATGTCTTTTAAAACATCTTCGGTATAGGTGACTTTTTCATCTCCAGTTTCCGCATCTTTGTCGATCCACACATCGGCATCGAGATATCGGTATTCTTTTGATGGTTTATATTCACCGTGTCCGTTACTCTGAACCAAGTTGTTCACCTCCTTTTTGATTGTTTAGGTTGGCGTGAGGATTATTGTCGTCCTCACGCTTACTATTGTAACTAATTTCCCTCATAAGCGTAATGCATTTATCCCAGATTTCTTTAGGAACCAACTCGTAGCGCTCGTCGGCTATTGCATCTAAAAGTTGACCTGTTGCTCCTTCGCCTCCGTGAATGAAACCCATAGCCTTAGCCTTTTCTTTGAGTTTGTCTGATGTTTGTGGAGCGGTTCTTACATTCACTACTCCTCGATCGAGTTTCTTTCTCGGCATATATTTACCTATCCAGTCTTAATATAAATGTAACGCATATTCAAAAGATAGGCATTAATCATCTTTTTGGTTTTAGCAACTTCAAAATCTGTGCTACAGGGGCTTTTTGAGCATCTAACTTCTGTACTTTAGCTAGAAGTCTTTTAGGAATGTATTTGCTTGACTTCACGAGGCGTGCCGCTACGCGGATCCCTGCGGGATCGCCATTCTCCCAGAATTCGTAGTGATACCAGTACTGAGGATATTCCTTGCCACTACGTTTTATAGGTTTGTACTCGGCGTATCCCCCGCCGTATCCTTGTTGGCGCTTTTTTGTACTGGAGGGAGGTTTTTTCCTAGGGCAATTAAGCGAAAAGTTTGTCACTTCATTATTAGTTTCGGCGATCGAGGAATGGAACTGGCGATCCGCGAAAGCGGATCCGCGTAGCGGCGCGAGAAATTTCTGGTAGCGCGATCGCATCAAAACTTAGTAGCATTCGGTTATAGCGGCAATTAACTATAAGTGCTGAGATAGTATCTAAAAGAAACTCTAGGTATTAATCATTGCTACGATGAACAATCCAGTTGAATCAGAAGAAAAGCAAGAGAAAAAGAAAGAAAATAGTAACTTTCAACAGGAACATGAAAAATCTCTAGGATTGATATCTCAACTAGTTCGGTATGCACCTACTGGTGGAAGTTTATGGATTTTAGGCTCTTTTATAAAAGAGCAGGATTGGCTTAGTACTTTGATTACTTTTCCGCTTATGGTCATTATGGTGGCTTGGTCTGCCTATTCCAAAAGCTTTTTGCTTAAGATTCAAGAGAGAATGAAAGAGCGAGGCAAAGAAGATGCCGATTCTCTAATGGCACAATTTCAAAAGCTGGATAGTGCAATCAAAGAAGCAATTAAATGGCAGTTAGCAGGAGTAGAAGATAAATATTTAAAATCTCAAGGGAATGCTTGTCTTTATTACACCACAGAAGGCTCACAAAGTACTTTTAAACCTTTACTTAAAGATGTATTCATTCCCTTAGAATTGAGTGGAGATTTTTTTCGAGACTCTACAGGCGAAGACATCCCTACGCCTCGTGGTTATCAATGGGATAAGCAATTAATTATTGAGAGTCAAAAAGATGGTTTAACCATTTGGGATATCTTCAAAAGGCTACCCAAGAATTCAGCTTATCGTAACTTAGCTATTTTGGCATGGGGAGGTTATGGAAAAACTACTTTACTGCGTCATATTGCCTATACCTACGCCAAAAAGAAATTACCTAGAGGTGTTCCAAAACTTTTGCCTGTACTGCTTTTATTACGAAAATGGCAAAGGGTTATTGCCGAGGAAAAACCTGATTTAACTGTTTTAATTGAAGAACACCATATTCCATCTCTTCCTGAAGGTAAAAACTTCAAAAGACCCAAAAATTGGGCTAAAAATTTGTTGAGCCAAAACAAATTTTTAATTATGTTCGATGGTTTTGATGAAGTTAAAGAAGAATGGCGCGAGTCTGTCAGTAAATGGCTCGGACAGATGATGCACAATTACCCAGGAGCTTATTTCATTTTAACGTCTAGACCTGCGGGTTATAAAAGCTATAAACCAGAAAACAAACCCAATACTTTGCGCCTCAAAGCCTTTAATGAAGAGCAAAGAGAACGATTTATTAACAAATGGTATCTTAGTCGAGAACGTCAAATTAGTGCTGAACCCGACAATCCAGTTGTTAAGCAAACAGCAGAACAAAAATCAGCTAATTTAGTAAAGCAATTAAAAGAAAGGTCGGAGTTAAATGATCTAGCTAAAAATCCTTTACTCCTGAATATGATTGTTAATTTACATAGTGTTGCTCCTACAGATACAAGTGATTTATCTCGTCCAATTCAACTACCGCAAAGAAGAACTGAGTTATATCGAGAAATTTTTCGGTTGCAATTAGGAGATAGACCTTTAGTTAAACAAATAAATATGTGTTTTGATGCTGATGAAGCTCAACAAATATTACAAGATTTTGCTTTATATATGGTTAAAGAAAATAAATCTAATATAGACGATAAGCAATTAAAGGGTCAAGTTGAAAAGCCAATTCACAAGTTAGATGAATCAATAGAAGCCGATCTATTTATCAAACAAATTGTTGAGGTAAGTGAACTATTAGTTAAAAAAGATGAAAACTATGAATTTTCTCATTTAAGTTTTCAAGGTTATTTAGCGGCAAAAGAGATCATTAGAACTGAACAGGAAGATTTATTAATTAATAATTGGGACAAGTCTTGGTGGCGAGAAACAATATTACTTTATGGCGCTCAAGTTAATCCCAGTAATTTAATTCGTAACTTGCTACAACAAAAGAATCAAGACGCTGCTATTCTAGCGAAGGAAATAATCAAAGAATCGCCCCGAAAAATAGATCCACAAATTGAAGCTGAGATCCAAAATTTAGAACAAAGTGTCAGCAAGTTACTTTACGAACAGTTAGAAAATTACCTCAAAAATGGACAATGGCAAAAGGCAGATCGAGAAACCTATCGTTTGATGACTCTTGCAATGGGCAAGGAAGAAGATCAGTTGCTCGATTCTGAAGACTTTTTAAATTTCCCTTGTGAAGATTTACGTACCATCAATCAACTATGGCTAAAGTATAGTAATGGGAAGTTTGGCTTCAGCGTGCAGAAAGAAATTTATGAAAGTCTGGGCGGAACAAGAGAGTATAATTACGAGACGTGGAAAAATTTCTGTAATTCCGTCGGTTGGAGAAAAGGAGAGAAGTGGCTGAGTTACAATCAACTAACCTTTAACCTGAATGCTCTAAAAGCACATCTTCCTCGCCCTCCAGTACCTGGGAAAGTAGTGCGGGATATAGGAGGGAGTATAAGGGTGGGAGAAATGGGATGTTCTTTTTTTCAAAGACTTGTAACCTGCAGCATATAACGACTTCAGACAAAATGTCTACGCTTAATTTTGAAGGTTTCTATAACGAAAACATCGGCTTTTCCCAAATTCGATACTGGTACTTAGGTCAATTATTACTGATAGTTGATAATTGCTCTTTTGTGACCAGATGCTTAAATCTTTATTCTCGAGCGTCTAGTTGTTCGATAAACCCATAACGTTTGTCAAAGAGAACTTTTACCGTTCCTGTCTCCCCGTGCCTCGATTTAGCTAAGCTCAGCTCTAGAATTCCTTCTTCAATAGACTCTAGGTTGTAGTATTCGTCTCGGTATAGCAGGATAATGTTATCTGCTACCATCTCTAAAATTCCCGACTGGCTCAGGTCGGCGATCGTCGGTCGTTTATTATTCCTTCCCTCTACTGCCCTATTGATTTGGGAAAGAGCCAACACTGGTACGTTCAAATCCCCAGCTATTTTGTAAAGTCCCCTAGCCACGTCTCCTAGTTCGTAGCTGCGGTTCCCCCCTGTTTCGGCTGCCATCATCTGGAGATAGTCAATAACGACCAAACCCAGTTTTCCTTCTTTTGCCAATACCTGACGGCATTCTGAGGCTATGCTACTTACCGTGATACTTCGGTTGTCGTTGGTATAAAGAGGTAAATCTGCTGCTATACCCACTATCTTGGCTATGTTCTCTATTTCTTTATCTGTCAGAGGTTCGAGCTTAGCCCTGTATTTTCGTATGCGATCGCTCTGGATGGGAGTTAAACCTAAATGTTGATAACGATCGAGAACGCTAATCAAGCTCCATTGCCTGTAAGCTAACTGCTGTTTGGTCATCTCCAAGGAGAAAAACAGCACGGGCATAGAGTGCAGCAGCATCATTTGAAAGGCTAAGAAGTTGGCTAAATAGCTCTTTCCCATCGACGGTCGCCCAGCTAATATAGTTAGCGTCCCTGGCTCGAAGCCAACTATCAAACGATCGAGGTCGGGAATACCTGTTGGATAGATGGGTAAGTCTTTCTCTAGCTGGTTGTAGGCATAAGAAGTAATTTCGCTGTTGTGTTCTGTGGCACTCGTCAAACGCTGTCTGGAAATACTAAAGACCTTTTGTTCCGAGCGTTCTAGTACCAAATCTAGCGAGCTTGCAGTATCGTAACCCAGCTCGGCTATTTCGCAACCAGTACTAATCAACTGGCGACGACAGTATTTGTCCATCACCAATTCTGCATAGCGATCGATATTTACTGCTGAAACAGTACGGCTGACTAAATTAGCCAGTTTACTAGTACCCCCTATTTTTTCTAGCCAACCGCGATCGGCAAGCCAAGTAGTAACTGTCATCAAATCTGTAGGTTTCCCTTGAGAATAAAGGTCGATCGCAGCAGAATAGATTTGCTCGTGAGCGCGGACGTAAAAAGCTTGTGGCACTAACAAATGTTCTACTCGCCTCAGGGCTTCTGGGTCTAGAAGTATCCCGCCTAGAATGGATTCTTCTGCATCGATGTTTTGCGGCGGCAGAGAACTGCTATCTATTTGAGGTGAGAACTGCACTACTAGCCACCTCCTTATTAGCCTTTTCCTGTTCTTCTCTTTTGCGCGCTTCCTCTACCATTCGATCGATTCTTGCTGCCAGTGGATTTCCTCTCCTTTTTGGTTTTGCGTGCGCTCCAGTTGTACGAGATACTACAGCGCGGAATTCTTTGTAAAGCCCTTGCCATCTATCTTTGCTGGCTAGGTAGTCATCCAAGCAGACGATCGCTGGATTGAAATTCTCGGTCTTCTTCCTGACAAAATTCAAAAATTTCTCTCTCTCTTCAACGGAAAGTTCCTGGATAAACTTCCTGTAGGTTTGTGGAGCGGGTTTTTTTGTGGGTTTAGTTGCTCGATCGTCAAAATTCTCTCTCTTGTCATCTGGTGGAGATTTAGTCGAACAACAAGAAAAATTCTCTCTCTCGCTGTCTGAGTCTGAGAGAGAGTCTGTATAAGTCTGAATAGTCTGAGAGCGATCCGAAACCCAAGGTTTTTCAATGGTTTCAGCCTTCGCTGACGGACTATTTAATCCCTCAGACGGATTATTTAATCCTTGAGACGGATTATTTAATCCTTGAGACGGATTATTTAGTCCTTGAGACGGATTATTTAGTCCGAAGCTTTGCTGTGACTTAGGTTCAGCCTTTTTTTTCTTGAGGTTTTCTGATTCTTGGCGTGCTTTAGCAGCAGACAAATTATGACCCTGCCAAGAAGTAATTCTGTATTCGTACAGCCCAAGTTTTCCCAAGACTCTCATGTCCTTTTCTACTGTGCCTGGGCTACATCCGATTTTGGCGGCAATTATGAGCGGAGAAGGAATCTCGTGATAGATTTTCTCTCCCGAAGAGGTTAAGTCAGCGAAACTGTCTATCATCATTAAATAGAGCCACAGTCTTAGCTGAGTTCCAGTTAGCTTTTTGGTTATAGCGATCGCAGCATCTTGGTTGGCGATCATGAAATAACCTTTGAGGTGAGAATCAAAACCTTCAGGTCGCCGAATAGTCCTTGTATTTTTAGGCATTATGACTGCACCTCTTCTCCTGTAACCTGAATGCCGAACTCCAAACAAGCAGCCTCAATATCAGCCAGCTTTTTTAACTCTTTAGCACTGCCAAACAAATGCAGCCGTTTTTGATGTTCTGGATAATATGCTGAATAAACTAATATTTGTCCTAGGGCTGCTTTCCAATCACCAATGCGCTTGACTTCAATAATTTCTGTGTTAGTTAGTAAATCGATTCTTCCTGCTGGTGTAGCGACTTCGATTAAACCTCCTAGCTGTTGATGCAGGCGATCGCGAATCTGATACTCGACAGGATTAATTTTTGAAGTTTTAAAATAGTCTGTTAATAATCTGAGTTCTTCTAATCTTTTGACTGCCCTCTGAACTGTACGTCTGTTTAATCCCAATCTTTCGGACAAGTACTCAGTATCTACTTCTATCTTGCGCCCCACTTGCTGCACGAGTGCAGCGACCTCGCCAAAAGGGTTCAACGTCATCAAGTACAAGTAGACTTTCAATTCGGCGTTAGTCAGAAGAGTATTAATTTTTTCAAATTCAGAAGCGGTCAGAGGATAGAACTTTTCTTGTATCATGGCTGCTGTACCTCTTCCTCTGTTACCAAAATTTCTCCAGTTACGCGAACGTCAAACGCCAAACAAGCAGCCTCAATATCAGCCAGCTTTTCTAACTCTTTAGCAGTGCCAAACAAATGCAGCCGATCGCGTAGCGGCGTGCAAAATGGATTTTCGTATTCCAAAGCCAAATGCACAAAAGCAGCATTATTAATCAGCTTAATTTGACTTAATTTAATTAATTCTTCTTTTTGCAATGGGTAAAATTGCTCTTGAATTTTATTGTCAATTCTTCTTGGTATGGGAATATTTGGTGTTGCTTTTTTCGCCTTTTCATTCTGTGGCATAATGATATTTTGGAAGTCTTTAATCAAATAAGTTAACTCAACAAAATTAACCTCTGAGACACATTTTACTATCTTTATTCTTCTATGTAACTAATTTTTTCCTTTTTTTGTAAAGATATGTTGAATTATTATTTCAAAAAGACGATGGACGACCTAAAAATCAAAGGGAAAACCTTATCGGAGGCTTTTGGTTGCACTACAGGATATATAAGCGACATTAGAAATGGTAAGTGTAATCCGCCCATCGATCGATTTTGGGAACTTATCGATGCAATGGAAGCTTTAAAGCCTGGTGCCAAAGAATATTTTGCTTCTTTGATAGCTAAAGATTGTCGCTCGGACAAAGAACTCGAAAATTTTGACCCAGACAGGATAATTGATTTAATAGATGAAGAGCAACTATCTCAATTAATGTTTGCGGTTGCAAAGAAACTTAGCGATCGTGCTAAAACTAAACAACAGAAAAAAGCAAATAAGAATGAAGATTTGTTACTGGCAAGTTAAAGTGTAAAAAAAATCAAATAAGGTTCTTCATCATCTAGAAAATATTGATATCTGAGCCATTTGTCATAATTTAAGACTTGTTTCTAGTATTTTTCAAACAATTCTTTCAGTAAAAATTCTACTGCTGTAACGATCTGCAAGCTATGGCAGATCGCTTATTATTTATTAGTAGTCTATTCGCTCAAGAAGTTCTCGGCGATTTCGTACCAATCAACCTCCATAAAAGCAGCGTTGAGAAGGTCAGTAAATAAGCTAGCTTGTTCTCGGATTGGGTTTAACTCTTCGATCCATTCCTTAAGTTTCAAAGACAAATAATAAACCTGCTCGTCTTCTAATTCATATTCCTGTTTAATTTCTTCTGCCATTTCGCACCTGGTTAAATAACTGCCATAATCGTTATCAATCCAGAGTGCTGTCAACCAAGTTTCGTAGTTTTTCCAACCGTTATAGTTATTATCTTTCATCAAAAGTCCTTCGTATTTTTTGGCATTACAAATTGAGCGATCGGAGTCGCTTTTGTTGGGGTTTTTTGTTTGTGAAAAATCCTGTAATTGAAGAAGCGCGCCGCTATGCGGATACCTTCGGTATCGCTGTTAGGTGATTGGCGATCGCTTCTTTTAAATTGAGTTAAATAAAACCAACTAAATGGTTATTTGTTTTCAGTTAGTTTGACGACGCTCTCAGTCAACTTAGCTACGTTTTCAGCAATATCAGCCAGGGTTTCGTGAATTACAGTCCGTTCTTCGTTAAATCCCTTTATGATTTCAAACATTACAGCCCTATCTCTAGCCAGTTCCGACGAGTTTTGTGCCAATTCCTTACAAACACCGTAGAGAGCGCTTATTTCCCTCCTGCACTCAGCAATGGTGCTGCTGTTAGAGGCGATGGCTTTAGAGTTGGATTGTAAGATAGCTTCGATTTCTTCTGGTGTCACGATATTCTCCTTTTGTGTACCCTTTTTATTAACTTCACACAAGCCGAAGGACTTTTTCTTTATTTATCTCTAAAACAGAAAATCTACACGTCTTGTTTTAGGGGCTATTGCCCCACAACTAAATATCTAGGAAACGATCGCAAATGAATCCTCAAGAAAATACTTTGACAATATTGATTTGACTTCCGACCAGGTTAGACCGCCAAGTCCGCAACCAGGACGAGGAAGGACTACTTGATGCCGCCCGCCTAGTTTCAACCAGCCAGAACGCAAACGCATTGTCGAGCGATCGATTAACTCCAAGGACGATCGCGATCTCCAATCATTTTTGGTAGGAAATGAGAATAGCCAAGAATCCTCACCATAATCGGAACTAATGTCTAGAATTCGACCAGGAACATTTCCGTGTTCAGTCAGCCAATTTGCTAATTTGAGATCGACATTTGGATATCGCATTAATGCTTGCTTTGCAACGCCAGCACCCATCACTGCTCGACCATTTGATTTAATAATACCGTTGGTCGTTATGCCTAATAAAAGAGGTTTTTTACTTTGAAATTCCCAAAGATTTGTCTTTAATTCAATCATAGAAATATACTTCAAAAAAATCACTTTGATACGAAGGACTATTCTAATTTTTTCTTTCTTTTCTTTTCTTTTTCTTGCTTTTTTCTTTTTCCTTCTTAATAAAAATCCCACGCCATCCTTCTCGATGATAAGCGGGCGCGGGATTAGTATCTATTTAATTCTGATAATCAAACTAGTTTGAGGAAGACCAAAATAAGCGTGAGTAAATCCTTCCTTAGTTTGTTCTGCTCGTTTTAGTGCCTTTTTGAGTTCGGTCATATTGGGTTCGACCTTTACTCGTTGATACTCTTGAGGCAATTCTTCAGGCTCGCAGTTCAGTATTACAGGCTTATAAGTTTGGGTATAAATGGTGCTGTAGGAACCTTTAATTTTAGTTTTATTCCTATTCTGCATGGCATTTAGCATATACCGCTTGAGCCTTTTTATCTGTCCTTCCTTGTTCTTTTTGCGAGCTTTTAGGTCGTCAATCATGCTGGCGATCGCTTGGTTCTCTTTCTCCAAGCATTTAACAGCATAGCCGCAGGATTCTATTTTAGTTTCCCAGTCTCCTTCAGCTATTAGCCATTGCTGGAAGATTAATTCCCGTTTAGTTTCTTTCTCTTCTTCAGATAATTCCTCATCTATATCGATCGAGTGCATTTGGTCTTCGAGCCATTCTAGTTCTTTAGTTTTGTCCCAGAGTGAGTTGTTATTTGTCATTTTTCTTTGTTATTAACTTCACCCAAGCCGAAGGACTTTGTCTTCTTTTTCTGAAACTTAAAAGTGCTAATATTGCTTTTAAAATTCCATTTCCGAATCATCTAAAATTGGATCTGTGTATATTTGTTTTCTGAATAAAATCATATTATCTACACCTTTGCTGTTGCGATAAATAATAGTCAAAATCGAATACTTTTCGTTTACATATCCTTCTAAATAGTATTCTTCTTCGGCAATTTTAAGCCAATAAAAACATCTATCTTGACGATTATCAAAGTGATATTCTTGTGAATATACTTGTTCTACGTGATACTCTTGTTTTTCTTCATCCCAATAAGCCATTTTTAGTTTCTCCTTATTATTAACTTCACTCAATCCGAAGGACTTTCCAACCTCTTTCTAAAATTTTCTAATGCTAGTGCTGCTTTCAAATTTCCCGATCGCGCTTTCTGGAGACATTGTTCAATTAGTTCGGGAGTAATGAAATTATCCAGATGTCTTACAAGAGCTACGCTGTGGATGCAAAGAGCGTCGCTGGGAGGGACAAACTGCTCGAACATCCCCATCCTCACTCCAGATTCGAGGTCCAGGTTTTCTAGTTCATTTATCTCCTGGTTAATTGACTTTTCTACTTCCTC
>JAAUXX010006126.1_pt1 | contig 10579 bp, 3 predicted proteins | sample 7278111 | NCBI WGS metagenome assembly JAAUXX01 (sample SAMN14350116, study PRJNA611818) | marine sediment metagenome | isolation source: surface marine sediment (1.8m) | place: French Polynesia: Moorea | collected 2018-08
TCCCAAACGCGGATTGTTTTGTCTTGTCCCGCACTTACTAATTGCTTGTCGTCTCGACTAAAGTTTATCTTATACACTTCGCCAATATGCTCTTGAAACGCGTGCATTTTTTTCAGATTGCCTAAATCCCAAATGTTAACAATACCGTCTTCTCCTGCACTTGCAAATAATTTATTATCAAAACTAAAACTTAAATCGTTAATAATCTTGTTGCTATTTTTAAATACAGCTAATAATTGTCCATTGCTAATATATTTAATCTGAATTATACCGTTGCGATCGCTAATAGCAAGTAACTTGCCATCGGGACTGAGCATAATTTTATCGATTTGCTTATTAATCTCTTGAAAAGTATTTAGCTGGTTCTTAGTTTGTAAATTCCAGATTGTAATTAAACCATCTTTGGTACTAGTTGCCATTACACGATTGTCTCTAGAAAAACTCATATTGTCAACTGGGCTATTTGGATTTAATAATGCTTTTAATTGTCGATCTTGCCAATTCAATAAACTAGCACTACCGTCACTATTAACAGTAACTAAATGTCGATCGTCTGAAGTAAAACTTACATTTTTAATCGAACTATTATGAATGAGAAATTCGGTTAATTGCTCAGTTGACAATTTCCACAAGCGAGTTGTGCGATCGTCTCCAGAGCTAACTAAATGTTTGCGATCTCTTGTAAAGCTAACACTCCTTACTGGACCAGTATGTCTTTCAAATTGTGCTAATTGTTGACCTTCTAAGTTCCATATTCGCACATTTCCATCTTCTCCCGCACTGGCAATTTGTTGGCTATCGGGGCTAAAAGCTACATTCCAGAGACGTCGATCGTCAGCTTGCCATGTTCTGACTAACTCATACTCGTACTCGGACTGAGAATTCCAAAGGGCTATAGTTCCATCATCACCAGCAGCAACAAGATATTTTCCATTGGGACTAAAATAAGCACCCCAAGCATGAAAATCTAGTGTTTGCAATAGTTGAGCCTCTGGATTCCAGATTTTGATATTTTCCTCTTTGCCACAAGTGACAATAAGCCGATCGTAAGGATGAAAATCAACGGTTTTGGCAAACATCATTCGATCTGCTTGCCATGAGGCTAAAAGTTTCCCCTGCAAATCCCACAAACGAATGATGCCATCTCGTCCTCCAACACTTGCTAGTTTCTTGCCATCTGAGCTAAAACTAACATTACGCACCCGACCAGTATGCCCTTCAAATTGTGCTAACTGTTTCCCTTGTAAATCCCAAAGGCGAGCTATTCCATCCTCCCCAGCACTGGCTAATAATCGGTTATCTGGGCTAAAAGCAACATTCCAGACCCGTTTTTTATCCCCTTGCCACGATGCTAGTCGTTTTCCTTGTAAATTCCATAGATTAATTATGCCGTCGCCTCCAGCACTAGCAATAAACTGATTATTAGGACTGACAATACTTCTAACCAAACCGTTATGTCCGAGGGTGCGGTTACTTTCTTTGACTTGATAGATTGCCCATTGTAAAGTGCCTTGTATTTCCTCTTGGAGTCGATCTGTTGGATTGAATAACTGTAACAAGGCATTCTGAACCAGTGGATGTTGTAAAGAATGTCCTGCTTGTAAACTATTAAGCATTCCATCTAATGATTGGTTGGAGCCTAAATTAACTCGTGCCGATTGTTGAGATGCGATCGCTTGACGAATTAAGGAATTTCTCTGACCAATAAGAGCTAAGACAGTTATTATGCTTAACACTCCCATTACAACGAAAGCACCGCTCCACCGTCCCCTGATATTAAATTTTTTTCTCTGAATGCTGCGTTGCACGAATTCAGTTTCTACTTTGTTGAGCCAATTATTCTCTGAATGAAGAACTTCCTCGAGCAAGTCGAGGCTGGGGTTAGCATTCCAGAGAAATAGGGCTTTTTGTTTTTGGTTCCATTCAACTGCTGCAGGGGTAAGACGACGTTGCAGTGGTAAATGTTCTTGCTGTTGTTTTTTCCATTTTACCAGTCTCGCCCAACCTCGAACCAAAACGTCGTGAGCGGGTTCGACGTAAGGGCGATCGCTACTATCGGTCCCGCTAACTAACAAACGCGCTCTGAGAAATTTCTTAACAACATTCTTAACTCTTTCGTTTTCTGGTTGTGGATATTCTAATTCCGATCGGGGGACTCTTCTCCTTGCTAATTCGTCGCCAATAGCAACCATGCGCAACATTACTTTAGGAATAGTTTGTTGGTATGCTGGATCTTGTTTCACCAGTTTTTTATACTCAGAGTCAGCTCTTTGGGTCAGACTTCGAGTTACTCCTCCTAATTCTTCATAATCTGCTTGGGTAATGGCTCGCTCGACAATTTCACCCACTTTTTGGGCTTCTACAAATCTCAAAGCTACTTTGAGGTAAAGCTGGCTGAGAGTGAAAGAGAGCAGAGGTAAAGCACCTGGCATCTGAGCCACTTCATCAATTAACTGGTCTACTAAACTGTGGGGCTCGAAGTGCATCACTTGTAAAGCGAATGGTGCTTCAATAATTTCTCGCAACTCTTCGCGAGTCATAGCTGGCACTATAAATCGAGCTTTTTGCCAGAAAGGCTCTAAAGCGCTATCTCTCAGTTGGGGTTCAAAATCCGATCGCAGTGTGAGAAGAATGTGTAAGCGATCTCGATAAGTTTTGAGGGCTAATGCCAATAAAGCCAAGAATTCTTTCTTTTTTCGATCGTCTGGAGTGAGGGTAATTAACTCTTCACACTGGTCAACTACCAGCAGTAACTTAGTATTAGTATGCTCTTTGCTCCATTTTTTTACTTGTTTGAGAGCGGGTTTCAAGGCACTTAAAGGAGATTCCCCTGGACGAATGGTAGGAAGTATTTCCCAAAGTTGATGTTTGTGCTGATGTGGCTCTTTTGAAGAGTCTGAGTTTAACTTTTGTAGCTGGGTAGTTGGCTCTATTTGCGATTGCTTGAGGTGAGGGATTAATCCAGCTTTAACTAAACTGGATTTTCCCGCTCCAGACGTTCCTAATACTACCGTTAAAGGGCGAGCGCACACCGCATCGCACAGTTGTTCGACTAAAGTAGTTCGCCCGAAAAACAGCTTGCTGTGCTTTTCTTCATAAGGCTCCAACCCCCGATAGGGATTTTTCGATTTGTCGAGAGGAGGAGCTGGTGGTAAATTTAGCTGGCGATCGGGAACTAGAAATATATATTCCCCTTTATCGTGCTTGTCTAGGGGCCATATTCCTGGAGTTTGGCGCTTATTTTGTGCGGAGGAATCTAGTTCTACACTATCTCGCAGGTAAAGATAGAGTTCGGTTGCTGTAATAATTCCGTCGCTACCCATCTTACCGTCACTACGACCAGAAAAATCTGCCTCCCCCTCAAGTGCTTTAAATAAGGCTGCTGCAAAAGGTGAATGCTCCCCCCTATGACCTCGATCGTCTTTAAGAGAAAGTATATCTAGAGCTTTTTGATCCGAAGCGGCTGAGGTAATTACTTGCCAAGCGGGATCCCTAATAAATCTCTCGTAGCGCTCCTGATAAATCACTTCAGGAATGGCGGCAATATCGCGAGAACTCGACCAGCGAAAGGCTCCAGCAAAACAGCAGTCCAAGATACCGAGAAAGTGGCGACAGGGCAGAGCGGTTAATGCCTTCTGCAACTGTTCCATGGGCAAGTAAGTGCTGGTATCATTTAGTCGAGCATTTTGGGGGATTAAATACCCTTGGGGCCCATCTTCCCCATTGAGAGCAATGCCGTGACCGGCAAAGTAAAACAGAACTCGATCGTCTGGTTTAACAATCTCAGGTAGCTGTTTCTCAATTAAGTCTCTAAGTTGCTCTCTTGTTGCCTCTTGGTTCAATAATCGTTCTATTTCGTAGTGATATTTTTTTTCTAAAATCAGAGCTAACTGTTCGGCATCATTGACCGCAGTCTGTAGTGGTGGAATGCCGTGCTGGTAGTCATTGATGCCAATGATAATGGCGAAATTGCGGTCGAATTCAGACATTTCATATATTTTTCTTGACTAAATCAAATTTTTATGATATGTGAATCGAAATTTATTCGAGCGCGCCTGGAAGATCCAGATCTTTGGGTTCGGGATCTTGGTAATCAACTTGGGACTTTTGCCACAGGAAGAGGCCAAGAGCGATCGCTGCTACAGAGGAAAAGATAACGAGCGCGATCGAGAGCTTTTTCTGGCTTCGATCGAGAGCCGAAGTTTTACAAGAAGCAGCAATAGCAGCAGCACTACCTAAAGCTTTCAAGCCGATGGGATTGACAAAATAGCTGAAGTGATCGCAAGCAATTTCTTGAATCTGAGGCTCTGGTTGTATAGTTTTAGGAATGCTGGTTATGCTTTCTACCGTCACCGCTAAATCGTGGGGGGTGCCAAAGAAAGGAAGCCCCATAATGTCTTTTAATTTTTGAGACAAACGTTTTCTTAAACTGGATTTAGCATCCATAGGAATCTCGAATACGTTTCCTGCGACGAGCGTGTAAGGAACGCCAGTAGGATCGCTCTTAGCTAACTTTTGGAGCATTTCTGATTTAGGGTCCATCTCATCTAAGGCGACACCGATCTTCTCAATTTGCTCTAGCACGATGCCCAAAGTTTTTAATGGCAGGACAAATGTGGAAAGATTATTGAGGGCAAAAGTAACCGCAATTGTTAAACCAGCCTGAACTTGAGACCAAGGAGAGCCAGCGTTTGGCGTTCCCAACATAATCAAGTGTTGAACAATTTTCTCACCTTGTTCCCGTTCAATTAACCAGCGCGAAACCAAACCTCCCATTGAGTGGGCTACGATATGGAGTGTTTTGCCGTGCCCAGCCTCTAAACCTACTGCTGTGAGTTTTTCTTTCAGTTTTAGTGCTGTTTGGCTAATGGAGGTGTTAATGCTTTCATAGTCAAAGGTCAGCACTAGATCGTATACTTCCTTGAGAGGACGATCTACCCCGTCAACAGTTGCGATCGCTGTCTCCGCACTAGGTACCATACTTTGAGTATCCCCAAAGATACCGTGAATGTAGAGAACAATTTTCTGCGATCGTGCTACTCTCTGTTTAACCGTTTCCTCGTCTGTTAAGTAGTTTACTCGACCGTCTTCAACGTCAACTGCTGCCAGAATTGGATAAGATAACTTCAGCCCTAATTTGTTACTCAACTCTTTTCCCAATTTTGCCGTCACCACCTTTTGGAAAAAGATGCGAATTGCACCGCTTACGCTCCTTTTTCCCTTACTTACTGGTTGTGGTAGTCTTTCTATGGTAATCTCGGTTTTACCATCTTGCTTCGTGCCTCCATGCCCTAGAGGTAGGAAGAATTCTCCATCGTAAGCAACGGGTAAAATGTATTCGCCTTCTCCTAAAGATCGATCTACGGACAACTTCAAGGGAGCGTCAGGAGTAACTGTATTAAGTGTAGCGGTATCCCCTTCCTTTACTTGCAATTCCAAAGCACTGAGTCCTGAATCTGTTCCCCGACTGGCAGTAAATTGAAATGGCTGAGTATTTTCCCTCAGTATGGGGGGTAAAATGTGACTCCCCACATCTCTGGTAGCTTGAGATACATTTGTCAGTCGCGCCTGCGCCTTCAAACTAGGATGAGATTCTAGCACGACATTAGCTCCCAAAGATACGGGAACCTCTGAACTCAACCCTACCCCATTGGGAGGTCGCACCGTAACAATTGCAATTTCGCTAGTTACCCACTCATCGATTTCTTCAACTTCTTCTTCCCCGATATCTCGGCTGGTTACTCGGTTCATCAGACGGTTGAGAGTACTATTTCTGCTTCCTGTCGCATCTCTAGTTTTAGGGGCTCTCGGCTTATCTAGTTTTTCTTGCGTCAGTAGGGTAGGATCGAACTCTGCCGTACAGACTAGCAGTTTGAGAATATCCTGATATTCTGTAATCCCCTGCTCCCATAAATCTTTAGGCACGCTGGTAGGAATTTTGGAAGTTCTTTGACCGCTAACAGTTATGCTTCCCCAAACTTCCTCGTTTGGCTCAATCCAAGTTCCTCCAGTGCCAAAGAAAGGCGCACTTACAGAATATTGCTCTGTTAGGTCGAGCAAGGTACAGTAGAGACGCTGGTTAGTGGTATTGACTAGTTTGACTTGAAACCTCGGACTTTGCCACTTGCCGTTGCTATACTCATATTCTAGGCGCAATTGGGTTTCTTTGATTTCCTCTCCATTTGTTCGATAGAGCGACATTTTCACCCCATCTGGCAGAATTCGGCTGCTTCCCGAACTGGAAAGTGAGGCAATGGTCGTCCAACGAGCAATGTGTTCCAAACGCTTCACTGTTTTTAGGGCATTGGACTGACTGTAACTGAGCTGTTCTACCAGGGGTCGATGGTCCGCTGGTTTGGTAATTAAATACTCTCGATCGCGCGCTAAAACTCTAAATTTAGCCTGGGATACCCCTTCTACTTCTTTTACGTATAAAGAAGGCTTCTCCCCAGGAGCTACTACGTGCAATTGTTGCCTGACTGAAACGATCGCTTCTTCATCCCCTTCAAAATATACTGGCAATGGTGGTAAGGACTGGCTAATAATAATGGCGTTTAAAACCGTATCCGTGCTTAAATTTTCTGGCTCGGCAATAAAATTAACAAAACTTTTTTGGGGTAAAACTTGGGTAATTTCCACTTCCCCTACAGATCGATCGATTCGCTTCATCTGCTCGGCATTACTTCCTTGAGGATATAGGGCTAGTCGAATCGAATCTGCTCCAGACTGGGGAATGCCGTGAACTGCTCCCCCATCAATGACCCAGCGCCCATCGCGATCGCAACTCAAGGTAAAATAAGGCTCTCGCTGGGCGATCGCTTCTTCTCCTGAAAAGCCTAAAAAGGGTCGGTCTAGGTCTTCATTGATAATTGCTTCAATCTGCGGCGACTGGTCTTTGACGTGGCTGCGAACCAAGGCATTAGCTCGCTTAAACAATTCTCGATAGGTTAAACTTCCATTGGTTTTTTGTAGCGTATCCAGCAAGAAATAAGAAAATGCTCCTCGCTGTTGTCCGTTACCTGAATATTCGCTCGCCAGTTCCAAATCTTGACAACTTGCCAAAACAATGTGTCTTGCTGCTTGTAATTTCCAGCCACTTCGAGGAATCTCAGAAGCACCACTTGTAGGAATCTTTATAAAACTTTGTGTATCTTCAAAAGGACAAATATAATCCTCTATCTTTCTGGCACGTTTATCGGCTGGAGAATGGCGCAGACCTTGTTTGGGCACTGTATCTCTAGTTCCCGAACCGGAGTGACAGCAGTCCATAATGAGGACAATCTGGGGGTCTTTTTCGGCAACTTTGCTAATTAGATAGGCTAATTCCTTATCCGCTAAGTCCCAACCCCCTTCCTCACGGCTGTCGTAGCAGACAATTGTTTCGTCCATGCGGTCTGGCTCTAGATGCCAAAATTCTGGCGGAGTTGGTTCTTGCGATCCGTGTCCGCTATAGTAGAAAAGCGCAATATCTTTGCTCTCCGCTTGCTCTAAGTGCTTCTCGAATCCCTCAATAATTGCCTTTCGAGTTGCCTGTTCGTTTAAAAGCTTTTTGATGTTAATTTGATATTTTTTCGTGTCTATTCGTTCTCTAAGATAGTTTTCTATGGCTGTAATATCATTGACGCAGCCTTGGAGAGCGGGAACTGAACCCAGGTAAGAGTCGATTCCAACTAACAGCGCGTAGATATTTCGAGTTGTAGTCATGCTCTCTCTCCAATAGATAGAAAATGAAAACCAAACGATCGTTGTTATTAAAAATATTCAACGACTTCAATCACTTTTCCGCAATTGTCTAGTGTGTTATGGCACGTAATCACCTCATCGTAATTGCCATTTTTCCTTTTATTTTCTATCCTAAGACAGCTATGTTAAAAAAAATTAAGAATGGGAATTAGTGGCAATCATCTTGTGGCTGTTCCCTGTTCCCTTTGAATTAATTTTTTTATAATTTCTTTATACGCTCGATCTGTGAAATAGATTTAGCATCAAAAACATTTATGTAATATTTTAATTTATAACTATGTTACAAGAGGATTATTCTCAAAACTATTTCAATTTCGATCTAACAACTCGTTTAGGCTGGGAACAAGCCAATCAAACTGCTCTAAGAATAGCTATTAACGAAGTGCGATCGACAATAGAACACTATATAGCGTGCAGAGACAACAGAGGACAACAACCTCAATCGCCAACACCTACAAACAGTAAGTTATTTGTTAATGGTAAACCTTTTGTTTCCAATTTAGATAGACTTTGCCGCAGTTTTGGTCTGAGCAATTTTGAGCGTCAGGTCTTGTTGTTAGCGGCAGCAAGAGAAAGTGACGGAGATTTCGCACGACTGTGCGGCTTAGCTTACGGAAATGAAAATATGACATTTCCTAGTTTATACATGGCACTTTCGGTCTTACCAAACTCTAACTGGAATATCTGCTCGCTCAATTCAGTCTTGTTTCGCTGGGAGTTAATTAGGATCGTTCAAAATCCAACACAGCCGCGAAATTTTCAACCGATAACGATCGACGAGCGCATAATGGACTATTTGCTGGGATTTTCCGAAATCGATCGCCGTCTCAAGCAATACGTCACTCTTGTCGAACTGCCAGATAAGGCGATGAAACTTCAATCTCACATAGAATTGGCTGAAAAAATTCTTAAAGGTTGTGCCGAAACTGCTAACAGTCAGGGACTCCCGACACTGCAACTGTGCGGATCCCACCCAGCTATTAGACGAGAAATAGCCTTTCATATTTGCGCCATGACGCGATCGCAGTTGTACGAAATACCTATTTCTATTGTGGCTGATGACAGGGTAGATACTGAAGGGTTTCTCCTACTGTGGGAGCGAGAAGCTTTTCTTAATAACTTGTTTTTACTAATTGATTGCGAGAATGTCGGTACTGAAGATGCTAGAGAAAAGCAGCAACTGGCTAAAATTTTAAGGCGGTTAGAAACCCCCGTAGTAATATCCAGTGTGGAGCGAGTTGCCGGATCTGCGGCTAACCTAATTACATTTGACATTCCTCCTCTAACACCTGCCGAACAACGTCAGCTTTGGTACTCTTATTTAGGAGAGGGAGTCAATCATATCAATGAAGATCTCGACCCCCTGATATTTAACTTTCAACTTTCTCCCCAAGGAATTCAAACTGCCACAACTAAAGCTTTTAGTCTTTGCGAAGATCCCAGTGAGTTAGGAGCGACTTTGTGGCAAGTGTGCAGAGAACAGTCGCGCCCGAATTTGGACGAACTAGCCGATCGCATGATTCCTAAAGCCACTTGGGATGACTTAATTTTGCCAGAAGCAGCCAAAAACACCCTCAGAGAAATGATCGTTCAGGTCAAGCACCGCTCTCTGGTTTATGAAAAATGGGGATTTGGTTCCAAAAGCGGACGGGGTTTTGGTATTAGTTCGGTGTTTGCTGGCCCTTCTGGTACCGGTAAAACAATGGGGGCTGAAGTAATCGCAAAAGAATTAAACCTCGATCTCTACCGCGTCGATCTTTCCAGTATAACTAGTAAGTATATAGGGGAAACAGAAAAGAATCTAGGCAAACTATTTGACGCTGCTGATGCTAGCGGTGTAATACTATTATTCGACGAAGGTGAAAGTTTATTTGGTAAGAGATCGGAAGTAAAAGATTCTAAAGACCGCAATGCTAACCAACAAGTAAACTATTTGCTACAAAGGTTAGAGGCATATCGAGGATTAGCAATTATTACTACCAATATCGCCGATTCGATCGACGTTGCCTTCTTACGTCGTTTGCGATTTATCGTTACTTTTCCCTTTCCAGGACCAAAAGAGCGCATGCGTATTTGGAAAAGTGTCTTTCCTAAAGGCATTTTGGATATTGAAGATCCAAAAGATTTTCGCAAGTTGGCTCGACTTCAAGTTGCTGGTGGTTTGATTAAGAGTATAGCTATGAGGTCTGCATTTATGGCTGCAGAAGAAGGTTCAAAAGTAAAAATGACTCACCTTCTAAGAGCAGCAGAAAGCGAGTATACCAAATTGGGTCAAACTCTAGTTCCTTCAGAAGTATACGATTGGGTTTCCTCACCCCACGAAGAAGAAGAACTTGAAAGCGCTTGGTAAAAAATAATTAAAAAATAAGGAGTTGTTAGTTAACAACTCCTTATTAAAAAATAGATACTAAAAAAATATAAGACAAAATACAGATTATCTCAAAAGAGGCATATTAACTCTTCCTTTATGTTGTAGTTTGCCTCGATCTGCTGGATTATTTCTAGCTCTTCCCCAAGTATTTTGATTTCTCTGGATTAGTTGACCTGGTTGACTTCCTTCGTCGTGCAAATTATAATGCTGATTTCCATTTCTGTCAGTTTCCATTCGATACTCTTTTACCATTTCTAAAGTATCGGCATACACGTTTCTGTTAGAGTTACCGCTTCCTCCAGCTGCCATAAAAGTTGCACCGACTCTACCCGAACTGGTCATCCAGATTTGAAGGTCGTAGTAGTGCTTTTGACGTTCTCCCCGACCTGAAGGTACGGGGATTCTAACCATCACTGATTAGACTTTCTCTTTCTTCGAGTTCCCTTACTTACCTGTGTTTCCACA
>JAAUXX010014490.1_pt1 | contig 10547 bp, 7 predicted proteins | sample 7278111 | NCBI WGS metagenome assembly JAAUXX01 (sample SAMN14350116, study PRJNA611818) | marine sediment metagenome | isolation source: surface marine sediment (1.8m) | place: French Polynesia: Moorea | collected 2018-08
AGATTTGAGGGTCTGTGGGATTAACTTCGGGAAGTTTAAAGCCTGAAACCTTTATAGAGCAAGTGTTTCAAAGAATCCTGCCCTTGGTGGTAGCTTCGCTAGGTTTATCCCGTCAAGTATTGTTCTAATAACTCTTTTTGCGTTTCAGGCTTGGTTATTTGATTATTAATCATTGATTTACTCGCTTAGATTTGTAATTAATTCTTTTTTTAGCAATTGAATTAACCTCTTTTGAGTTATCGCTGAAGAATCAAACAATTTCGCAGTTTTACGGAACTTTATCTTTTTTTCTCCAAAAATATACAGATTAAATGCCATTGTGGTAACATCCTCACATAGTTATCTCTCATTTTTGAGGATGTGGATACTTTATTAGGCAAATTCCTATCACAAAAACCATCAAGCTCGTCATTACTTGTATTATTTGTTACCTGCTTTTGGATAGTTGCTCCTGCTGCTGTTGCCCAAATCACTGTAGATAACACAGTAGCTCAACTGCTCAATCCAGAGCGGAGAGAAACTATACCTCCCCAAGATATTATCCCGCCTAGTCCTATCCCTCCTCTATCACCAACTCCGCCCTCTTCTCCAGAACAACCAGAAAACTTACTGCCTTCACCAATAACTCCAGAACAAATCCCTGCCCCTACCACAGAAGAAACCATAACTGTCACCGAATTTATCTTCACTGGTAATACTGCCTTCAGCGAAGCAGAATTAGCAATCTTTACTGCCAATCTGACTAACAAAACTCTACCTCTCTCCCGACTGCTACAAATCTCTTCCGATATAGCACAATTTTATGCTGATCGTGGCTACCCTACTTCTGGTGCTGTTATCTCTATCCCCAAAGCAACCAGACAAAAACAACAAGGAAAAGTCGAAATTCAAATTGTTGAAGGAGAACTAGAAGAGATTAACATCTTTCCTGCACCAGGAAGTTCTTCCCGCCTCAATCGTAGTTATATTCGCGATCGCTTGCAATTAGCAACTAGCAAACCATTAAATATAAACCGTCTTCAAGAAGCTCTACAGCTACTACAAATAGATCCTTTAATTGACAACATTTCAGCTACCCTAAACAGTAGTGCTAATCCTGGTCGAAGCATCTTAGAAGTAACCGTAGCAGAGGCTGACACCTTTACCCCAGAAATTATTTTAGCCAACGATCGCACGCCCAGTGTAGGGAGTTTTCGTCGAGGAGTCGGCATCACCGAAGCTAATCTTTTCGGCTTAGGAGATGAAATTAGGCTAGCTTACAACAATACCGATGGCAAAGATGAGATTGATGTTGCCTACCAAATTCCCTGGAATTCCCACAAGGGTACTATTGGCTTCACCTACAACCACAGTGCCAGTGAAATAATTGAGCCTCCTTTTGACGATTTCGATATTGAATCTAACTCAGACACCTTTGAACTGACCTTGCGTCAGCCAGTAATCCAAACCATTGAACAACAGAACTACTATGACTTTGCCCTGGGCTTAACTACTTCCCTCAGAGATAGTGAATCCTCCCTCTCCGATCTGCCCTTTCCCCTCTCTCCTGGTGCCAATGAAAAAGGAGAAACTCGCGTCTTTGCCCTGCGCTTCTTTCAAGAATATACCCAACGTAATGCTCGATCGGTCTTTGCCCTGCGCTCCCAATTTAACTTCGGATTGGATGCTTTAGACTCGACAGTTAATCAACAAATAAAGGATGTAGAGAGAATTCCTGACAGTCGCTTTTTTGCTTGGCGGTTTCAAGGACAATATGTGTATTTGTTAGGAAGAGATAGTTTATTTTTAGTCCGCACTAATGGTCAAATCGCCGACCAAAGATTATTATCTTCAGAACAGTTTTCTTTAGGGGGTTTCGGTAGTGTTAGAGGATACCGTCAAGACCAACTGTTGACAGACAATGGTATTTTCATTTCCGCAGAGGTACAGTTCCCTATCTTCCGAGTTTTCGAGGATACAGGGGTAGTGCAGCTAATTCCCTTTGTTGACTATGGCACGACTTGGAATAGTTCGGGAATAGATAACCCCGATGACCAGACTCTTTCCTCGGTGGGGTTGGGGTTACAGTGGCGACAGGGCAGTAATTTCAATACACGTTTAGATTGGGGTATTCCTTTAGTAGATATAGATTCGCGGGAGAGGACATGGCAAGAAAATGGTATTTATTTTACAGTGCGGTGGATTCTATTCTGAAAGATTTTGGTTTTTGGTTAGGAAAAAACTGCCAAAGATATTTAATTTTATTTCTGTTGGGTATCTTTCTCACCACAGGAGTAACACCAGTTTTGTCCCAAGTATCATCAGTAGAGAATGCCCGACAGCTAGTAGAACAGGGAAAAGCTGACTATCGTGCGGGAGAATTTGTCTCCGCTGCCAACTACCTGGAAGAAGCTGTTAAACTCTTTGAAGCCCAATCAGACTGGCAGAACCTGGCCATAACCCTAACTAATTTAGGTCGCTTGCAGATGAGTTTAGGCAAGCCAGAATTAGCTTTAGAAAACTGGCAGAAAGCCACTACTATTTTTGAGCAGCAATTAAACGATCGATCGGGAAAGATTCGCAATCAAATTTACCAAGCAGAAGCCCTACAGCAGTTGGGACTCTACGGTCAAGCTTGTGCTATATTGCAGTCAGCTTTAGAACTAGATAGTAATAGTTGTGACGATTTAACAATTCAGACTATAGAGGAACAAAGTCCCAATCTATCACCGCTGCAAATAAGTGGCTGGCGCAGTCTGGGTAATGTCCTGCGCTTGCTGGGTAAGTTAGAAGAGTCAGAGTTAGTCTTACAAATAGTAGCTCAAAGCTCCTCCGATACAGAGCCAGCAGCTACGAAACTCAGTTTGGGTAATACCCTACGAGCTAGGGGTAACATCATTCGCGATCGACAGGCTTCCCCCAAATATGATTATCTTCCTTGGCGTTGTGAAGCAATCGAACCTAAATCTGGCAATCTTCCTCAAGAAACTCGTAATTTTTATCAGCAAGCTCAACAAGCATATGACCAGGCGATCACCCAATCTGACCAAGGAACTACAAGAGTTTCAGCCCAGCTAAATCTTGTCAATCTAATTTTAGAAACTACTTCCATCAATCCTCAACAACTAATAGTAATCAACAACTTATTATCTGAGATTGACTTTGCTAACTTACCCATCAACAAAGCAACAATTTACGCTCAAATTAACTTTGCTAAAAGTAAAACTTGTCTAGCACGATTACAAAATAGCGTTCCTGAATGGCACAAGATTAGACAAATGCTCGCTCGAGCTTATGATAATGCCACATCTATCTCGGATGAACATTTAGAGTCTTATACTCTCGGCAATTTAGGGGGGTTATACGAATATCGTGCTTGGTGGCTAGATCAAGGAAAGAAAAGGAACAAAAAGCTAAATCTGTCTCCAATATGCCAAACAGTCCAGAATTGCCGTCAAGAGGCTATGAAATTAACATCTACTGCTCTATTACTCGCTCAACCCGAGCGAGCACCCCAGATAGCCTATCAATGGCAATGGCAGTTGGGTAGGCTCTGGTCAGCTCAAGGCAATAGGCAAAAAGCGATCGCTTTTTACCAAGAGGCAACCAAAACTTTAGAATCGGTACGCAGCGACCTTCTTACCCTCAACTCAGATGTGCAATTTTCTTTCCGCGATGATGTCGAACCTCTGTACCGTCAGTTAATCGAGCTACTTTTAACGAAGTCAGAGGAAGCCCCGTCGTGTCTTGGCGAGCATTCCCTTGCGTCTTGCGCCGACGCGGGGTCTCGCCGCTTCTACGGCGGGGTCTCTCTGACCACAGAAGATAGTTCTCAGAGTGATTCTCTGGATTTGCCGACTCAGGCTTTAAAGGTTATTGACTTTCTGCGCCTCTGGGAACTGGAAAATTTCTTGCAATGTTCTCTAGCTCCCGAGTTACAAGTGGAAACAGTGGTGGGGGAAATAGACCCCCAAGCAGCATTTATCTATCCCCTAATTCTCTCAGACCGTTTAGAACTTATTTTTAAACTTCCCCAAAAACCACTAGCTCACCGAGCCACTTTTATCCAGCCTACAGAAGTTGAAGCGACGATCTCTCAACTCCAACACTATCTAAGACAATCTCGTTTCACAGAAGAAGTCAAACAAGAAGCCCACAAGGTCTATAAATGGATCATTCAACCCATTGAATCAGACCTCGAACAATTAAGACAGAGTGGTCGAGTGAATACCCTAGTCTTTGTCTTAGACGATACTCTGCGGGACATTCCCCTATCCGTACTCTATAACCAGGGAGAATATTTAGTTGAAAAGTATGCCTTAGCTGTAATTCCCAATCGACAGCTTTTTGACCCCAACCCCAGACAAAAGCAGCTCAAAGTATTAACTGCGGGAGTAAGTGAAGGGCAGATAGTTGATGGTATTGAATTTGAAGCTCTACCCTATGTACCAAGCGAACTGGCAGACATCCAGCAATTGACCGATACTACCACTGAACCACTGTTAAATCAAAACTTTACCGAGGGAAAACTAGAACTCCAAATCGACTCGGCTACCTTTCCCATCGTCCACATTGCCACTCACGGTGAATTTAGTTCAGACCCCGATGAAACTTATATCCTCGTTTGGGGAAAGCGAGTCAAAGTCAGGGATTTCGATCGACTCCTCCAAGTGAATAACCCCGATAGTCCTCAAGTAATCGAGTTACTAATTCTCAGTGCGTGTGAAACCGCTCAGGGCAATCGACGAGCTGCCCTCGGATTAGCAGGGGTTGCAGCCCAGGCGCGAGTGCGTACTACCCTAGCCAGTTTGTGGAAAGTAAACGATCTAGCTACTGCTGAATTTATGACTAAGTTTTATGAGGCTTTGAGAGACGGAGCGACTATAGCCCAAGCCCTTCAACAAACTCAAATCTATTTTTTGAGCGAGCCAGATTTGAGAAGACCTTATTTCTGGGCACCATTTGTAATAGTTGGTAATTGGCTATGAATATTGAATATTTTCTGTTAGCGGGAATTGGTATTAGGACAAAAAATAGAGCGATCGCTAACGTCATCCAAGTTAACTTCATCACTTTTTAACAGAGTTTGCCAGTAGTTTTTCAAGTAGTTATCCGATCGATTATGACAGTGGAGCAATACAGCTTCATGGAAAGCATCGTACCAGATCTGGTTTTCGGCATATAAGCTAATTAACTTTGATGAAGTTAAAGATTCTGTGTTATCGGTCACGTCATTTAATTCTCTTCGTTGTAAAAATCCCTCAATTTGTAAGACATCGCTGGTCGAAGAATTTTCTGTCTGACAGGTAACAACTAAATACCAACGATACCATTTATCTGACATTAAAGAATGAGGGAAAGAAATACTAAAAATGCCTGAAGTTTTGGGTAATTCAAGAGAATAACTTTTGGGTTCTAGCTTAGTATCAGTTTGACGCTCTTCCACTGATAACTCTGCCATCAAGGGTGTTACGCCCCCCCATCTACCCGATGGATAGGTAACATATACCCATAGTGTCGGAGACTCAGAAGCTGTCCAACCCCAACCATTAGCCGGAAGTAAAGGAGTTAAAGTTATGTTTGAGGTAGAGTTGGCAATAAAGCATTTACCCCGACTTGCTCCTCCTTGTCCTCGTCCAACTTTTGGAGCATCTGGTGGGGGTTGAGGTTGTTTAAAATTAGCTGGTAAATTTATCTGAATGCTTTGCTGAGATTCGGCCATTTGTGCCGATAGGCTGGTTGGTAAAATTGTTAAGTTAATAAGACTGAAAGCTAAAATGTGATTAAATATTTTTTTATTCATCAGCAACCTCTCGACGATACTAATATATTCGTCAAGTCAGAAATGAGGATTAAATCTTCTCAATTATTTTGATTTTCAGATTAAAAAGTGAGCGAGGAGAAGTAGAAATAATCGAGATATATTTTGGGATTTTTTTCTTCTCTGTATCACTTTTTCTATAGTTTACGTGAAAAATAGTCCTCAATCGATCTTAGTTCTCTAAAATTTATATAGGACTAATCGTCGATTTTATCTATCATGAGAATTGCCGCTCGAATCTATCTCTATGAATTAGGTATCTGTTCATTCATGTAATTTTTGCCAAAATATTTTGGTCGCAAAACTAGCTAGAGAGATCGCTATAACTGAGGGAATAAGTGGCATCCAACCACCTCTAAGAAGCAAGATATAACTAACTCCTAAATTACAGCCTAACATCAGGAAAGTAGTAAATTCTATCCGCAACAGACCCAATCTATTGATTAAACTAGCGAACGAACACCATCCCAAAATCCACAAAAATTCTCCCCACCAAGGTAAGAGCCATAGTAAAGGTCGCTTATCCAAGATGGCACTAATTAGTTGACTGACCATGTGAGCTTGAATAAATACTCCTGGTATTTTTTTCTGAGCCATCGGTTGGGTGGTACTCTTAGGTGTGAGCCAGTAATCGCTACTAGTAGCCAGTGGACCAGCAACACCAATCAGAACAATTCGCCCTTGTAGTTGTGGTAAAAGATTATTAGAAATCCTCTCTTCAATAATGTCTCCGACAGTAACTGTTGTAGCAATTTCCAGAGGAGAATCCAGAGAGCGGTAATTTAAGAGAATTTGTCGTCCACGAATATCTGTCCCGCGATCGCTACCAAGGTAAGTATCTAATTCTTGGAGGACAACTTCGCCAATTTTTAATTCCCCTGTTGAAGTGTAATCAAATTCAATTCCCTGAGTTCGTTCTAGATAATGAAGGGCAAGCAGAAGACTAAAGCTATTAACTGCCGTGCAGGGGTCGGTAGCATCCGATGACCGACTCATCGCCAAAAGGTGACGGCGGACAATTCGATCTGGGTCGGCGACAAAATCGGCAAAGCCTATCTGTCCCGCAGAAATTTCTGGCGGAGGGGTAATACCTTCGGTGTCGCCATCTTGGGGAGACCTAACCTTACAGACTCCAAAAAGGTTGTTCTGTCCTAGATAATTGGCTAATTCTGAGTTAGCAGTCTCAACTGGAAAATCCCGATAGATGTCCAAACCAATGGTTGTGGGTTGATACTGCTGTAGTTTTTTGAGGAGTATAGTCAGAGTTCGATCTGATAGTGAAGCCTGACCTAGAGGTTTGACTGGCTGTGCTTTGATGTCTTCTGGGGTAGCGATAACCATTAAAATTCTTGGGTCTTGCTTCTCATGGGGACGCATCCGCAGAAAAAAGTCAAAAGCGTTCAGTTCCCACCACTGCAAAATACCCAGCATTCGCATCCCTACTACCAAAATAGTCGTCAAAAAACTGATAGCCAGTGGAGGAGCTAGTTTTTTTTTCGTTATTCCCTCACTGCTATTGAGCTGGTGCCAACTAGGGGGTTCTACGGCTGGGTGCTGGCAAATTACTGGCAACCAACTGGCTGCGGGAAATTCTCCTTCCCAGCCTCTCAGTTGTTCTCTCGCCTGCCTTACTGCTACCTGCAAATCTTCTCCAGAGGCAAAAGCTCGCAAAAAATACTTTAAAAACCATTGGGCTACTCGATCGGCTACTGGTTCCCGCATGACGATCGCTACTGGTAGGGGAACTGCTGCTGCTGCCAATTCTCGCACTAAACCCAAACCATCGCAAGAGTTGAAGATAGCTAACTGCAAACCCTTAGCTACCGCTCGTTTGAGGGCTTCTTCTAACTCTCCCATAGTCAAACTGTTATTGGCTGGGTTTTGATTGATATAGATGCGTCCTATTTTACCTTCATCTTCGCTCTGGCTGTGTCCGGCAAAAAAGAGAATATTCCAACCCTGTTCCCAGAGTCGCTCATTTAGTTCCTGTCTCTGTGGCTCATTTAACAGAAGCAGTTCGACATTAGGCAATTTTTTCAATAACTTTTCATCTTCTTGAACCTTAATTCCAGTGCTGTTGCCTAAAATTACCAATATTTTGGTCTTATCTTGTGTGCTGGCTAATTTTAGTGGCGGTGGCGGATATTCCGTGACACTGAGGGCTACTTCTGCTTGTGGATAATCTTCCCTAACTAATCGCCAGCGATGCCAAGGTAACTGCCAAACATCGCGATCGTCACTTTGAATAATGATTCTGATTGAATCTTGGGCATTAAGTTGAGTTCGTAACTGCTGTTCTATATTGGTAAATCCCAGATTGCCAAGCCAATGATTGAGACTCCGATCTAATTTTTGACAAATATTACTATATTCATCCTCAGAAAAGTTAGTGATACCAGCTTCTTCAACTTCAATAGCTCTGCTTTGATGGTTGGAATAATTGATAGCTTTATATAATACCTGCCAGGAACGATAAAGTTCTGGTAGTTCTGGTGAAGGTGGTAAGCTTCCAGTTACTTGCATCCAGAGCTTGCCCGCTTCCCCTAACTGCATAGTTACTCTGGGAAAACCCGATTGGAAATTTCCCGCTCCGAGATTGAGAATGACAAGTTTAGTCATAAATTTAAAATCTGAAAGTTTCCGTTAAGCTAAAATCACCGAGGGTTATTTGTAACTGGAAATTGGTATTTTGGGAAATTTTAAACGGTTTTAGTTGCATACCTCTATCCTGAGTTCTCGCAGTAACTTCCTGAAGAATTTCTCCCGAGTCAGAAATTAAAGCTAGTTGGAGGTTAGCTGGCAAATACTCTTCCCCAACTACAGGATACATCTGCACTGTAAGACGCAGTTTTTGCTCGGACTCCTGGGTCAAAGCTAAGAGTAAAACTATAGTTTGAGAACCTAGTTGCACTCCCAAGTCGATTAACTTAGCTCGCATTAGGTCACATTCAGGCAACAAATTATTAACTCTGGTCAGACTACGAAAAGCACCTGCACTTTGTAATTCCATCCTTTCAGAACCCGATAAATCTGACCAAATTTTCTTTCCAGTATCCACAATCTGGTCTAACCATGAACCTAACTTAGATGAAAGTTGATTTGACTCTGGGGAATTAGTTGACTCTGGTTCGAGAGGGAAAATCATTTCTATGTCCTGCCAAACTGAGGAAAAATTGTTGTTGAGCCACTGACCTAAATTGACTTGGGATTGAGTTAGAGATTCCAAATGTGTGAGCAAATCAGTAAGCGGTTGCAACTCGCTCAGCAACAATTCACCATCCCTCGCAGTGGGAGTAAAACCCAATAAGGTGGCTTTTTTTCGCGACCTATCTATCTCGACCACTACATACCCAATCCTTTCCTCCCCTACTTCTGGAGGCAGGTGATAAATAGTCCTATTGGATGAATTTGGTAACAAAGGACGACATTCGAGTTTTCCCAATCCTTTGGTCATTAAGTCTGCTACATCTTCACACAAGCGCACCACTGGATTCCAGCTATCGCTATCCTCAGGTTCGGTTTCTATGTCCATTAACTCTAAATAATCATGTACAGCCCAAACTGCCAGAGTATTAAGACGAACTTGTTCCTGTTGTTGGGAATGAGGTTGTTGAGAGGCAAATTGTTCGGCAGTTGCCAAAGCTTTCCTCGTAATTGGCATTTCTAGAGATTTTTGCTGTAGTATCATGTTAAATTTCCTTTACTCTAAATATCCTTGATTGAAGGCAAATTGACGCAAGCGCGGACGACATTGTCGCTTATAAAAGTTAGCTAGGGTTGAGTAAGAACAGTTAAATTCATCTTCTAGAGTTTTCCAATCTGTTGGTGGTGGCAGACGACGCAGAATTAAAACTTGACAGGTAATATCTGGGCGATTTTTAATGTGAATTGAACTTAATTCACCATCAGAGTCATTTTTGACCCAATTAAGAGTTTCTTCCCAAATGGGTGGAGTCTCAGGAGTGGCTGGCAGCTGTTGCACCAGATCGATTGTTTCCTCATCCTTAGTTAAAGAGGAGGAGAATTCTCGCGCTTTCTGCTGTTGTCTTTCTCCTTGAAAAGAAAGCAATCTGTATTTGAGATAGTTGTTGAGCCAAGTAATCACTTGACTTTGGTTGGGGTCATACTGCCTGCCTGTATTAGCTTCACATAGATTACGACAGAGATAGATCCAGGTCTGTTGCAGAGCATCTTCATAAAAAGGTTCTCGAGAATACCAAAGCTTGCCCGAGCCGATGATAGCTTGAATCAACTTCGTTAAACTACTCTTGCGCTGGAGACTGCTCGGAGGATGCTGGCAAGTTTCGACAATTAACCATTCTAATTTTTTGTCTAATTGATTAATTTGCGCCTCACTCATTATTTTTTTGCTTTAATCATACACCTTCTTATCTAATTACTTATCTGCTCTAATTAGCATTTTTTCGCAGTTCGAGAATTTTTCTAGTTGGGAATTTTCTGATAAGTTTTTGGGATTTTGTTAATATCTTTTGGTCCTTTGTCAATTTTGAATTGAGGAATAAAGTAGTTGGGATTCGAGACAGGTTAAGAAAGTGGAAGAATTGTCAAGAGAGACTTTCCATCGTTTCAGTCAGGACAAAAATCTTTGATAAGTCAAAAGTTAGAAGTCACGCATTCAAAAGTTTGACCATCTCCCGCTTTGGGAGAGGATTCGCGCATCGATTGATTAAAGATTCGCCTAATCGCGTTCTCTCTTTAATATTTTTAATTTCTTTTCCCTCTAAAG
>JAAUXX010018564.1_pt1 | contig 10497 bp, 9 predicted proteins | sample 7278111 | NCBI WGS metagenome assembly JAAUXX01 (sample SAMN14350116, study PRJNA611818) | marine sediment metagenome | isolation source: surface marine sediment (1.8m) | place: French Polynesia: Moorea | collected 2018-08
ACCCCATGCCCTGGATGTATATTAGAGCAGGTCAAGCTTCTCGTCATCGACTCATCTAAATGCTCGAGACAGCTGATATGATAATTGTTATGAAGGCAAATAAATAGGCTATTTTGTTATAGGATTCAGATTACATGTAATAGAACTACTAAGGTACTTTATTGGATCTACTTGTATTATACACACGACTATCTGGGTATATGATAGCATGTCTTCGAGCATATAAAGAACTAACAGGTGCTCGACTATTGATTATTGCCTGGCCGGGCCAGGCAAACGCACCATTTGACCACACTAAGTTTAAGGGTGTTGGGGATGTAAATCTGCGTACTCAGTTTGATGGTCAAGCATTATATCGAACATGTAATAATTTTTGTCCTTCTGCTGTATTAGTAAGCGGATGGCAGGATAAAGGGTACATTAACATATGTAGAAGATTAAAAAAACAAGGTGTTCCTGTCGTCTCCGGACTTGATACGCAGTGGAATGGATGTTTTCGTCAAAAAATAGCGAGTTTAGTTGCACCAATTTTCACCCATCAATTTATTGATATCTTCTGGGGATGTGGAGACAGGCAGAGGATATTTGCAAATAAATTTGGGTATTTGGGAGATAAGTTTTGGGATGGATTTTATTCATGTGAAAGTGAGGTTTTTTCCAGGTCTATTCGGGCGAATACATTAAAGCTTTCGCAAAAAAAATTTTTATTCGTTGGCCGATATGTTACTGAAAAAGGAATTAAGACTTTAATCGAGGCTTATAAATTATATCGCTTTGAAGTGGCAGAACCATGGAATCTTATGTGTGCCGGAACTGGACCTCTGGGGAAATTGCTGAATATTGAGGGAGTTGAAAACTACGGCTTTGTGCAGCCGGCGGAACTCCCTCAGTTATTTGCCGAAGCTTCGGCCTTTGTTCTTCCAAGTTTGTTTGAGCCTTGGGGCGTTGTTGTACATGAAGCTGCCTCAAGTAAACTGCCATTGATTCTCTCGAATGCCTGTGGCTCAGGGGATCATCTTTTAGAACACACGAAGAATGGTTTTAAAGTGGAAACCGGTTCTGTTCAAGGACTGACTGATGCGATGCTAGCATTTCACCACCTTGCAGATACCGAATTGCAGGAATTCGGAGAAAGAAGCTATCAACTATCACTGCAGTATTCGCCTGAAATATGGGCTCAAACATTGTACACTGGATTAAATAAATATTATCGAGCGCTTAACCAATCTAATGGCTAGTAGCCGAGCAATTTACCACCATGTATTGTCTTGTTTTAAAAGTATGGCCTGTGATTTCATCTCAATAGATGGTTTTAAACTAGCTGAGCAGAATTTCCCGGAATGCTGAGATTACTTTGGAAAAATTTTCCTGTCATTTATGTTTTGCCATTTCTCATGGCTACGACAAGGATAGGCATTGTTGCCCAGTTAGGTGAAAAACTTCGCTGGATCATTCTCGCACTAGGCTTTTTCCTTGTTGTCTACTTTGGTTTCAGACGAACTCCGAGCAGGATGGTCAGGCTCTATTTAGTAGATGGCGTAATTATTTGCTTTTTAGGAATATTCTTATACTCCTCAACCTGGTCCATTGCACCATCATATACCTATTCAAGAGTAATGAGTCTGCTTTTACTCTACATATCCTCCTTCTGGGTACTATGGCGTTTTGCAGAGCAATTTACTGGAGATCGTTTGTTGCGATATCTGCTCTATACGATAGCCTTGGTTCTCACAGCTAACCTCTTCTTTGGACTCCTTTTGTACCCAGGAGAGTTCTTTGGTGCCAGATTTCAAGGCTTTTTTAAAAATCCCAATAATATAGGAATACTAACGTGTCTGGCGCTGCCATTAGCAATCTCGCGTTGGTTGCGCTCGAGAGAGCGCTTTGACCTTTTTATAACCATAACAATTGCAGCAAACTTGATCTTAGCGGGATCTCGTGCAGCCTTATTAGGGGTAATAATTGCTGTTATTGCGATTGTAATCTCATTAACAGTAGTCCGGCCAAGCAGAGCCATTCTTTTCGCTCTTATTGGTATTGTCGCAGTTTCATTATTCTCACGCACAGCGTATTTTGAAGATCAAATTCTTCGGGAGCAGACTCTTAAGAATGCCTCCAATAGAACCTTCTTCTGGGATATTGCTAAAATACATATTAAAAAAAGGCCATATCTTGGGCACGGTTTTGGTACCGATGGGGTTTTTCATTCTTACTATGGAATTGATCTTGAAAAGTTAGGATTGCGCGGATATGGGGCGATGAGCAGTTATTATGGCTTGGCAGTTGCAATGGGATGGCCTGTAACTATCACATTTTACATCCTACTCGTAGGTTTTATTATCGGAAGCATGCTCATCTATTGGAAGGATTACTATCTCATAACCCTGCTTGGTGCTTTGGCAAGCGGAGTAGTAGTAAGTATTTTTGAACCTGTTATTTATTCTGCAGGTAACGCTTTCTCTTTTTTATTCTGGGTATGTTTGATGCTTTCTGTGAGACACATACGTCGGCGACGCAAAGTGAAACAAGCCCAAAAAATGAGAAATATTGTAGCAAATAAATTCAACACTCAATCGGTCGGAATGTAGACAAATTAATGGTTTAATCACCTTTCAAGCAACCTTCAGGCAAGGTGCCTGCCACTGATGAAAATCCTGCATGTAACACCCTATTACTGGCCAGCTATTCGTTATGGTGGTCCGATATTTTCCATATCAGGGCTTTGCAAGGCTTTAGCCGTACGGGGCCATGAAGTGCATGTGTATACAACAGCAATCGATGGCTCAGCAGATCTCGATGTACCTGTAAATACACCAAATGTTGTAGATAACGTAACAGTCTCTTATTTCAAATGTCCAATATTACGAAGACTATTTTGGGCACCGTCAATGAGACGGGCCTTGTTAAAAAATATCCATGAATTTGATCTTGTTCATATACATACTGTGTATGTCTGGCCAGTGTTTACAGCTGCCAAAATTGCTGGTAATGCTCAGGTACCATTTATCCTTGCCCCAAGAGGTATGTTAGAACAAGAATTGATGCGCAGAAAAAGCCGGTTTGTAAAAAATATATGGCTTAAATTCTTCGGTAAAAAAATTATTTCGTCTGCAAAGGCACTGCACATTACAACCCCCAGAGAAGAACATGAACTGCGTCAATTCCATCTGAATATGCCTCGAACACTGCATATACCCAATGGTTTAGATCTTGATTCACTTCCACAAACTCTTCCAACCAAGGCCACACCCAGGAGAAACACTGAGCAGAATTATGTAATTTTTCTTGGCAGGATCAGTTGGGAAAAGGGCTTGGATAGATTGGTGAAAGCATGGGGGTGTGGCATTGATTGCCAGCTGACACTTGCAGGCAATGATGAAACCGGCTACTCAGAAAAATTGAAGTTACTCAGTAGAAAGCTTGGGATTGCTTCGCAGCTCAACCTGATCGGTCCTGTAAAGTCTGATGCGAAATGGCACTTGCTCAAACGTGCCAAAATACTGGTGTTGCCATCATATAGCGAGAACTTTGGAAATGTCGTCCTTGAAGCAATGGCTGTTGGTTGTCCTGTGATAGTGACGCCTGAAGTGGGATTGGCATATGCAGTAAAACAATATGGAGCGGGGGCAGTTGTACCTGGTGAACCAGAGTTGCTGGCTGCAAAGATCCGTGAATTGCTTGATGATGAAGTTCAGCTGCAGGAAATGGGAAGGAAAGGTCAGCTAGCAGCGAGAGAATATTTTAGTTGGTCAGTTATTGCAGAGCAAATGGAACAAGAATACATGGAAATTGTGCGAAATGGCTAAAGACCCAAATGTAACAGAGCAAAATGTACGTCTGGACCTTTTTGATAATAAAAGCTTTAAAAGGGGTGCCTCAAAGTGGAAAGAAGCTCTTTGGCAATTTGTCCAAGCCCTCTTTATTAGTTCATGGATACCTGGTTCAACTCATAGACGATTTTTGCTGCGATTGTTTGGTGCGAAAATTGGCAGGGGGGTAGTTCTTAAACCAGGTGTCAGGATCAAATTCCCGTGGAGACTCTATATTGACGATTATAGCTGGATTGGTGAGTCATGCTGGATAGATAATCTTGCCGATGTCAAAATTGGTAAACATTGTTGTCTCTCTCAGGCTGCATCGCTATGCACTGGGAATCATGACAGAAGATCTACTCAATTTGCTCTTATTACCTCTCCGATTATTATCGAAGACTACGCTTGGATAGCAGCATTTGCCAGGGTTGGACCCGGAGTAACAGTGGCAGAAGGGGCTATGCTGAGTTTTGGAAGCACTGCAACGCACAATTTACAATCGTGGGGCATCTTTGCTGGCAGCCCATGTGTTTTTAAGGAGAAAAGGATACTACGATAGTTGTCGCAGCGACACTTCATGAGAAGGTTTTCATCTGAATACTCCGGATATTCAACATTTGCTTTTTATACAGAGTAACTATTTTAGTGTATGCCAAGAATTCGTAGTAAACGTATCGATGTTGGCAATGCTTACTCTGGACAGGCCGCAGAACCTCTAAAGAGGGTGGACACAGTCAACCATTCAATTAGAAACAGAATCTTTATGTAATCAAGTATAATCAATGAATTCGTCATCGAAGATGAAACAATTGCTGCTGAGTATGTCTATATCATTTCATTTAAGGTCTTGGTTCATGTAAGGAACCGCCAGTTTTTATCCCTTTCGAAAAAGAGTAAAAAATGGACATTTATGGCCCATCAGAGAATAGAGAGATTGCCGAAGATGTTCACATGAAAGAAATTATCAATGTCCTCTGTGATCGCCCTATCACCTGGCCGTACGATAACGACGATGAATATTTAGAGAAAACACTCAAGATTGCACAAACACATGGAGTTGCTCCTTTATTCTGCTACCATTTTCGACACTCTGCAGATTGGGAAAAATTGCCATCCCATCATCAGGATATTTGTTTAAAGCGGTTAAAACTTGAAGCTGGATTAGATGCCTTACGTGAAGTGGACGAATCCGCAGCGCTACAAGCGTTAATATCTGCCCAGATACCGATGTTGCTGTTGAAAGGTGCAGCGCTTTGCAGGTCTCACTATCCAGAATCATATTTGCGCACTCGCTCTGATATTGACCTGTTGATCTTACCCCGGGATATCAAGAATGTATCGGAAATATTGAGTGGTCTTGGCTTTACATGTGGAGGTCCTCTCTATAAGAACCATCAATTTACATTCACAAAGATTGGATTAAATGATGTCACCGTTAATTTTGACGTGCATTGGCGACTGACTAATTTACCTGAATATGCAAGGATATTTGAATTTGAAGAATTACTGAAAGCATCCTCTACTATTGAAAGATCAAATAACATTCCGTCACTGTCAGAGTATCACGCCTTGATTTTGGCCTGCATCCATTTGGTAAGTAATCCTCAACATATCCAGAATAGGTTGATCTGGCTCCATGATATACATCTGTTGCTTACAAAAATGTCTAGCACAAATTTACAAAGGTTTTTGGCACTTGCCGATGAGCGCGGTGTTTTAGAAATTTGTCGGGAAGTCATTTGCACAACTCAACACCATTTTAATACTGAGCTTTCACCAGAGCTAACAGTGCAATTACCTGAAGAGTTATCACTTCCAGAACAAAGCAGATATAGAAAAAGCTATTTGGCATTGATTGTGGATGATTTGAGAATACTGCCCGATATGATGAGCAGGTCAAAGTTGATAAGGGAACTCATATTACCGCCAGCTGATGAGATTTTGATGAAATATGATTGTGTCAATAAAGCCATGTTGCCATTTTTATATGTTCGATATTATTTACAGGGAGCAATGAGGCGTTTTACTTTGAGATAGCAGGTTGACAATCCTCAACTCTGCCTGGGAAATTGGGGATGAAATCCAATGTATTGGGTTCCACAGGACTAAGAGAGGCTAACCCTCTCCTGATAATTACATGAATTTAATTTCGATTATTACAACCGTACGAAATGGTGCAGACACGATTGCAGATTGTCTTTCGAGTATTGACAGTCAATCTTATACGAATGTTGAACATATAATTATCGATGGAGCGTCGACGGATGAAACATTAGCTACAATCGCCAAACATCCAGCAACATACCGACAGGTTTTCTCAGAGGCTGATTCTGGTATTTATGATGGGATGAATAAGGGGTTACGGTTGGCAACTGGGAAGATCGTTGGATTCCTCAACGCCGATGATATGTATGCTGATGATCAGGTTCTTGAAAGAGTTGCTCAGGTTTTCAAGGATGATAAGGTGAGTAGTTGTTATGGCGATCTGCGCTATGTGGACTGTCATGATACTGAGAGAACCGTACGAATGTGGAAATCTGGAGAGTTTAAGCCGGAGAAATTTCTTTGGGGATGGATGCCACCACATCCAACATTTTTCGTAAAAACGAAATGTTATAAGAATCACGGTGATTTTAAACTCCAATTGGGAACTGCCGCTGATTATGAGATGATGTTACGCTTGCTTCTCAAATACCAAATTACTGTTGAATATATACCACAGATACTGGTTAAGATGCGTTGCGGAGGAGCAAGCAATAGCAGTATTGTCCAACGGTTGCGTGCCAACAGAATGGATAGAAAAGCTTGGCAAGTTAATTCACTATCCCCATTACCCTGGACATTCATTTGCAAACCGATGAGAAAGCTGGGACAGTGGTGGTTGCGCAATTGAAGAAACGTTGGCAATAATTATCATGTCGGAGAGATCAAATCACCAGTGGTCACATTCTATCAATGCAAATTACATCAAGTCTCAAGTCCAGCAATCAGATCTGATGCGAATGTTAACTTATTAGATGTTGATATTTAAAGCAATTATCTATAGCATAAAGAGAGTAAGATATATTGATGGTAGAATACAGGGTATTGATGCGAGGAAATATTTATATAATGCCGATAGCTCATAAAATTATATTATTCCCTTATTTTTACAATATCTTAAAGCATTAATGGTAGGTAAATTTTCCTGATTGCATCAGCCAGATTTTCATGATCACCCCCGACCTAAGGATAATCCTGACATTCCTTACCTCAATAATTTCCGTTGTTTTCCTTATCCCCAAGCTTTCAAGAATAGCCACCAAAATAGGCTTGGTGGATCAACCAGGTAAAAGGAAGATGCACAATTATCCGCGGCCCCTGGTTGGGGGATTGGCCATGGTAATTTCAGCCACCTTCAGTTTTCTCCTCTTTATTCCACTTACGGGTTTAAGAGGGTATTTTGTTGGAGTTGCTATCCTATTGCTTATTGGTTTTCTGGATGACTACCGTGAGATTGGGCACAGGGAAAAATTTCTCGCACAAATCCTGGCAATTTCTATACTAATGTATCTGAGCCGAATATATCTACACAATTTCGGCAACTTAATTGGACTTGGAGACATTAAGATTCCAGGTAATCCATTTTTCATTTGGGCGGTTACCGTATTCTGCACAGTTGGTGTAATAAATGCCATTAATTTGATTGACGGATTAGATGGTTTGGCCGGCGGTTTTTCGTTTATAGCTTTTCTAACGTTTGCTGCCCATGCTTCTCTAGCTGGCAATACAACGGTCATGTTGCTCAATATAGCTCTAATAGGAGCTGTTTTGGGCTTTTTAAGGTTCAACTGGAAAAATGCAAAGGTCTTTATGGGAGATGCCGGTAGTCTCTGTCTTGGATTTTCTCTCACCTTCATGGCCCTTGCATTGACCCAGGGAGAAGAATCCAGCATGAGTCCAGTTGCAGCACTATTGATTTTAGCAGTGCCGATCGTTGATACCTTGACGGTAATGTCTAAACGCATAATGCGCGGAGAAAGTCCATTCAAGCCCGATAGGTACCACTTGCACCATATTTTCATCCGCTATGGGATGTCAAAGGATTGGGCCGTAAAAATCATTCTAGGGATTTGCGGTATCTTCTGTGGAATCAGTTTATTAGATGCTGTTTATGATATACCTGAATGGTTTTTCTTCTTCATATTTGCAGCATACTTTATTGGTTATATCATATCTTCATTTTACATCATCTATATGATGCGAATTGGGAAAAAATTCCTTCGCAAAAGACAGATAAGGCAGGATTTGTTACACTCAGAGAATAAAAGCGAGAAAATAACACCTAACATAAAAGGCTTAAAATATCTACGACTGCTGCGTAAAAGTGATCGCCACCATGTTGACCTTAATTTAAAATGTAGCATCATAGATGCAGATGAAAAGTATCTGGGCAATGTCATCAACATTTCCACAAAGGGGCTTATGGCAAAAATTCCTCATCTGAAAAAAGTGGTTGATGAAGTTAAGCTGCAAATTCACATTGAGGGTGAGAAATTACATTCTGTTGTTAAAGTAAGGGCACGACATATATGGTTATCACATGAAAACGAATCATATATCCATGGTTTTGAATTCATTCAGTTGGATGAAAATGATAAAGAGACCGTTGAGGATATTCTAACTCGAGTGCATCTCAATTCTAATTGAATAAGAAATCGAAACTGGTCATGCGAGCCTCGACGAGTTGCAATTGCTTTTAGTGGTAGAGAAAAAAAATCGATCAAATCCCGAAATGTTTCTCATGCAACCACTTTGGTGATATGGCCTGAAAATTGCATATAAGGTATGGTTAATTGTGATAGAAAAACAGAAAAAGAACACATAACGAGAATGAAGATGGAGATTTCGATGAGGAAGGTTGCTGTTGCCATTTTTTTTATACTGGTGACCTCTTCTGTGGCATTGGCAGACTGGTTGACTGACTTTAAAAGCATATTCCTCAATGAGGGGATAGACAAAGCTGTAGTTGAAGCGATGAAAGAAGGCGCTACACCTGACAGTATTGTTGAAAAAAGTTTGGCATTTGAAGGACTCAACCCAGCCAATCTAATTAAAGCTCTTTACTGTGCTGGTGCACAGGGACAAGATATTAAAAAAGCGGCGGAAAGGTATGAGATTTCAGAACTTCTTGTAGCTGCTGGATATAAAAAGAGTATTGCTGAATGTGGAGAACAGGTTGCTGATAGTCAACCATTCACTCCAGTCCAAACAGGGACAAGCTTTGTCAGTGTCGATCCAGGTGGTGGTGGAGATAATGCCAGTGAGTTTACCTTTAATCAATAAAGGGTAGCTGAATCATATTGTAGTTAGGCGTAAGTAAATAATTGATTACAAGGATCAATCTACTTATGGTAGGTTGATCTTTTTTTTTGTTTCCGATATTCTTATCAACTGAAAGCCCAATGAAAATAAGAGAAAGCGCCGATTTAATGATAGGAAATCTATGGATTACAGATCACCAGTTATTTTTATACTAGTCCTGTCATCCTTCTGCGCATTTATTGGGTGCACTCCTTCTGCCTGTTATTCTGCTTCTGGCAAACAGCCAGAGGTATTAGGGCAGAATAAACAACAAGATTCACTTTTGCCAGAAGAGAGTACGGCAGTTACCTCTCGAAATCTCTTTGGTTTAGAAGGTGGTTACTTTCATCCCTATTTAAATCTGTACGAAGAGTACACTGACAACACTTACAATACCCGCACCGACAAGATTGATGGTCTTCTTACCAGGATTTCACCTGGTGTCTGGTTTGCTCTACCAAGGAAAAAAGTAATCCCGATTAGTATCGTCCCTCATAATACCTCTCCTGGCGGTCTCCGCAATCAATTAAAGGAGCGTGACTCAACCGATAGATACACATCCTATGCGCTACTTGGGGCCGATTTTAAAATCTATTCTGAGGACTCAGACTTAAACGATACCGATGTCGTTGCAGAAGGATTGTTTCGTTATAATTTTCGAGGTGGTCTATCGCTTCAGATTCTTGATAGATATACCATGGCTGAAGATACTTTTGGTTTTGAGACTCTGGAGCGACCAACCCAGCGTCCTCGTTTTGACTCCAATTTTCTCATGGCATCTGCAGAATGGGAACCCACCGCCAAGCTGCGGTTTAAGCTCGATTACTCTAATTTTCTCCTGGAATATGAAGAGGACTTTGATGAGTTCAAAAACCGCATCGACAATGGTGTTGATGTATATGCCTATTATATTTACAGCATAAAAACATCGTTTTTTTTCCAATACAAGTTCATCGATGTTGCCTATGATGTTGCCACTGAAAACGATAGTGATCAGCACTTTTATTTTGGTGGCGTAAAATGGGATACCACAGAGAAATTATCCCTATTATTCAAGGCCGGTCTACAGGATAGAGAGTTTGACAACAGCGAGTTTGAGAATGTCAACGAACTTGCACTTGATCTTCAAATCACCTATAGATTCACGGAAAAGACGGTAATGGACCTCAGTGTCTATCGTGCCAATGAAGAGACGGACAGCACGGTTGCCTCGGATAGATCCGTTTGGGGGGTAACATTCAATTATAACCAGAAATTTACCGAAAAAATCTCAGCAATTCTAAATGTTCTCTTTGAGTATTCAGAGTAAACACAGTTAATCGAAGAAGAAAGGGATGAAAAA
>JAAUXX010036596.1_pt1 | contig 10494 bp, 10 predicted proteins | sample 7278111 | NCBI WGS metagenome assembly JAAUXX01 (sample SAMN14350116, study PRJNA611818) | marine sediment metagenome | isolation source: surface marine sediment (1.8m) | place: French Polynesia: Moorea | collected 2018-08
TCCACAGTTTTTCCTGTTTGAGGATCGCGGATATAACCGTAAAGAATACGGTGACTCTTCCAGGTTTGCTTTCCTGGCGCAGAAAATAATTGTTTCGCGATCGCGATCGCCTTAACTCCTGACAAGCGCACGACACCAATACTGCCCTGTTGCGCCACAATAGCAGTAGCGATCGCGACTATAGTTTCTCCTTGACTTGTTGACATTAAGATTTAATTTTCAGGAGCATAACAAACGCCCACACCACCTAAACCACAATAGCCATTAGGATTCTTGCCTAAATATTGTTGGTGATAGTCTTCAGCGTAATAAAATTCTGGTGCGTCCAAAATTTCGGTGGAAATTTCTGGGTAACCAGCTTTGCTAAGTTCGGTTTGATAAATCTCTTTTGATGCGATCGCTTCTTGCTTTTGGGTTTCCGAATAGGTATAGATTCCCGAACGATATTGGGTGCCAGTATCATTACCTTGACGCATTCCCTGAGTGGGATTGTGACTTTCCCAGAAGACTTTTAATAAATCCTGATAGCTAATTTTTTCGGGATCGTAAACCACTAATACTACTTCATTATGACCAGTCATTCCTGTACATACTTCTCGGTAAGTCGGATTAGGAGTTGAACCCGCAGCATAACCGACAGCAGTAGTATAAACACCTTCTTGTTGCCAGAATTTTCTTTCTGCACCCCAGAAACAGCCTAAACCAAACATTGCCATTTCCATTCCCACAGGAAAAGGACCTTTGAGGGGATTGCCGTTGATAAAATGTTTTTCGGGAACTCTCATCTGTTGAGCTCTTCCAGGGAGAGCCTGTTCAGGGGTAGGGATAGTTAATTTTTTACCTAAGCCGAATATTGCCATGATTTATGTTAAGTTTTGTTTTCTATATTTTAATGTAGCGTAGTGAGCAAAAAATTTTGACCGCTTCGATTTAAAAATTATGAGTACAATGTAGGTTTCGAGAGCAACTTATCCCATTTATTGCCTATGCCAGCTAAGGTAATTGAAATTCTTTCCTCTGAAGAAATTCGCCGCACTTTGACTCGTCTTGCTTCCGAGATCATCGAAAAATCTGGCGATCTATCTCAAGTGATCTTACTCGGTATTCACACTAGAGGAGTTCCCATAGCATATCAGTTAGCTGAACAAATCGAACTCTTAGAAAATCTCCAAGTTCCCGTAGGCGCGATCGATGTTACCTTCTATCGTGACGATCTCGATCGCGTTTCGACTCGTACGCCAGCAAAAACCAAAATTCCTTTAGATTTAACAGGAAAAAATGTAATTTTAATCGATGATGTTATTTATAAAGGTCGTACGATCCGCGCTGCCTTCAATGCCATCCTCGAATATGGTAGACCAGAAACTATTCAGTTATTAGTATTAGTCGATCGCGGACATCGGGAATTACCGATTCATCCCGATTTTACAGGCAAGAATTTACCAACTGCCAAAGAAGAAAAAGTTAAGGTATACGTTCAAGATATCGATCGCAAAGATTCAGTAGAATTAATTCGACCATAAAAATGTCATAAGTAAGAGATAAGTCCTAATCCTTATAACATTAGGTAATTTACGGCTACTTAAGGGAATCCCTATTGCCAATTAAACTTAATATTTAAATATTTTTCTAATAATTTATTGTAAGGTCGAAAATATTCTGCAAGAGTTTTTCTTAATTCTGGAGTAATAGAATTATAAAAACCACCATTGATCTTAGGATAGTGGGATAATTTATGAACAGGCAATCCTAAAAAATTAAATACTCGTACCATCGTAGTTTCAGGATAATTATAAAGATCTTCACTTTTTAAAATAAGAAATTGTTGAGCAGAGATATATTCCATCCAGGTTTTAATTTTATAGTAATAAAGACTAGACATAATATTATCGGGATTATTGAATCCAATATTTATAATATCTGACTCACTTAAAGTTTTTAATAGTTTTATTTCTTTAGTAATTGCGTCTTCTAAATTATCATTTGTTAATCCTGAATTTTGCTTATGATAATGCCAAGATACTGCTCTATCTACTGGATTTCGTAATAAAACAATTAGTTTAGTCTGGGGACAATATTGTTTAATTCTGGCAGCTACCATCGGAAAGCGCAAATAATTGGGAGTAGCTTCTCCCGTGAGAAAGTTATCATGGTCAGTAATAGTTGGAAAATGGGATAAATACCAATCAATTCCTCGAGCAAAATGTTTCCCAAAGTAATCTAATTCTTTCTTATGGGGAAAAAGAATTTGTGGATGATGGCTTAAATAATTATAAAGAGAAGAAGTTCCACATTTAGCTGCTCCAACAATCAAGAAATCGGGAGCTTTTTCTTTTTTTTCTGGCCAAGGAATTTTTTTTAAATATGGATGATTTTGAACAGATATTTGATAAGAACTAGTTCGATAACAAGCGATCGCGTCTTCAATTTTACCTTGTTGTGTGAGAGCATCTCCTAAATTTCCCCAAGCTAAAGGGAAGGGACAATCTTTAACTATTTGTTGATAAAAATTAATTAATTGTTCTAGTTGTGACTCGGCAACTTCAGTATATTGAATTCCAATGTAAGCATGTTCAAATTTAGGATTGAGTTTAATTGTTTCTTGATAAGCTGCGATCGCTTCTGAGAAATAACCCTGAGATCTCAATAATTGACCCCATTGATAATATAGTTCAGGTTGGGGATTAGCTAAAGATTGTAAAATATTTTGGTAACTTTGAATTGCTTTTTTATGCAGGGGATGATCTGGCGGCGCAGTGATAATTGCTTGGCGATAATAATGAAAAGCCGATTGATATTTTTCTAACTGACTATAGATATTGGCAATGCGGATATAGGCAGGGATAAAATTAGGTTGTAGCTGGTTAACTTTGGCAAAAAGAGTTATCGCGATCGCAAATTGTTTTTTATATTGTAAAACTTTTCCTAATTGATGATAAGCTTGCCAGTCATGAGGCTCAAAATCTAATTTTTGGGGTAACTCACTAGGGAAATTATTTTCTAACGCGATCGCATTTTGATAATGTTGATTAGCTAATTCCCATTGTTTTTGTTTAGCTAAAGCCTGAGTTAGAGCCCAGTGAAACTGAGAATTTTGGGGATTACATCGCACTCCTTTCTTATATGTCTGAATTGCTGTTTGTGGCTGTTTTTGATTGAGGAATAACTCTGCTAATCTATGATAAGCATCTAGAAGATTGGGGCTAATATTAATTGCTTGTTGATAACAATCTATTGCTTTTTTAAGTTTCTTTTGTCCTGCTAAAATATTTCCTAAAATGAGATATTTATCGGCTGTTATCCCATCAGGATTTAATTTAATTGCCTGATACCAATAGTCAACAGATTTGTCGTTATCATTGAATTTTGTGTCATACAATCTTGCTAAATAACTATAGGCTTTGATTAACTGAGGATTAAATTTAATTGCCTGTTCATAGGATTTAATTGCTAATTCCCATTGCTGCTTTTTAACGTATAAATTACCTAATTGAAAATGAATTTCTGGTTGTTCTGGATTGACAGCTAATTGTTGAGTGTATAGAGCAATATTTTCATTCAATTGATCTTGTTGATTCATCTAGCAAATAGGGAATAGGGAATCAGAATGAGTAATTAATTGTTTTGAAGGTACTTAGAATCTTAACATCAAGGATCAAGCACTTCCATTTTGAAATACCCCCAATCCCTTGTTCTTCCTTTAAAATATTGCTGTTGTCTAGAGATTAATTGCGATAATATCTGTGTCTTCACCAACTCGTATACTTATAGCAGCTAGCGGTACAGGAGGACATCTGTTCCCTGCTTTAGCTGTCGCAGAAGAATTATCAGACTATGAAATCGAATGGTTAGGTGTTCCCAATCGCTTGGAAACTTCCCTCGTACCAGAAAAATATCAACTAAACATAGTTTCTGTAGAAGGATTTCAACAAGGTTTGGGGATTAAGACTGTAAAAATTGCTTTCCGTTTTATCTCTTCGATATTCCAAGTACAAAAATTAATCAAAGAACATCAAATTGATGCCGTCTTTACTACTGGAGGCTATATTGCTGCTCCTGCTATTTTAGCTGCTCGTTTACAGAATAAACCGACTATTATCCATGAATCCAACTTCATTCCAGGGAAAGTGACTCGTTTGTTGAGTCGTTGGTGTAATATTGTTGCCTTAGGTTTTGAGGGAACAACAGAATATTTACCTCACGTAGCAACCCAATATGTTAGTACACCTGTACGTTCTCAATTTCTCTCGCCGCAAAATTTAGATTTACCGATTCCGACCGATGCTATTCTCATCGTAGTTGTTGGAGGTTCCCAAGGGGCTGTAGCTGTCAATCGGTTAGTTAGACAAGCAGCAGTAAGTTGGGTAGAAAGGGGAGCATATATTGTCCATCTTACGGGAGAAAAAGACCCAGATACTGAAAGCTTAGAACATCCCCAATATATTCATCTACCCTTTTATGACAATATGGCAGGATTATTGCAAAGAGCCAATCTCGCCATCAGTCGTGCAGGTGCAGGAACATTAACTGAACTAGCAATTACCAGCACTCCCGCCATTTTAATCCCCTATCCCTATGCAGCAGAAGATCATCAAACTTATAATGCTCGGGTATTTGCTAATGCTGGTGCAGCAGTAGTTTGTCAGCAATCAGAGTTAACCGCAGAAGTATTGGAAAAACAAGTCACTCAATGGCTAGAATCTCCTGATGAACTACAAGAAATGGCAACTCAAGCAAAAACTTTAGCGATGACAGATAGTGCAACAAGACTCGCTAATATGATTAGAGAACTAATTGATTAATGTTTAAATGGTCAATGGTCAATGTTTAATGTTTAATGTGCCGAGGCTGCTGTATATTTATGAATTACCTCTAGTATGGATTGAGACTCCATTGATCTATGAAATATTTCAGAAAACCCAGCAACTTTAGCTTTCATGCGATCTAGCAATCCCGTATTTCTACTAAATAAGAGAATAGGAGTCTCTGTAAAACAAGATAATTGTCTTAATTGGGAACAGAGTTCATAGGCAGTTAGACCAGATATGTCTAGATCAATAAAAATAATATCTGGTTTGCGTCTTAGCAACACAGCAACTGCGATTAGTGCTTCAGATTCTCCCAGAAAATCATAACCAGCTGTGTTCACAACTTTTTTCATCACTTGGGATATTAAAGGACTGTTATTGACGCAAGCAATAAGTTTTTTGGGATTATTATCAGAGGCTTCGGCATCTTCAGAATCTTCTAAGACACTATCTAAGACACTATTGTGATCTTCTTCAAATAAGATTAGAGAAGATATCTTAGCGGTTGATTCTTGTAGTTGATCGCTTGCAGAGTTTTCTCGCAATATAATCGGAACTTCTATATCAGGTACTGCTACTAACTGCACAAATCCTAATTGGAAGTAGTGCCTGATAGAGCTTGTTAAAGTCAGGATATCTGTGCGCTTTTTGGCAGCTATATCTCGCAGAGGACATTTACCATCCAATAACCTCATAAATACTTGATAGTTTTTTTCAGAAATTTTGGCTTTTAATTTCTCTGTATGAGTAATTTTTGGCGCAAAATCAGGTTCTATAGATTCTAAACCAGCTGCTTGCCATTGTTGCCAAATTTTCCAGGCTTCAATAACTTGTTGCTCAGAGTCTACCATTGTTAATTGTGGAGAAATAATTTCTGACTGAGGTTTAAGATAATAAGTTATTGTTTTGTTTTGTGTAATATCAAATAATATTTCTTTGATGATGGCACGAATTAAATTATTAGCTTGTTCTCGACTTACTTTTCCTTGCTGAACCCAAAAACATATCAGATCATAATCCCAAGTGATCTCACTTTTATTGAGAATTTTGGTGGCTAAAGAATCTAATTCTTCTTGTAGTTTCAAAGCTATTTGGGGAAGATAAGATACAAGATTTCTTCGCCATCTTCTGACAGAATGCCTCCCTCCTGTAGCATAAATGATTCTTCCTAGGTACAGAAAGAAAACCCACTCTAACTGATTAGCACTACTAAAATGCAATCGACCACTAAAACGATGTTCCTTAAGAGATTGAAATAATCTAATCTGTTTTGAGGCAACAAAGTTATCTACAGATATAATTCCAGAGTCCAAACTCTCAGTCATATTAGCTATTTCTTTAAATAATTAGGATTCATTTGATAATTAATAATGAATAATTAATAATGAATAATTGGCAATTGAGAATTATCCATGATCAATTAAATAAGCTGTTATTTTTTTGCGAGCGACCCTGCGGATTAGTAATCCGCTTGCCCAGCTCAGTGTTCTGGGCCAAGGAACGCGCGAGTAAGAACGACCCTGCTGAGGCTTGCACTAAAGCACTAGCTTCGCGTCGCCCTCGAATGGGGATTTTCTCAGCCAAAAAACACGGGAGCTTTATTAGTACTCCTGCGGATTTTTGAGGACATTTATTCTGGTGAGCAACTCTGGTCGGGTTTTTTGACCTAAAGAGCCTGCAAGTACGACGACAATCCTAGCATACAGAAATTGAGAATAATTTCCTAGAATAGAAGTCTAAATTAAACTGAGAAAGTATTGACAAAAAAAATGTCTAGGTTTAATCTATAAGTTTTTTAAAAGTTATTATCAAAAGATATGAAAGAATCTGTATACGAAGAAAATAGAAATAAGTTAAGGGTTTTGCTGGAAAAAGCAGGATTAAAAAATTGTCAAGAACTATCAAAAATTACAGGGATTTCTCAATGGCAATTAACTAGATTACAATACGGTTTAATGCATCGGATGCCCTTGGAAAATATTTTAAATATAGCATCTGCTCTTAATATATCTTTAGAGCAATTGATAACTACTTTTGTTCCTGAATCTAAATATCCTGGGAATTGGCAACCTCAAGCAGTGACTCAAGAAGCAACTAGAGATTCTGTAAGAGAGAACCAAGAGTATCAGAGATTGCAAAAAACGATAGAACAACAAAAAGAAACTTTAGAACTAGAGTTTCGTAATGCTAGCTTACAGGCGATCGAATCATGGTTGTTACAATGGCCAACAGCAGTGGCTGCCATTGGCAAAAATCCTGAATTACCCGCAGAACGTTTATTACTGCTAATTAAACCGATAGAAGAATTGGTAGCTCACTGGGGTGTAGAAGCTATCTATTCTGTAGGGGAGAAGTTGCCTTACGATCCTCAATGGCATGAGTTGATGAAAGGAGATGCGAACCCGGGGGATATGATACAAGTTCGTTATGTGGGTTACAAACAAGGAGATAAAATTCTTTATAAGGCAAAAGTAAGCGCTTTGAACAGTGAACATTAAACATTAAACATTGAACATTTATCGTTTAGTAATTAACAATTATGGATTGGTGGCGAAAACTTAGGAAAAATCCTTTAGCGCGGTTGGGAGCAATTATATTAATTATATTTTATGTGACCGTAATTTTTGCGGATTTCGTGGCTCCTTATAATCCCTACGCATCACAAACTGATGGTTCTTTATTGCCTCCGACGACAATACATTGGAGAAGTTCAGATGGTGAATGGTTAGGAGCTCATGTATATCCTACGACTCAAGGACCTACAGATTTAGAAACTGGCGATCGCATTTTAACGGTAAATACCCAAGAGCCTTCGCCAATTCGTTTTTTTGTTAAAGGCTCAACCTATGATTTATTCAAGGTTACTCTGCCTTTGCCGCCGAAGTTTCAAGAAGTAACGATTTTTCCAGGTATTCCATTTGATCGTCATCTGTTTGGCACAATTGGTCCAGGAAAAATTAATTTATTAGGAACAGACGAACAAGGTAGAGATGAATTTAGTCGCTTGCTCTTTGGGGGAAGAATTAGTTTATTTATTGGTTTACTGGGTATTACGATTTCTTACCCTTTAGGTATGTTGGTTGGGGGAATTTCAGGATATTTTGGCGGTTGGATTGATGCTATTTTGATGCGTTTGGTAGAAGTCTTGATGACTATCCCATTAATTTATTTATTGATCTCTTTAGCAGCAGTCTTACCTCCTGGTATAAGTAGCAGCCAAAGATTTTTATTAATTGTCTTGATTACTTCTTTTGTCAGTTGGTCAGGTTTAGCTAGGATAATTAGGGGACAGGTTTTGTCTATTAAGGAACAGGAATTTATTCAAGCGGCCATTGCAATGGGAGCTAATCCTTTCTATATTATTGTGCGTCATGTGTTGCCCCAAACTGCTACTTACATTATTATTTCGGCTACCTTAGCTGTCCCTGGTTTTATTGTGGCAGAGGCTGTGTTGAGTCTAATTGGCTTAGGGATTCAGCAACCCGATCCTAGTTGGGGGAATTTACTTTCTTTAGCCACTAATGCCTCGATTCTCATGTTACAACCTTGGTTGATTTGGCCACCTGCGATCTTAATAATTATGACAGTTCTAGCGTTTAATATTTTAGGGGATGGCTTACGGGATGTTCTCGATCCACGGAGTCTGAATAAAGGATGAGGAAGTAAGTAATAAGGAACGCGCACCAAGACAGTAATAAGTTTTCAATCTAAACTTGAGTAATGACGATCGCAGAGCAATTTCAATCAATAATTAATACCAATACTCAACTGGTAAAAGTTACCGATTCTCCCTGGCAAGAAAAACTAGCAGAGGTAGTGACAGATTCTAGCGATGCGATCTTGGTAGCTGTTCCCGATACTGTAGAAAATTTGGCAGCAATTGTGGTCGCAGCGGCTCAAGAAAAATGGCGTATTATCCCTTGTGGTAACGGTAGTAAATTAGATTGGGGTGGGTTAACTGAAAAGATTAATCTGGTTGTTAGTACCCAAAAATGCGATCGCATTATCGATCACGCCGTCGGAGATTTAACCGTAACAGTGGAAGCGGGAGTAAAACTGGCAGATCTACAGAAAACTTTACAAGCAACTAACCAATTTCTACCCATCGATCCGATTTATCCTCAAGAAGCTACCATCGGTGGTATTGTCGCTACTGCTGATACAGGCAGTTTGCGCCAAGGTTACGGAGGCATTAGGGATCTAATTTTGGGAATATCTTTTGTCCGTGCCGATGGCAAGATTGCTAAAGGCGGAGGTAGAGTTGTCAAAAATGTTGCTGGTTATGATTTGATGAAGTTATTTACTGGCTCCTATGGCAGTCTGGGAATTATTTCTCAAGTTACTTGGCGCACTTATCCGATTCCCGAAGCGTCTCAAACTATTGCCATGACAGGAGAGGCTCAATCTATTGCCGAGGTAATTAGAAACATTAAAAACTCTGGTTTAACGCCAACTGCTGCGGATTTAGTTACAGAATCAGTAATCTCAGATTTAGATCTTGGCAATAATCTAGGTTTACTACTTCGTTTCCAAACTATTCCTGAAAGTATTGCCGAACAGATATTACAAGTAAAAGCGATCGCGAAATCTTTAGATTTAACAGTTACTGGTTACCAAGATGAGGCAGAAATCCAACTCTGGCATCAGCTATCTAATCTAACTCGGATTCGACATAACTCCGATGCGATTACTTGTAAGTTAGGTATTCTCCCAAGCACTGCGGTGCAATTGTTACAAGAATTGGAGACAATGCAACCAAATCGGTATTTCGGCAGCATCCATATTGGCAGTGGTTTAGGAGAATTACAATTTCTTTCATCGGATCTAGCAACAGTTAGCAAAATGCGATCGCTTTGTCAAGATAATCGAGGATTTTTGACAATTTTAAGCGCAGCCAAATCCGTTAAACAACAGCTTGATATTTGGGGTTATTCAGGCAATGCAGCCAGTATGATGAGCACAATTAAACAACAATTCGACCCCCAAAATATTCTTAACCCACAACGTTATCTATGAGAATAACTATCAACTAATTACTCTTGTATGATGATTTTATGCCACGGCAAAACCTGTATGTTTCCTCACGCGGGGCGATTTGAAGCCAAGGACAATGCGCTCTTTGGGAATACCTGCTTGTAAAAGTTCGCTAGCGATACCATCTTCTGTCCCGTCGCGATGAATCCAGATTTTGCCCTCGATAATTTCTAGATGAATTATACAGCCATGAACTTGGCGGAATTCTTCCCAGCCAACGATCATTAATAAATAGCGATCGCGATTGGTGTCGAACACGCTATGTCGTGCAATTTCTCCATGAGCATAGGGAATTGCTGCATATTCAGAGATAATTTTTTGAATAATTTGGCGATCTTGTTCTAATGTTTCCATGTGACAATATCCTCATATTCTTTCGTTTCTATTTTACCGAAAAAAGCGATCGCAGAAAAATGAGTATCTTTACTTTACAGATATCCGATCAAATCCATAATTATTTACTGGGGGACTAGCCCCCCAGACCCCCCATTGGGGACGTTACGACCTCCCCAAACCCCTGCCGTAAGTGTTGACTAGTGCGTATCACAAGCTAGGTTTATCACTACAATAGCAATGTTTTCGAGAATATACTCTGGCTAAATCTTTGTCCTTCAATCATCAAAGGAAACGTTTAATTTTTATTAATTTTGCA
>JAAUXX010006418.1_pt1 | contig 10489 bp, 9 predicted proteins | sample 7278111 | NCBI WGS metagenome assembly JAAUXX01 (sample SAMN14350116, study PRJNA611818) | marine sediment metagenome | isolation source: surface marine sediment (1.8m) | place: French Polynesia: Moorea | collected 2018-08
AAGAAGTTTCGACATTCCTCCCGTTTTATATAACTGAAGCCAAGAGTGGATTGTTGATTCAGATCTTCCCATGATTACGGCTAAATATCTCACGGTTTCTGCTACATTTATTTTGAGGAGATATAGGCTCTGTACTTTAGCATGATTTAAGGCAGTTTTTTGTTGCTTCATTAGAGATTTTAATGTCTCTACCGATTCGGTAATCTCAATTTTGGGTACTCCTGACATTGGCTTTTTCTATTATTTTACATCTCTACTAAGTCTCCAGTGACTTTTGAGAATTGATATTAGATGAGGAGCCCCTGAATAAAAATATTCTATTATCATACCATAAAATATTTTTGCAAGAGACGACCATGATAGCGATCGCTATCACAACCGAGGACGAAAATTTATTTTCATAACAGTTCTATTGATTCATCAGATGTTCTTCGACAAAATTAGTGTAAACTTCCCCTTTCAAGAAGGCAGGGGTTTCTAAAATTTTCTGATGAAAACCAATAGTTGTGGGTATTCCTGTAATAGCACATTCCCTTAACGCTCTTTTCATGCGTTTAATCGCAGCTTCGCGGTTTTCTCCCCAAACAATTAACTTTCCAATCAGAGAGTCGTAGTAAGGTGGTATTTCATAGTCTGTATAGACATGGGAATCCATTCTTACTCCTGGGCCTCCTGGAGGCAAATACGCGCTAATTCTGCCAGGATGGGGACGGAAATTATGTTCGGGGTCTTCCGCATTAATCCGACATTCGATCGCGTGACCTTTTAATTCTACTTGTTTCTGGGTTATGGATAGTTTCTCTCCCTGAGCAACAAGAATCTGTTCGGCAATCAAATCTAGTCCTGTAACTACCTCAGTAACCGGATGTTCGACTTGAATGCGCGTATTCATCTCCATAAAGTAGAAATTACCCGATTTATCGACTAAAAACTCTACCGTACCCGCACCAACATAATTAATCGATCTAGCAGCTTTGACCGCAGCTTCTCCCATTTTGGCTCTTAACCGTGGGGTAAGTATGGCACTAGGGGATTCTTCTAAAAGTTTTTGATGACGGCGTTGAATCGAACAATCTCTCTCTCCGAGATGAATGACGTTACCATAACTATCGGCTAAAATCTGGAACTCAATGTGACGGGGACGTTCGATAAATTTTTCCAGGTAAACTCCTGCATTACCAAAAGCAGCTTCTGCTTCTCCTTGAGCAGCTTGAAATAATCTTACTAATTCAGTCTCATTGCTGACAAAGCGCATCCCTCTTCCACCACCTCCTGCTGTGGCTTTGAGCATCACGGGATAACCAATACTCCGTGCTGTAGCGAGAGCTTCTTCTTCATCTCTGAGTAAACCATGACTGCCTGGGACAGTAGTGACTCCTGCTTTCTGCATGGTTTTTTTAGCGGTGGATTTATCTCCCATCGCCAAAATTGCCTCTTTAGTTGGTCCAATAAAAGCAATTTGGTGATCGGCACAAATTTCGGCAAAACGAGCATTTTCGGCGAGAAAACCATAACCTGGATGAATTGCTTCCGCATTGCGATTCAAAGCAGCAGCAATAATATTAGGAATATTGAGATAACTTTTACCACTGGGAGGTAGACCAATACAGACACTTTCATCTGCTAGCTGGACATGGAGAGCTTGGCGATCGATAGTAGAATGAACGGCCACAGTAGCAATTCCCATCTCTGCACAAGTATGTATAATGCGCAGAGCAATTTCTCCTCTATTGGCAATTAAAATTTTGGCAAATCCCATCTTTTAGGTATTGAATTTAATTCATACTTAAGTAGTACTTCTCATTGTAAAAATTCCCAGAGAAAGCTAGATGAGAATAGGTGGTTATTATACACCCATTCCCAAACAAATTGACCAGATTTATTGATGTATCCCCACTTTCCTCGCTTGAAAAGGCTGGAATCATCAATCTGTACTTTAGCCAATCCATCAAAAAATTCCGCAGCAAAATCAAAAATAGGCTTAATGACAAATTCTCCTTTTTGATTAATGTAACCATATTTTCCTGTGGTAATACCACGTTTTTCTGGTTCACACCCCACCGTTACCCAAGCTAATCCTTCAGAAAAACAACCACATCCAGCATAGCCAGAATCAAATCTTGGTTGAATAACAAATTCACCTCTTTTGTTAATATATCCCCATCTGCGTGTACCATTATCTGCACCTACTGCGGCTAAACCTTGGGAAAATTTACCAGGAGGGGTAGTAAACTCCCAAACATGATTGAATCTTGGTTTAATTACTAAATTACCAGTTCGATCGATATAACCCCATCTACCAACTACATCGATTACGGCAGCAAGTCCTTCAGAGAAATCCTGCACCTCCTCAAATTGAGGCTTAATGACTATTTTGCCTTGTGGATTAATATAGCCCCATTTACGTTCAATTTTTACCGCAGCAAGTCCTTCAGAAAAGTCTCTAGCATTAGAAGCAGAAAGATGAGAAGATATTATTTTTCCTACTTTATCAATAAAAGCCCAGCGTAAACGATTACCCGTTAATAATTCTACTCGTGCTATTCCTTCCCTAAAAGGATAAGCTTGATTAAATTGAGGGTCGATCGCGAGCCTTCCTCGATTATCAATATATCCTTTTTGAAAACAATCATATACTCGATCTGGAAAAGAGGCTACTGCTAATCCCTCAGAAAAATATTCTAATTCATCTATCTCCGGATCGTATTCAAATTGAGGCTCAATGACCAGTTTCCCACTACGATTAATATATCCGATTTTCTCCTCAATCATCACAGCAGCAAGTCCTTCAGAAAATTTACCAACCCAATCAAATTGAGGCTCGATCACAATTTTTCCGATGCTATTAATAAAACCATTTCCTTGAGGAGTAAGAATAGGAAATAAGTTGCTAGAAGTTGGCTCTGAATCTGACATAGTAATATAGTCGCTGCTCAATTGTACGGCAGAGTAACTGTGACCCCGTATTCTCTTTGTCAACTCCGTTGATTTCTTAATTCAAGACTACTTCAATACTCTAGGCTTCATCTTTTGTCTGTCAACCACGGAATACTTTCCTCAAGCAGATTTCGAGAGTTGAAAAGGAAAATTTGTTGTAGAGGATTGAGATGAATCCTGACGAATTTTTTGGCGAATTTGTTCGAGCAATTTTTCTCTGATGTATACCATAATTAGAGATTGTAAATAAAATTTAGCTGGTGTATTATTTTCGTCAACTTTTCTGGCAACAAATGAGCGCAGTATAAGAGAGTCTAAAGCTTCCCATAGTTGGGCAGGTGATTTGAGGGGGATAAAGTTTAGGCTAAGCTCTTCTAAAGTCACTGGTTTGCGTTTATATGCCAGCCAATACAAAAGTTTCTTTTCTAATACAGATAAGCGCTCGTACTGCCGATCTAGATGATGACGTATCCCAGGAACAATCACCGCACTGCTATCGAGAAAATCTGTAATATTTCCGGCAAATAATCCTTTAATTGAACTTGCTACTAGCTTGAGAAAGCGCGGATTACCTTGATAAAGTTCTGAGAGTTGATTCAATTCTTCAAAGTTACCTACTAAACCTTTTTTGCTCAATATTTCTTGTGTAGCAATGGTTGATAAGCCACTTAGCTGTATTGAATGAATTGGCGATTCTATTCCTTCTAATTCGCTTATCCCTTGAGGTCTTTCTTGGCTGGTAATTACAATTGCACTTTGATGAATGGTACTAGACAGCCTTCTAAACATTTCTCGGTAATTTTCATAACCTTTATGGTATCGACCAGCTACCGCATTGAAGCGTAAAATAGCTTCAACTCCATCAAGTACAATTAAACAGCGATGCTGGCGCAAATAATGTAGTAGACGAGAGAATCTGGCTTCAAAACTCAATGGTAAATTCGCCTCTTGTTCATGTCGATCTGAGAGAAAGTCAATTATTTGAGCTAACAGTTCTTCAACTGAAGGTGCATCAGCCAAATTTTTCCAAATTAAATAATTGAAATGATCCTGAATTTGATGAGCTAGTTTTACCCCTAGAGAAGTCTTTCCAACACCTACGGTACCTAAAATTGCCACTAAACGACATTGTTCTTCAACGATCCACTGTTCAAGTTGAGTTATTTCTGCAGCACGATCGTAAAAAATCGCCACATCGGCGGCTTCTCCCCAATTTTGCTTGGTTATAGTTTGAAGACGGGGGCGAGAGTAGTCTTGTTTCTCAATTTCCAATCCTAAAGCACGAAATAAAATTTGCAAAGAAACTAAATCAACCCCACTTTGTCGCATTATTTTTCTGACTGTAGTTGGATGTAACCCTTGAGGATCGTTGAGTTGAGCTTGTTCGGCAATTTTGGTAGGAGTATATTTTACTCCTGTTTTGATTTCTAACTTATCGATCTGCGCTTTCATTTTTTGCTTACCCATGGTAGTGAGAATAAAACCGCGCTGCCGTTGAGAATTGTTAGCACTCATAAAGTATCCTTGGCTAAGTTTTTAATCTGTTTGATTTTCACTAGTTTAAAAGCATCAAAATGACCCACCTTAAAGTTAGGAGCAAAGTCGAAGTGTACAGTGTTTTTCTAAATGACTTCTACAATTTGGGAGTGGCAACGATCGGCATTTACGCACCACCAAACTTCTGTGCCGTCAAGACTTTGTCAATTATCGTGGCTAGTGTAGTGCCTATTTTAAGCAGCGGCAAGTAGGTACTGAGTCTTTAACTGCCGATTGGCAGTTAAGGGCATCCAAAAGATTTCGAGTTGTCTTAGCATTTTTTTCGATCCTTAACAGCAGTTCATTTTGAATAAGCACTTAATAGTTAATACTATAAAGATGATCGATGTATTTTGTCTTGCAAAATATTGTTCAAAATATAAAATTCTTGCTCTACATGATCGAGAATAATTACTATTATGGAGTAGAGAATTGGAAGGCATTCTCTTAAAAACTTATTTTTACAATTTAATAACCGAGCTAATTAATATCATTTAAAATAGCCTTTAGTCAATATAAAGCAAGGATTATAGCTTGATCAAATTTCCAGATTCCCAGATTCTTTGAGGTTACAACTATTTTTTGTTATTAAATTGTCATACTTAGTCTGAAAGAGCCAATTTTTTTTAGAGCAAAAATTTGATGTTTTGAACAATATTTTACAAGATAGAACATATCGATCATCTTTATAGTATTAACTATTAGGTGCTTATTCAATAGTTTTGATTGATTCCAAATGATTCCAGGAGTATATATAATATGCGCAAACTTATTTTTAGGTTCAATTTTAGCCAGACAGTCATTTTGACTATCTCACTAATTGGTATCTTGCTACTCAATAATTTTTTGTGTTCCCCAGTTTATGCTCATCCACTCAATTTAGTTAAAGTAACGAAAGTACAGACATTTCCTCTGATAGCCAAATTACCAACCTTAGAAGATAATCAGGCTTTCTTAGAAAAGAACATCAAATCAGTAAACGAAGCATTGGAAAATCTGCCAGAGCTGTTTGAGGAAGTCGTCGCCAGTATGAATAAAGCAGATTTGGCCAGAAAGCGAAATGTCCTAGTTAGAGCTCAAAAACAACTAGAAGCATCGGCCAAAGCCTACGAAAAACGAGCTGCTCAGTTAGAACAAGAGTTGCTGCCATCAATAAGAAGAATCTGAGTTGACTAAAAGACCAATATCAAAACCTCAATAGCTAAAAAGGCAATTATTACAAGATAAGACAGGAGTTTCATGAGCATATTAACCATTTGGAATTTCCAATAACTAAATAGAGAACTAAAACCATGAGTGAAAAAATCGATCGATCTTGTGAATCTTTAAAACATAGATTCACGACGCTTGAAAGTCAACTCGAACAAAGAAAAGGTAATTTTAAGGTGATTCCCCAACAAACTCAGCTCACAAAAACCGAAACGGCTAATATCAAGATGGAGGAGTGGCTAGAAGATAAAAAAGCTGAGACTGTGGTCAATTATGTAAGTGCCTACTTTTCACAGCTTCTCTAAAAGCACTATCAAATAGATGTTTTAGTCCCAAGTTCAATTATCAATTAACTAAAGTTAAGGATAATGTTTAACGGTAGAACAAGGCTTGGGAAATTAAGAAATAAGCGCGATTGCGTTTTTTTAAAAAGATTCCGCGACTAAAAAGTCAGAGGTAAAGATATTTGGAGGTAAATATGACAGATCGAGTCGAGCCGACCACTTCTCAAGTGCTAAAGCGCGGGTTTGGTCTCTCTTTTGTGTTAGGAATTTTGATGATTGTTCTGGGAGCAATTGCGATCGCACGCCCTCTATTTACTAGCGTTGCTGCTAATTTTTACCTGGGCTGGCTGTTTATTGCTGCTGGTATTACGCAGGTGGTCTATACAATTCAAACTCGTGAGGAAAGACAGTCGCTCTGGAAGCTGGCGATCGCAGTTCTCTATTTAGCAGCAGGATTATTGCTTCTAATTTACCCGCTACAAGGTCTTCTAACCCTTACCTTGATTGTGGGTACGAGCATTTTGGGTAGCGGTTTGACCCAAATATTTTGGGTCTTTCTCTGGAGACCAGACAGTAATGAGAGATGGATTTTGGCGCGAGGCATTCTGGCAACAACATTAGGTATCTGGGTATTGGTTGATTGGCCTGGTAATATGCCCTGGTTAATAGGTTTACTGGTAGGCATTAATTTGATCTCAGATGGAATTGGTATAGCAACTTTTTCAGCGGTGGCGCGGGATACCCTTGAAGAATCTCAATCTGCTGCTGCTTAAATCTAAGGTAGTTGATTGTTTGTATTGAGTAAAGAATAAGCAAAAGCTGACCGGTCAGAGACATACTCTGAGTAGACAAAAATATCTGAAAAACAAAGAAAAACATCATTGACGAGAAAAAAATCATGGAAAAAGTTATTGTAGTAGTTTTTGACGACGAAGCTAAAGCATATCAGGGCTCTAATCAGCTCAGACAACTGCATCAAGTGAGTGAGCTGACTGTTTATGCTTTAGCGGTGATTGCTAAAAATATGGAGGGCAAAGTCGAGGTTCTTAAAACTGCCGACGAAGGGCCTGTCGGTACGTTAATCGGAACAGCTTTAGGTGGTATGGTGGGTTTATTAGGAGGACCAGTTGGTGTTGCGGTAGGTATGTCCAGTGGCGCGCTAGCTGGTGCCTTGAGGGATATTAGTATAATGGACGTTGACCTGGACTTTCTCAACGATGTTGCGACTGAGCTGACACCTGGAAAAGTAGCCATAGTAGCCTCGGTAGACGAAGGATGGACTACTCCGCTCGATTCAGCAATGAAACCTTTAGGGGGTATTGTGTTCCGTAAACCTGGTGGTGAAGTACTCGATCGACAGATTGCACGCCAAATCCAGAAAACCCAAGCTGAATTTAAGGCTCTAAAGGAGGAATTTAATGCGTCTACAACTGAGCAGAAAGCTCAACTTCAAGCTAAGATAGATGACACCAATCAGAAACTGCAGGCACAGATGGATGCGGCAAATAAATGGATGTTTGACACCAAAGAGCGATTTGATGCCAAGATTAAAACACTACAAGAGCAGGTTGCAAAGTCAAACACCAAGAAAAAAGCCGAACTAGAAGAGCGAATCAGTGAAATTCAGTCTGACATAGCACAACGTCAGGAGAAGCTTAAAAAATCCCTCGAACTGGCGGGTGCAGTGCTGACCCCCTAAAATATCAATTTATTTCTCTAAGTTTTTTTTTATAACTTAATTAATGCGAATCCACAAACGCAGAGAGAAATAAAAGCCAGTCTAGGATGGGCATCTACCCTAGGTATTCTAATGATTGTCACCGGTCTCCTCTCTCTAATTGAACCGTTTACGGCAGCAGTCGTCATAACGGTATTTGTGGGATTTATCTTTGTGATGTATGGCATAACTCATGCCTTCTATGCCTTCGTTACACGCAAACTAGGAGCCATTTGGTTTATTCCTCAATTTTTTCTCGGAATCTTGTACTTGATTGTCGGGGATGTAATTTGGCATAATCCCTTTGAAGGATTAGTTACACTGACCCTAATTACAGGCATGTTGATTTTTATTGACGGTGTGATTCAGATAATTAACGCTTTCGACCTTAAACTTTTACATGGCGGAGGTTGGCTCTTTTTTAGCGGCATTCTAGGCATCATTCTGGGCATTTTCATCTGGAGTAGTTGGCCTCAAAGTTCTGAGTGGGTATTTGGTATTTTGGTGGGAATCAAACTAATTGTTAATGGGTTGACATTTGTTATGACTGTAACTGTAGTACGTAAGGCAATTGGCAATGATGTCCCACCGAGTAAAGGCATATTTAACGAAGAGTGATTAACGCGCTAAATCATACTAGATATTTAAAATAAACTTAATTATTCTTAGAAGGAAGTTTTATTCATTGACTAAAATAATTTCAATTTGTCAAACCATCCCAAAGTGACCAAAGTGAAGTTAAACATATCCAACCATTGCATTGTCGAGATGGTACTAATTCTCGCTACTCTGCTCCTCGCCACTTCTTGTAACACTCGGACTGAACATCAAGTTATAAAATGGTGTAGTCCCACAAAAGTGAGTCAACAAGCTTGAGCTCAAAGATTTTTGACTTTTCCTGCCATTTTATTCGAGAGAATATTTCATCAAATCTTGCCCAAACTGAAAATCTAAATTCATCAAATTGATGGATTTGTAGCTTTGGTGAATTGGAGCTGAAAGGACTACAGAGAAGATTAAAAATCAGGTTTCATCAGGAATTGAATGAAGTAGTCTCACAAAAAATGAGATACTATTCTCAATAAGTTTTATTCCTTGAAAACACAATAGGTGTAATCACGATGCCAACAGTGCTGACAAAAAACACCCACAGTAAGTTGGGTCAGCAGATGCTCGTTTAGCTTTAGCGAAAATATTAATAAAGTGTATCTTAAAAAACAATATATTCAGGGATAAAAATATATAATTTCCGATTAGAAACACACATTCTACCTGTACAATATATTCAATAGAAGGCAGAAGTTAGGGAATTGGACAGAAAAAAACATCCCATAGCGAGTTCCACCTTGGCTGTCTCCAGATTCTGAGCAATGCCTAAACCCGACTAAACGATGGGATAATTTTTTTCGTCGAAGTCCCTTAATTTACTACTTAAACTCTTTTAAGCTTTCTCTCTTCTAATTAATTTTCAAATAGTTTAGCCTTCAACCATTCTCCGGTAATGTTTAATATTTAAAGGAACATTAGTCTCTCAATTAATCGAAGACTTTAATTGTCGTCAAAAAGGTAATGTGCCCGAATTCTCAAAAATATCTTATTATTCGAGAGGAATGTATGTTGACTCAAAATTTACTCCAAGATTCTAAGCAGATGCTTGGTATTTCTAACCAGAACGGCTTTGACTACGAAATTCTCGATCGAGAAACTCAGATTGCCGTTAAACAAAAAACAGTTGAAATTAAAGGTTTAATTCGTCAAACAGCACAAGAAATCGTTGAAATAGGACAAAAGCTAGCCGAAGTTAAACAGCAACTTAAACACGGGCAATTTAGAAATTGGCTGAAAAGTGAATTTAATTGGAGTATATCTTCGGCAACTAAATTTATGCAGGTAAGCGAACAATTTAAAAACATAAATTTTACCCATTTTAATTTTGCTACTTCCGCTCTCTATGTTTTAGCTGCCCCTTCAACTCCTGAAAGTGCCCGACAATATGCCTTAGAAATTGCTGGTCAGGGAGAAAATATTACCTATTCTCTAGCTAAGTTAATTGTCAAACATTATAAGGAGTCAGTTGAGAAGAATGATTCTGCCTCAAATCAATTAAATTCCACCACAATCATGCAATCAGATGCTCAAAGTACATCGTCAGTAGTTGATGTCGTCCATAAAAATGTTGGTGCTCGCTCTGACAAAAGTGTCCGTATTGTCGAAATTAAACGAAAAAAATCAAAACAAATTGTAGACAAAGTTCAAGATTTTGAGATTGTTTATGCTGGAACTTGTGTTGCCGTGCAAGGTTGTCCAAAAGATTTGACAATTTTATTTGAAAAAATGCAAATTCATCCCCAGTTTGCCGAAGACATCTTTAGACAAGCTAGATCCCTGGTTAACTGATAAAAGTTATCGTTATATGAAGTCCTGTTGAATAGTTATATAAGGGTTAGGAAAAGGCAGGAGGCAGAGGGCAGAAGGCAGAAGGATTGCTAGGAATAAGATCGATTTGAGTCGTCAATTTTTTTCCAAGTAATTAAACGGACTTGATATTATTCATCGTCAGGTCAGTGGTGGGGCAAGAAGTGACTGGGGAGCCCAGTTAGTAGCTCAAATGTTTAGTTTTTTAGAAACAATGCGATTGCAGGGTGATGATGCTATTGCCCAATTGTGTGAATTATTGTCTTTAGGAGAATGCCGCTAACGGGCGCATCTAGCGGTTGGGGGAGGGGTCAGGGCAAACGCATCTTGTCAATAAGAACGTCTCAATCTCAATAAACCCCAAAATAATCGCGTTAATTCCTGCTTATTG
>JAAUXX010024801.1_pt1 | contig 10476 bp, 7 predicted proteins | sample 7278111 | NCBI WGS metagenome assembly JAAUXX01 (sample SAMN14350116, study PRJNA611818) | marine sediment metagenome | isolation source: surface marine sediment (1.8m) | place: French Polynesia: Moorea | collected 2018-08
GGCAGCGGGTGGCGCACCTTCTGCCGCCGGGAGCGGCAGTAGAGCGCCCAGGGACGGGTTCACAGCGTGTGCGCCACCCGGTGCCCTGATGCTCGGGGACTCAATGCCAGCAATGATTCACGTGTTTCATCGCCAACATCATGCCCAGATCTAACGTGACAAAGTAGAACTATTTTCCATCCAGAAACGCGCATCCTGCGCTTTTTCTGGCGTCGAAAATAAAATTGCGATTTTATTTTCTCGCGAAATCAATGGCTTACAGCCACCGATTTCGGGCATCACATCCATGTAATGCCGCCAGCGCCCGTTTCTGGACGGGCGCTAACTAATGGAGACTACACCCCCTCACAATTCAAGGTCACGTTTTTATATTCGCCGAACACTTCCGTCGTTTCCATATCCTTCGCCTCCAAAATGACCAACGCCTTGGCCAGACTGTCCGCATATTGCACGCAGGACGCGTCTTGCTTGAATTCCTCGGCATCGGCCAGATACCGCTTCTCCTGATCTTTCAGTTTATCCACCAAACGCATGCCGATTTCGGTGGAGACTTTATTGGCCAGCGAGTCGAGAATTTTCACGTCGGAAGGCAGCTCGGCGAGTTTGAATTCCAGTTTAAAATCGCCCAGCTCCACGCCTTCCTGACTGACGCCGGTGTACTCCTCCTGCTCGGTGTGGGAGTCGGGAAACAGCACGCGGCCGTTTTCGGCGTCCACCAGGCGATAGCTCACGGAGAAGATGCCCACCTTGCGGTGGCGGGTTTCATTGATGGGGATATTTTCCTCTTTGTCGATGGTGATGGTTTCGGCGGGTTTTTCAATATCCTTGCGGTCGCGCGCCGACAGCTCCAACCATTTTATATAAGCGGTGTTGGGAATCGTCTCTTTGCCCACCACGGCGCGCACGGTTTTCTTGCCTTCTTGCTTGGTGGTATCGACCTTGGCTTCCAACACGCTGCCGGTGACGATCAGGTCAACCGCCGCCAGCGTTCCGGCGTCGTTGCCCAGATCGCGCTCGCGCTGCAGCGCTTCAAACTTCTCGCGTTCGACAATGCGAATATCGTTGGGGATATTGGTGAACAGGTATTGCGTGACTTTTGAGGAAATAATGTCGCCGTAGCCGGCCGAGTCGCCACCCTCGAAGGCGGTGGTGCTCAGGCGTTTAACGGCCTGGCTGCGGACTTTTTCTTCGGTCTCACTGAATTTTTGCCGCAGGCCCTTGTACAGTGGTCTGAATTCGCGAATCGCGTACAAATACGCCAGGGCCAGAGTGGGCGCGTCGGCGTCACTCAAGGCCTGGTATTTGTCATGCAATTGTTCAACCAGAACATCGTGCCCGGGCACGGCTTTGGACTTGAAGCCAAGGCGCTGGGACACCACCCGCGCCTGGTTATACCAGCGGTAGGACTGCGATAAATTGGCCGGGTTTTGCACCGACTGGTCGGCTTCGGCGATAAAATATTCCACCATTTTCTGGCTGACCCCGGCGAGCCTTTCCTTGATCGCGTCGAAATTCTTTGACGCCGACATTTTCACAAACACCTTGTAGGCGACGTCCGCCAGGCCATCCCCCAGAGCCTTGAAGTAATCGGTCTGATAAATTTCCGCGCTCACCGACACCATTTCCTGCTGCAAGGCGGCGTCATCGGCGCGATTTTCCAACACCAAATCGATTTTTGGCTGCAGGTCGGCGTTGAGCACGCCCTCCGCCTTGGCGCGGCGGATCTCCTCGACCAGCCGATCGACAAAGGCGTTGCGCTTGTCGAGCCAGCTTTGGTCGCCGGTCAGACGGTAGAGATCGTCCATGGCCACCAGGCGATTTTCGTCGCCCAAGTCGGCTTTTTCCAGCAGGGCGCTGCGCTCACTAATGGCCGCGTCGGTAAGCGTCGTTTCTTTTTTTACCAGGTCGGCCACGGGCTGCCACTGTGCCGCCGGGGTCGGGGGATTACTGACTTCGTCCAGCGCCGGTTTCAGCACGCTGTAGGGAACCTCGCCGCCGGCCAAGCGGGCGGCGTCAAACTGGCCGCTGAGTTCCCGCGCCCGCAGCTCCGCGAGACGTCGGCCGATGGTGTCGAGGGTGGCAAAATCGCCGGCAAAAATGCTTGGGTCCTTGCCCGCCAGCGCCGACGCGGCATTTTGATACAGGGCGAGCACATCCGCGTAATTCGACATTTGGCCAATCTGATCGGGGGTGACGCTGATAAGGGGTTCTTCTTTCACCGGCGCGGCGCCGCAAGCGACCAAGGCGGCAAGCGTGGCGCTCAACACGATGGGTAAAACGACTCGTTCAAAAGGCATTGGACTGTCCATCCCAGAGAGTTATACATTGTAATTTTATTTATGCGACGGCCATCGTCATGGTTGGCAAAGACACCCGCATTGAACTTCGATGGCGCTGCTTCCGATCAATTAAGTAGCTTACGCCACTGCAAGGGATTTGAAAACCTCGGCACGATTAAAGATGATAACGGCGTCATGGCGCAGTGAAATATTTACCTTGACGCCGCCTTTCTCAGGTCTTTGGCAGGGTGACCCCGGTCTGCCCCTGGTACTTGCCGCCGCGGTCGCGGTACGACGTCGCGCAGACCTCGTCGCTCTCAAAGAACAGCATCTGCGCCACGCCCTCGTTGGCGTAGATCTTCGCCGGCAGGGGTGTGGTATTGGAAAACTCCAGGGTGACGTGGCCCTTCCATTCCGGTTCCAGGGGGGTGACGTTGACGATAATGCCGCAGCGGGCGTAGGTGGACTTGCCCAGGCACACGGTGAGCACACTGCGCGGGATGCGGAAGTATTCCACCGTGCGCGCGAGGGCAAAAGAATTGGGTGGAATAATACAGACGTCGCTTTTGATATCGACAAAGCTGTCGTCGTCGAAATTCTTGGGATCGACCACGGCAGAGTGAACATTGGTGAAGATCTTGAAATCGTCGGCGCAACGCACATCGTAGCCGTAGCTGGAGGTACCGTAGGAAATCAGTCGTTGACCCTGTTCATCATAGCGAATCTGGCCGGCTTCAAAGGGCTCGATCATGCCGGCGTTTTCCGCCATGGTTTTGATCCACCGGTCCGACTTGATGCTCATAGCGCCCCTTCTCGTCAATTTATCGCGCTGCGGATCTTACCCAAAGCGCATGATAAATGCAGCTTTTTATGCAAACTAAGGGCAGCCGGCAAGCCCATCTCAATCATCGGAAAAGGAAATCTCGGGGGCGGCGCGCGACTGCGCGCGCCGCCAGATATCGGCCGCCAACCGCATGGCGATGCGGCGGTACTCGCGGCTGACCTCGGCGTCGGGATCGGCGACCACCGGCGGTCGACCACTGTCCACCTGCTCACGGATGGCGCGCTGCAGTGGCAACTGCCCCAGCAGTCGCACGCCGTATTCGTCGGCCAGTCGCTCGCCGCCTTGCTCGCCGAAAATGGCGTCCCGATGGCCACACTGCGGACACACATACAGCGCCATATTTTCCACCACCCCCGCCACCGGAATATTGACCTTGCGAAACATTTCAATGCCTTTTTTAGCGTCCAATAACGCGATGTCCTGCGGCGTGGTGACAATCACGGAACTGGACACGGGCACCGATTGGCTGAGCGTCAACTGGATGTCCCCGGTGCCGGGCGGCATATCGATAATCAAATAGTCGACGTCCTCCCACAGGGTTTGGTTGAGCAACTGCTTGAGGGCGCCACTTACCATGGGTCCGCGCCAAACCATCGGCGTGTTCTCGGTCACCAGGCTGCCCATCGAAGCCATCTGCACGCCGTGCGCCACGAGCGGGCGCATGGCTCTGTTATCGACCACCTCCGGTCGCTGGTCGCCCAAGCCAAGCATCTGCGGCTGGCTGGGGCCATAGATATCGGCGTCCAGCAGCCCCACCCGGGCGCCCTCGTGGGCCAGCGCCAGGGCAATATTGACCGCCACCGTCGATTTGCCGACACCGCCCTTACCGGAGGCGACGGCGATAATATTCTTTACACCATCGATGTGCTGCGCCGCGGTCTGAGACTGCACCGCGGGGATGCGCTGCGTAACCCCAAGTGGGTAGGCCAGACCGGCACCCCGCAGACACGCGCTTATCTGCGACGTCAGTTCCGCGGTGACGCCGCGCACGGGATAGCCGAGCGTCAGGCGCAGCGTTTGACCGTCGAGGTCGGCGACATCGGCGGCGCTGTAATCGGTGTGCGGCACCGCCACCGTGGCTAGCAGGGGAAGGAGAGTGTTGGGGACTGGCACGTGGGTCTCCGTTGGCAGGATTTAAGCAACTGTTTCCCCATATTTGGGGGCTGACTGCACACAATCCAAGCGCCTGGCGGCCATTACGGCCCCCGCGCCCGCGCGCCTCAATTTCGTCACCTTGCCATGCGAAAAAGCACCGCAAAAAATGCTATAGTTGCGCGCCAAATTTTGCCAGCCAGCGGAAACACTGTACAGCCATGAAGCCACCCCGGAAGATCTTAGTCACCAGCGCGCTGCCCTACGCCAATGGTTCCATCCATCTCGGCCACATGGTGGAGACCATCCAGACCGACATCTGGGTGCGCTTCCAGAAGCAGCGCGGCCACCATTGCATCTATGTGTGCGCCGATGACGCCCACGGCACCGCCATCATGCTCACCGCCGAGAAGCTAGGGATTAGCCCGGAAGCGCAGATCGCCAGGATCAAAGCCGAGCACGAGCGAGATTTCAAGGATTTCCTCATCGCCTTTGACAACTACCACTCCACCCATTCGCCGGAAAACGAAGCGTTATCGCAGGGGATTTACCGCGCGATCAAGCGCGGCGGCAAAATTGCCGAACGCCGCATCGTGCAGGCTTTCGACCCGGAGAAATCGCTGTTCCTGGCCGATCGTTATATCACCGGCAGCTGTCCGCGCTGCAAGGCGGACGGCCAGTATGGCGATAATTGCGAAAATTGCGGCGCCACCTACGCGCCGATGGACCTGATTAATCCAAGGTCGGTGCTCTCCGGCGCGACGCCGGTGGCCAAGGAGTCGACGCACTTCTTCTTCAAGCTGCCGGAATTTACCGATTTCCTGCGCGACTGGACCCGCGCCGGTCATTTACAAGAGGAAGTGGCCAACAAGCTGGCCGAATGGCTGGACGACGGCTTACAGGAGTGGGATATTTCCCGCGACGCTCCCTATTTCGGCTTTGAAATTCCCGACGCCAAAGACAAATTCTTTTACGTCTGGTTGGATGCGCCGGTGGGCTACATGGCAAGTTTCAAGCATCTATGCGACGGCGACCCGGCCCTGGATTTCGACGAATACTGGCGGTCGGACTCCACTTGTGAGCTATACCACTTTATCGGCAAGGACATCGTCAACTTCCACGCCCTATTCTGGCCGGCCATGCTTAAAGCGGCCGGTTACCGCACGCCCACCAAGGTCTGCGTGCACGGATTTCTAACCGTAGACGGGAAAAAAATGTCCAAATCGCGCGGGACCTTTATCAACGCCCGCACCTATCTGGACTATTTAAATCCGGAATATCTGCGTTACTATTACGCCAGCAAGTTAAATGCCTCAGTCGACGATCTGGACTTGAATACCGAAGATTTTGTCCAGCGGGTCAATTCCGACCTGATCGGCAAGGTGGTGAACATCGCCAGCCGCACCGCCAAGTTTGTGCAAAAAGCCGGCGGCACCCTGTCCGCCACCATCGCCGATCCGGCGCTGTGGCAGAGGTTCGTCGCCGCCAATGCCGCCATCGCCGAGCTTTACGAGGCGCGCGAATTTGCCAAGGCGATGCGCGAAATTATGGCGCTGGCGGACGCGGCCAACGAATACATCGCCAGGCAGGCGCCCTGGACCCTGGCCAAAGACGCCGCCAACACCCAGCTAGTGCTCGACGTCTGCAGCCTGGGCATCAATTGCTTCCGCGTGTTGATGATCTATCTGCAACCGGTGTTGCCCGCCACGGCCGCGGCGGCGAAGACGTTTTTGAACGCGCGTCTGGACTGGCCTGAGCACATCGAGTTTCTGGGCGAGCACCGCATCGAACAGTTCCAACCGCTGCTCACGCGAATCGAGGGAGCCAAAGTTGCCGCCATGATTGACGCCAGCAAAGAAGCCGATCCGACAAACAAAGCCGCGGCGGGTGACGACACCTGGCTGGCGAAGGCGCCGCTGGCGGCGGAAATAACATTCGACGACTTTGCCAAAGTCGACCTGCGGGTGGCCCGGATCGCCGCCGCCGAACACGTCGAGGGCGCCGCCAAGCTGCTGCGCCTGACCCTCGACCTGGGGGGGGAAACGCGCAATGTATTCGCCGGCATCAAAGCCGCATACCGGCCGCAAGATCTGGTCGGTAAACACACGGTGATGGTGGCCAATCTAAAACCGCGCAAAATGAAGTTCGGCCTGTCCGAAGGCATGGTGCTGGCCGCCGGCCCCGGGAAAAAAGAGATTTACCTTCTCGAGCCCGACGCCGGCGCGCAGCCGGGCATGCGCATTATGTAACGCGAGGTATCCTGCGACAGATGACGGAATTCGCCGTGATATTACTCGGCGCGGTGCTGGTGAACAATTTCGTGCTGGTGCAGTTTTTGGGCCTGTGTCCATTCATGGGCGTGTCCAATAAGCTGGAAACCGCGATCGGCATGAGCACCGCCACCACCTTCGTGCTGACCCTGGCCTCGGTCTGCAGTTACATGGTCCATGCCTGGGTGTTGCAGCCCTTGGGGCTGACCTACCTGCGCACCATTGCCTTTATCCTGGTGATCGCCGCCGTGGTCCAATTCGCGAAAATGTTCATCGAAAAACAGAGCCCGCTGCTATATCGCGTGCTGGGCGTGTTTTTACCGCTGATCACCACCAACTGCGCGGTTCTGGGCGTGGCCCTGCAAAACACCAACAAAGCCCACAGTTTTGTCGAATCCGCCCTCTACGGCTTTGGCGCCGCCGCGGGTTTTTCCCTGGTGCTGATTTTGTTTTCCGCCATGCGCGAGCGCCTGGCGGTGGCCGATGTGCCGGCGCCCTTTAAAGGCGCCGCCATCGGCATGATTACCGCGGGCCTGATGTCGCTGGCCTTCATGGGCTTCGCGGGGCTGGTGTAGTGAGCATGATCGATTTGCTGGTCAGTCATCCCTTCGTCGGCGCGCTGCTTGCGCTCGGCGCGCTGGCGGCGGGCTTCGGCGCGGTGCTGGGCTTTGCCGCCGTCAAATTCAAGGTCGAGGGCGACCCGCTGGTGGAGCAGATCGACGCCCTGCTGCCGCAGACGCAGTGCGGGCAGTGTGGCTATCCCGGCTGCCGCCCCTACGCCCAGGCCATCGCCCATGGCGACGCCATCAATAAATGCCCGCCCGGAGGCCACACCACCATCAACGCGCTGGCTAATTTGTTGGATGTGGAAGCGCCGCCCCTCGACGAAGAACACGGCGAGGAGTCGGAGGTGAAAAAAGTCGCCTACATCCGCGAGGACGAATGCATCGGCTGCACCAAATGCATCCAGGCCTGCCCGGTAGACGCCATTCTCGGCGCCGCCAAACAGATGCACACGGTGATAGTCTCCGAGTGCACCGGCTGCGATTTGTGCGTCGAGCCGTGTCCGGTGGACTGCATCGACATGGTGCCCGTCGGCGGCGACCTGTCGGACTGGAAGTGGGATCTGCCGGCGCCGCTGATTGCCACGGACAAAACACACCCCTCGCTCACCGCCAATGACGGTGAGGAGAACGCGGCGTGAGAAAAATCTGGGACATTCCCGGCGGCGTGCACCCACCGGAAAACAAAGCGCAATCCACTGCGCGGGCGATCGGCGCCGTTGCCCTGCCGCGGGAAATCACTCTACCCCTCAACCAGCATATCGGCGCCGAGGCGCTGGCGGTGGTCGACGTCGGCGAGCGGGTGTTGAAGGGGCAAGTGGTCGCCAAAGCCCAGGGCTTGGTCAGCGCGCCGGTGCACGCCTCCACCTCCGGCACGGTCTCCGCCATTGGCGAGCGACCGATTCCGCACGCCTCGGGGTTGAGCGCCCGCTGCATTGTCATCGCCGTGGACGGGGAGGATGAATGGACAACGCTTGCGCCCTGCGAAGACTATTTATCTCTCGACAAACTCACCCTGTTGGAAAAAATCCGTCGCGCGGGCCTGGCGGGACTCGGTGGCGCCGGCTTTCCCACGGCGGTCAAACTCAACCCGCGGGCGGATCAGAAGATCCACACGTTGATCCTCAACGGCACCGAGTGCGAACCCTATATTACCGCCGACGATATGCTGATGCGCGAGCGCGCCGACGAAGTCATCGCGGGCGCCCTGCTGTTTGCCCACCTGCTCGATCAGCCGTCCACCATCGTCGTCGGCATCGAGGACAACAAGCCGGAGGCCATCGCGGCCATGCGACGGGCCGCGCGGGGCAGCGCCGTGGAAATCGCCACCTTTCCCACCAAGTATCCCTCCGGTGGGGAAAAACAACTGATCCAGATTCTCACCGGCGCAGAAGTCCCCAGCGGCGGCATCCCCGCGCAACTGGGCATGGTGGTGCAAAACGTCGGCACCGCGGTGGCGGCCTACCGCGCGGCGCGTTTCGGCGAGCCCTTGATCAGCCGCGTCACCACCGTGGTCGGTGAGTCGCTGGCAAAACAGGGCAACATCGAGGTGCTCCTGGGCACCCCCATCGATCACGTACTCGCCGAACATGGCTTCGCGCGCGAACGTTGCGCGAAGTTGATCATCGGCGGCCCGATGATGGGTTACGCCATGGCGCGCACGGATATTCCGGTGGTCAAAACCACCAACTGCATTCTTGCCCCCAGCCTAGAGGAATCGCCGGCGCCGTCGCCGGCCCAGCCCTGTATCCGCTGCGGCATGTGCGCCCAGGCCTGCCCGGCGAGCTTGCTGCCACAGCAATTGTTCTGGTTCGCACAGGCGGAAGAGATCGACAAACTGCAGGCGCATCACCTGTTCGATTGCATCGAATGCGGTGCCTGCTCCTATGTCTGCCCGAGCAATATTCCACTGGTGCAGTACTACCGCGCATCCAAAGGCATCATCCGCCAGCTCGAGGCCGACAAACAAAAATCCGATCGCTCGCGGCAGCGCTTCGAATTCCGCCAGGCGCGCATCGCCAAGGCGGAAGCGGAAAAAGAAGCGAAGCGCCAGGCGCGCAAAAAAGCCGCTGAAGAGGCGAAAAAGCAACTCGCGCGCGCGCGCGACACCGACCCCGGCACACTGCAGCAGAAGGATATTGCCACGCTAAAAAAACGCCTCGCCGCGGCGGAAGAAAAATTTGCCGAGGCCGAACAAGCGGGCGCACCCACCGCCGAGGCCTTGCAACGGGGAGTGGAAAAACTGCGCGCCAGACTGCAGACGGCGCAGCGGCAGGGTACGGCGGCAAACCCGGATAGCGAAGTCCGCGCGCGCGCTGAGTCGACTAGCGAATCGGCGGCGCAATTGGCCATCGAAAAAGCACAAGCCAAGGCCGCCGCACTGGCCGCCATGCCGGAGGAGGATAAAGCGCGCGCGCAAATCGCAGCCCTGGAATCGCGTTTGGACAAGGCCAAACAGCGTCTCGCCGCGGCGGAACGCGAGAATAGCGAACATATCACCGCCTTCAAGGCCAGCGTGGAAAAACTCGAGAGCAAGCTAAGGGAGGTGAGCGCTTAAGATGCCGCTGCCCCGCCCCACCTCGCCCCATGCCCACACCGCCGGTGACACCGGCAGTGTGATGCGCCAGGTCATACTGGCGTGTATTCCGGGCGTGGCCGCGCTGACCCTGTATTTCGGCCTCGGCATCCTGGTCAATATTCTGCTTTGCGCGCTGTTTTGCCTCGCCTTCGAGGCCGCCACGCTGGCATTGCGCCGGCGCGCCATCGCCTTTACGCTGCGCGACTGCAGCGCCTTGGTGACCGCCGTGCTGCTGGGCATCGCGCTACCGCCCTACGCGCCCTGGTGGCTGCTGGCAGTGGGATGTTGTTTTGCCATCGTGGTGGCCAAGCAGCTCTACGGCGGTCTGGGCTGTAACCCCTTTAATCCGGCCATGGTGGGCTATGTGGTGCTGTTGATTTCGTTCCCGGTTGAAATGACGCAGTGGTTGGCGCCCAGGGGGTTTTCCGCCGACGGCGCCGGGCTGTTGCAGGGACTGGGCCAGGTGTTTTTGCAGACGCCGCTGGCGCAAATCGATGGCTACACCGCGGCCACCCCCCTCGATGTGGTGAAGCAAAATAAAGCCCTATTACTGGAAGATTTGTATCGCCAAGAGCCCGTATTGAGTCTGGGCCGCTGGGCGGGCGCCGGCTGGGAGTGGGCCAATCTCGGTTTCCTCGCCGGCGGTCTGTATCTGCTCACCCGCAGGGTTTTTACCTGGCACGCGCCGGTGAGCATGCTGGCGACGCTGAGCCTCTTGGCGGCGCTGTTTTACGACGGCGGTAGTTCGGCCAGCCCCGGGTCGCCGCTGTTCCACCTGTTATCCGGCGGCACCATGTTGGGCGCATTTTTTATCGCCACCGATCCGGTATCCTCGGCGGTGAGCAAGAAA
>JAAUXX010027987.1_pt1 | contig 10431 bp, 10 predicted proteins | sample 7278111 | NCBI WGS metagenome assembly JAAUXX01 (sample SAMN14350116, study PRJNA611818) | marine sediment metagenome | isolation source: surface marine sediment (1.8m) | place: French Polynesia: Moorea | collected 2018-08
AGTCATCATGAAAAATGGGACGGAACAGGTTATCCCCATGGACTTGCCAAAGAGAATATCCCCCTTTCTGGACGCATAATGATGGTAGCTGATGTTTACGATGCCCTAACCAGTAAGCGTTGTTATAAACCCGCCTACACACATGGAAAGGCAATGCAGATATTGAGGGAAGGTCGAGGAACTTTTTTTGACCCCAACGTACTCGATGCATTCTTATCGCGCGAACCGGAGATTCTGTCTATAACGCAGAGTATCAGGGATCCGGACATTTAAACCTCTAAAAACTCTCGAATACGATTTTTCCTAATCACCCAGAAACCCAGCTATACCTCTACGCGTTTACGTCTTTTGCGAGAGAAGTTGGGTATCAGATAAACTTTGGTGTATACCAAAAATCTGGTGCCCTTATCTCAAGTTATATTTATCCCCATACCCACGCGGTGTAATCATTTTGTCGTGCCACACAAAGGTTTGTGAATTACCAACGATCACGGTTGATTGCATACCGATTTCCTCATTCAACATTTCATCCAGAGTTGTAATTGCGATTGTTTCGTTTTCTCTGGTTGCCGCAGTGACAATACCAACCGGAGTTTCGGGAGATCGGTATTTGAGGAAAATCTGCCTGGCTTTTATGATTTGTTCCACTCTCTTTTTGGATTTTGGGTTGTAAATTGCCACCACAAAATCAGCTTCAGCAGCGGCTTCAAGCCGTTTCTCAATGACTGACCAGGGAGTCAGCAAATCAGACATACTTATAGCCGCAAAATCGTGCATCAGCGGAGCTCCCAGGCGGGCTGCACAACCGTTGACTGCGGCAATACCAGGAATGACTTCTATTTCACAGTGTATATCATTATCCCTGGCTATCTCAAATGCCAAACCAGCCATTGCATATATACCGGGATCGCCACCTGATACCAGAGCCACCTTTTTCCCATCTGCGGCAAGCTCCAGTGATTTTCGACAGCGCTCCACTTCCTTCATCATCTCAGAAGCGACGACTTCCTTTCCCTCCAGATACTCGGAAATTAGATCGAGATAGGTACGGTAACCGATGATGATATCAGCTTGGCTCAGGGCTTTACCTGCTGCGGGAGTGAGGTGATCCTCCGATCCCGGACCTGTGCCGACAACATAAAGGATGCCTCGGCGACTGCCATTGTTATGTTTTGCCATTTACGTTTCCTGCTTAAGAGTTGGGTTTTTTGTGCACTGAGTAAAGCTGTTGGTTCGGCAACCCCTATTGCGCCAACGGCCCGTACCGCAGCATCAGATATATCTACATTTGTGATTTGGTTAATGTGGTCTTTATCGAAGAAATCAATTTTCCAGTTATTTTTCTCTGCAAAGTCGAGTAGTCCGGTTTCATCTCGTTTGACATCAATTGAAGCAAGATTTCTAATTGAATATGTTGAGAGTTCCAGATCTTCAAAGAGTTCTTTCAGTGCCTCCTCGAACTCACCTGACGGTGTTCCCCGATTGCAACCCATTCCGATAACCAGGTTTTTCGGGTGAAAAACAAGTTGGTCTCCAAATTGCCTTCGGTTGGTTATGAGAAGATCAGCCAACTCCTGGTTGGCAACCTGATGTAATCCAGAAGGAAGACTATCAACCTCAGTCTGGCAATACACCTTCAGTTTTCCTTGATTTACCAACAGGCTGCTTGCTTTGGTGAGTATAGCGGGATCTGGAGCAACAAGATTCTGCCTGTCTGCCCAAAGATCAAGGGGAACAAGGCCATGCGTATCCGAGGCTGTAGTTATCACCGGTCGGGCATTTATGAGTTTAGCCACCTGGCGGGTCAAAGCATTTCCCCCACCTAAATGTCCGGAGAGCAAACTGATGACGTTTTGGCCTTTTTCATCCATGACAAGGACACAAGGATCGGACCTTTTATCCTGGATTAGGGGAGCGATGGCACGAACCACGATACCTGTTGCCATTATGCAGATGAAACCGTCATAGCTCGACCAGTTCTCTGCCAGCATACCACTGATGCTGTTGTCACTTCTTAAAATGTGGGCATTTTCAAGCTTATCGGTTAAATCCTTGGCAAGAAGGTAACCACCTGTGGTAATGGCCAAAACTGCAATTTTCATTGGGCCGTTCCCTTGCGGTATTCATGGGAAAAAGTTTTGTCATACAGTTTGGAAAGCGAGGGTGGCGGCGACTGGGATAGTACATCACCTACTGCAATGATAGCCGTTTTCCGAATTCCGGCTTCCTGTACTTTGGCTGCGATATCAGAAAGTGTTCCCCGAATTTGCCGTTCTTCTGGCCAGCTTACCTTTTCCACCACGGCGACCGGAGTATCTGGCTGGTATCCCCCGGCAAGCAGATCATCCACAACCTCCTCTATCATACCAATACTTAGAAGAATCAGCATGGTTGCCTGGTGCGAGGCGAGCAGCGGCAGGGCTTCTTTTTCCGGCACGGGTGTTCTGCCGGCACGTCTGGTAATTATCACCGTCTGGGAGACGTCGGGTAAGGTGAGCTCGGTTGAAAGAGCTGCTGCGGTAGCAGTTGCTGAACTCACTCCTGGAATGACAATGTAGGGGATAGCCGCGTCTTGCAGAGCAGCAATCTGTTCGTTTATGGCACCATAGATTGCCGGATCTCCGGTATGCAGACGAACAACTCGTTTACCAGCTCTCCAGGAGGAAATTAGAATATCGAGGACTTCGTCAAGATTGAGTCCGGCAGAATTATGAATTTCGGCTTGTACTCCTTCAAGCAGTGCTTTTGGCACCAGGCTACCGGTGTAGACTATTATATCGGCTTCCTGCAGCAATCGTTTACCTTTGACCGTGATCAATTCAGGATCACCCGGCCCTGCACCGACAAAATAGATGGGATTGTTCATCATTTCCTCACAATCATGGTCGAGAAATAGTGCAGTTTTTCCGCTGCAGCAGCTTTGAGGTCATGTCTGATGCGCTGATCTTCAAGACTGCTCCGTTCAACCAACACTGCTTTATCAAGCAGATTCAACTCTTCGAGCACTCCCACCAACCGCTCCATGACCCGATGGACCTTCATCAGCACAATACAGTCAAACTTGCCGAGGATTTCCTTGAGCTTACTGTCTTCAAAGGTGGCCGGGATTACTACCATCCTTTCATCACCCAAACAAAGCGGGACTGCTGCTGCCGCCGAGGTGGCACCTATTGCCGAGACACCGGGGATGATTTCAACGGTCATATCGGCAACATTCTCCATGAGTTTTTCAAAAACATAGAAACCGGTACTGTAAATGGCAGGATCGCCAAGGGTTGGAAAGGCCACATCCCTGCCGTTTTCCAGATGGCCGGCGATTATCTGTGCCGCCTCCTGCCAGGCCTGTTCAACCTCGGGGTCTGCTGGTTTGCCCGCATGAACCTTTTTCATTGGAAAGTGATGGGTGAGAATCTCCTTCTGCTCACCGTTGATCACTCCAGAAGCAATGGTCAAGGCCGTGCTCGTTCCACTTTTGTGTGCAGCAGGAGCAAGCCATACAGGACTTTGCTTGAGAATACGTACCGCTTTGAGGGTCATCAACTCGGGATCTCCCGGGCCAACCCCTACAACATAAAAATGTCCCTTCATTTTCTGCCCACCATAATGGTTATAGGATTTAAATCGATCGGCCCATCAGGTCCTGATCTGCTGACCGTTATCGTACTTGTTTCCACCTGCAACCCAGCTTTCTGCATGAGCTGTGGTGCCTGTTCAATGGTCTTGGAGGTAACACCGTTGACCACGACTCTACCGTTTTCTGCCAGCCGTGCTGCAGCAACAGATATGATATTTTCTAGATCTCCACCGCTGCCGCCAATAAAAACCCGATCCGGATCCGGTAGATCATCAATAACTTGCAATGCTGAACCACCAACGGGAACGACATTGTAACTCTGGAAGCTGCGTATGTTTTCTTTGATATTGCTCAGCTCCTCAGCTTTTTTTTCCACCGTATAAACGGTAAGCTGAGGATTAAGTGAGGCGGCTTCAATTGATATTGATCCGCTGCCGCCGCCGATATCCCAAAAGATTCCGTTACTGGGCAGGCACAGGCGATGCAGGGTCGCTGCGCGGACCTCATCCTTAGTGATCAGGCCCCGGCTATGGGCCAGTTCCTGCTCGCAGAGACCGAATATACCTTCACGCTTTTGCCGTGGAAATTCCACAAGTAGCACGTTTAACTCGTCAAAATCATGCGTTGCGACATCTTCCAGTGAAGCTGTGGTGATCTTCTCATCCGTGAGACCTAGACTTTCAGCTACATGCAGAACACATCGCTGTCTGGCAGACTCATCTCCTATGAGTTCCAAATAGCGCAACAGTTCCTGAGCAATAGCTTGGGGAGTATTGTTTTTATCGGTGAAGACAAAGGTTTTTGTGTTATTCAGCAGCAGGCCAGGCAGATGTTTCCCGGCCCTGCCGTGCAGTGACACAATAGTTGCATCATCCCAGGATATCTTAAACCTGGCGAATGCCTCCTGCATTGATGATAATGCCGGAATGAATGTTACTTTTTCTTTGCCAAAGTGTTCCAGCAACCGTTTACCGATGCCATAGAACAAGGGGTCTCCGCTTGCAAGTACTGCGACACTTCCTTGTGAAAGTTCATCCTCTATTTTTGTCAGAGCCTCATTCAGCGGAGTGATGGGAAAGATAGCCTGGCGATTTTGTACAACCTGCTGCGCCAGGCGATTGCCACAGACAATTAACCGGCATTCCTCAAGTATCTTTGCTTGAAATGGCTGGATGCCTGACCCGGCTATGCCCATCACTATGATCTCAGACATGTTCCACCACCATGGCTTTGGCATCTACCAGATATACCTGCACGTGTTTTTGGGAGACCTGATGGCCATAATCTCGCGCCTTCTGACACACGGTTTTGATTACGTCATGACGCCCAGCTTCAATAAGGTGCCCATACATTTCTCTTGCGGTATTTGAGTTTTTGAGCTTTTTCTGCAAAGGTGCAGTGGTTGCTCCGCATTTCTCCAGCATGGCAGCAGCATCATGCATTTCCAGAGCACCGTGACGTACATGGGTCTGGGGCACCTGCATGGCGGCCTTCATCACTTTAGCCCACATTCCGGCAAGGTGAATTCTGGTAAAATCCATTTCAGCTGCTTTCTGCAGGGAAAAAAGGAGATAATCTCCCATCATCGCATAGGCTTCAATGGGAAGTGTGAGTAATGATTGCGCTCCCTTTTCCGAGGTTCTTCCTGTGGATAAAACGATATCATCGAGTCCTGCCTCTTTGGCAACACTCATTGAGGCAGCTATTGTGGCGGTCCAGGCATCGGCCGAGACCGGTGTGACTATACCTGTTGTCCCTAGAAGTGAGAGACCCCCAACTATTCCCAATCGATGGTTCAATGTTTTCTCAGCCAATCTCTCACCATCAGGAATGGAGATGATAACCTTTACTTTTTGAGCGCTTTCAACGTCCTGAACAGCTTGAAATATCATTTGCCGGGGAACGGGATTGATGGCAGGTTCTCCCACCTCTACAGCAAGTCCAGGTTTGGTTGCCCGACCAATTCCTTTGCCACCAAAGAGTTGGATGTTTTCATGGAGAATAGGGGGTGTCTCTGACTGCTCATCTGGTTCAACTAATACGGTTGCGCAGATTTCCGCACCGTTGGTTACATCGGGGTCATCTCCTGCGTCTTTTATGATACTGGCCATTGCTCCATTTATGAACTTCCGGGTACGATTGACCGTAAAGTTGTGCACGCTACCATCGGGGAAGGTGATCTCAACCACAGCAGGAGCGATGCCATCTATGGCAAAGAGCGCCGCGGCCTTTGCTGCTGCGGCAGCACAGGCACCAGTGGTATATCCGTAGCGTAACCTTTTAGCCATTACTCTCCAGCAAGTCTAATAAGGGCATTGACGATTGCAGCCGCCACCGGGCTGCCACCTTTGCGTCCCAGACTGGTAATAAAAGAAAGATCCGTCTGGTTCAGCAGTTCCTTTGATTCAGCGGCATTGACGAAACCAACCGGTACACCGACGATCAGTGGAGGTTCCTGCAGCTTTTGTGTTTTATATAGATCCAGAATTTTCAATAATGCGGTTGGAGCATTACCGATAGCGACAATCCCAATGTTCTCTTGCATTCCCGTCTCAATAGCGACTTCCGCCCTGGTTTTTCCTGCAGATTTAGCCATATTGCCGGTTTCAGTATCAGCAATCTTGCAGACAACTTCATTTCCCCACTGTTTCAGCAGCGGTTTACTGATTCCCGTTGCCACCATATTCACATCGGTGAGAATGTTTTTGCCGTTGCGCAGTGCTTCAATAGCTGTATTGACAGCATTTTGGCTAATCCGCAGGTTCTCTGCAAAACTGAAATCACCCGTGGCATGAATAACCCGCTGAACCACTTTGAATGTTTTCTTATCAAAGCTGTGTTCGCCAATTTCCTGCTCAATGATGCGAAAACTCTCAGCTTCTATTTCCAGAGGTCCGATCTGCTGTATAGTGACTGACATATCTATCCCTTACAAAAATCTATAAAGTTGCATGCTGCTTCTCGGTTTGAGCCAAAGTGAAGGTGCATATAACCACCGACACAGTTTTTATAACGATATCCTTCTGCTGTTCCACCATTAACATCATAAATCCGCTCAATTGCACTGTCCAATGGCTCGATCCGGGAATAATGAAATTCATGACCACGCAGCTGGGTGCCATTTGGACCGAAGAAACTCTCTCTGTTGGTGTTGAGTTCACGGTATCCCAGGCTTGACCGGCGGGTCTGCATCACTGCCGTGGTAGGAAATATTTCCGCCAGCGAGTGAAAGTGATTGTCAAGATCTGTTATCCCCTGGGTGAGATACATAAATCCCCCACATTCGGCATATAACGGTCGATTATCCTCTGCCCAGTTACGGATATCCTCCAGCATTGTGAAATTGGCGCTCAATTGCTCGCCGTAGAGTTCTGGATATCCACCACCAAGATAGATGCCGTCGAGATTTTCCGGCAAATGTTTATCCTGCAGCGGGCTGAAAAAGCAGATCTCTGCACCTGCCTGATGAAAAATATCGAGATTGTCCTGATAATAGAAACAGAAAGCCTTGTCACGAGCCACTCCAAGACGGATAATCGGTTTTTGTTGACCATTCTCTCTGATCCGGGGTGAGGTTGTGTTGCTTTCAGCAAGTGCAAGCATCCTGTCAATGTCGATGTGGGTGACGATGGTCTCAGCCAGCAGGTTGATACTTTCTCTACTGAGTGGCTGCTCTTCTCCCATGTGTAAACCCAGATGTCTACTGGGTAGCTTGAATTCGGGTGTTCGCGGGATATAACCAAGAATTTCGGCCTGGCAATGTTTGGTAATCGCATCTTTGACCAGTTCAAAATGTCTTTCCGAGCCGATCATGTTGATGATTACACCTTTAGGGGCAACCTCCGGCTTGAGTGTCTCAAAACCTTTGAGCACCGCAGCAACGCTCTCGGCAGCAGATCGTGCATCCAGGACCAGGATAACCGGCACTCTAAGTTCGGCCGCCAGGCTGGCACTGGATGATTGGCCACCGTCAAACATACCCATTACCCCTTCAATCACCGAAATATCTGCTCTTTTTGAATGCTGAGCAAAACACTGCCTGGAAAACTCCTCCCCAGCCATCCACAGATCAAGGTTTCGAGAGGTCTGGCCGGTGACCATGGTGTGCAGAGTTGGATCGATAAAATCCGGTCCGCACTTGAAGGGCATCACTGTATGCCCCAGCTTTTTCAAGGCTGCCATTACTCCAAGGGTGATGGTGGTTTTACCCGATCCGCTGTGTGTGCCGGCAACCAGCAATGCTTTGGTCATTGGCTGCCTCCTTTGGCGATATTGAAATCGGGATAAAGACCGACATGGAGTTGCCTGATGCCTTCCAGCAGCCGCATGGTTGGTCGCGACACTAAATGTTCATCGATTAATATGATTTTATTTTGTTGAATTGCCTTGATTGTGTTGAAACCGGTTTCATTACGAATTTCTTCAAGCCCTACAGGGTTCATGCGGCCGCGCTGGGCGACGAATACATCAATTTCATGGGCGTGTGCTAAAATTCTCTCCTTGGAGTATGCAGCAATATTGGTGTTGCGGATCTGCTTGGCATCGGTTGCCACATTACGACCACCTGCCTGCTCCAGAACAAAGAGTGCAATAGATGTAGGCGCAAAGGTTTTCATCTTGCGATGCATTGATTCAAAGTAGACCCGGGGGCGCTTTTCCAAAGGAATTTGAGCGACTTCTGCCTGAATTTCTTTCAACTCTTCGTTAAAACGTTTGATCATCTCCTCAGCACCCGTGGTACGGCCGCAGAGCTTTCCAAGCTGGCGCCAATACTCAAAAATACCGTCAACGGAAGTAGGCTGCAGCGAAACCACAGCGATGCCAGCCTCTCTGATCTTGGCGATCAACTGCGGATATGATCTTTCTATCATCGGTCTGATAAGAATAAGATCAGGATTTGCGGCTATAAAGCGCTCAGGATCTTCCCGATAGGAATATTTCTTTTTGTCCAATATTTCTGGAGGATAGTTGTCGGATAGAGAAATGCCGACGAGCTGATCAGCGGCACCCATGCTCACCAGGTTTTCAGTATGGGCGGAATAGAGGGAAATAATTCGGCTGTATGTTTTTTCACCAAGTTGCCCTGAAGCAGTGGAGATGGAGGATGTTGTGAGTAAGAGTATGGCAGTTAAAAGAAAAACGACAACAATCAACCGCAGTTCGCTTAGCTGTGCTCTATAATATAATGGTGTTTGGCGTGTGTCTTTCATAATCAACCTAGCTCAAGGTAAGGCTATAGTAGCACAAACCAATAAAGACAACGCAAGTCGCCCTGACAAACTGGCTCATCATCACCAGTTCCACCGACAATCGAGGTGGGAAAATTCCCATGTAGTAGGGCAGCTGATGTCGAACAGCACGGATTGGGGCTGCTAAGATATTGCCGGCGAGAAGTGCCAGGACAACCTCACGAATACCGAGACTATTGTTGGCAAGCAATACCGATGCAGCAGCCAGACCGGCAGAGAATTCGGCAGTAACATGCAGGATGACAATGCCAAGACTTTGGGGATGCAGCCAGCTGAGAAACCAGGCCGAGGCGAAGATTTCTTCGAGTTTTTCAAAGATGCCGACCCTGCCGAGAAAAAAGAAAAGAACATATACCGGCACCATGAACAGTGCGATTCTTTTCATTCTTATACGCAAACGTTTTACGCTTTTCTGCAGAGCCTCTCGGAATGTTATGGCTTTCTTTTTTTGTTGTGGTACATCAACTTTTTGCTCAGGTTTGGGCAACAGAATCCTGCTGAAAAAAACGATGGTGAGAGTCTGCAGTAATGCAGCACAAAAAGTAATGCTCACATACACAATCGCCGCACCTTTTATGAGGGGGACAGTAAGGAAAAAAATCGTTGGCAGGTGAAGAAAATAGCGCGGCAGAGAGTTAAAGAGATTGGCCAATATCATCTCTTTTTTTTCCAATTGTCCTTTATCCAAGGCCTCGGCCAGCATGGTGTTGGCTGATATTCCCGAGACAAATGCCACAGAAAAACTTGCACCGGTGATAGCTGAAAGATTACCCATCCGAATCAGCGGGTGGGCCAGAGCTGCGAGTTTATCAGTCCATTTCAGGGATTCGATGAGGTTTGCAACAACCAGTCCTATTGCGACAAAGAACAGAATCCGCAATAGCGGCCAGAGCAGTTGCGACCAGATTTCAGCAAGAATCGAGTAATCCATAAAAAAATCCCGGAGCGTTTTTTCAACGTTCCGGGATTACCCTTTTTTATCCACGAAATGGTGTGCCCTGCACCGTTCCAGGGTGACAAGGCGTGATTACCAGACAGGTCTTCTGACTTCCGGATCACTCTACTTGCCGCGCCTTCCCATCCACTCTTCAGACAGTGACATTATTGCGGCGTTCATCCCCGGTTACAGCGGCGGGTCCGTTCCTGAATTAAACAGGATTCCCTATTAAGCTTATGCATCTGGCAGCTATAGTTCACTTGTTAACAGAAATGGGGTGAGGCGTCAAGAAAGGTATGTGACGACTCGCCCATGAATTAATGCTGATATATATCATAGAATAGTCATTATCTCGTCATATTAATGACAAAACGCCTTGTTATCCTTCTTCAAAACATGCGGAGACCGGCAACATTTTACACAGGTATGAAGGAGAAAATATGGATGAGGCAACGTTTATAAGTAGATCCGGTTCATTTGTCAGAAATTCAGCGAGTCTGAAAATTGCTATCATAGTTATCCTTTCTCTGCTTCTGCTCATTCCCATTTCCATGGTACATTCTTTGATCCAGGAACGGGGAATTCGACAAAACCGGGTGGTAGCAGAGATTAGTGATAAATGGGGTGCAGCTCAAGTTATAGCAGGTCCTGTATCACATTGCCTACCTCAA
>JAAUXX010035338.1_pt1 | contig 10368 bp, 4 predicted proteins | sample 7278111 | NCBI WGS metagenome assembly JAAUXX01 (sample SAMN14350116, study PRJNA611818) | marine sediment metagenome | isolation source: surface marine sediment (1.8m) | place: French Polynesia: Moorea | collected 2018-08
ACCACAGATACTACTACAGAAACTGCTCCCGAATCTAGCACCACAGATACTACTACAGAAACTGCTCCCGAATCTAGCACCACAGATACTACTACAGAAACTGCTCCCGAAGAAAACCAAGGAAACAGTTTCTTAGAAGGTTTAGGCAATCTGATACAAAACCTCTATCAAAACTGGTCGAACAATTCGGACAATAACCAAAATAATGACCATAATAACGATCGAGAAGAGAGTTCTTCATCTCAAGAATTCTACGAATGGTGGTCACAAAACAACGGCAGCCAAAACTCTTCCTGGCAAGAACTCTACGAATGGTGGGCGCAAAATAACGGCAGCCAAAACTCTTCCTGGCAAGAACTCTACGAATGGTGGGTACAAAATAACGGCAGCCAAAACTCTTCCTGGCAAGAACTCTACGAATGGTGGGCGCAAGATAACGGCAGCCAAAATTCCTGGTGGCAACAAGTTTTTTTTGCTAGTGCCGATGAAACTACTAATTTAGACGCTATTGAGCTACCAGGAGAGCAAACTAACACTGTTGATGCTATTTACAAAGACATCACTGGTGGAATAGATGATGATATTATTGCTGGAGATATCTCCAACGATAATATTGTTGCTGGCGCAGGGGATGACCTGATTGATGGAGCAGAAGGAGATGATACGATCTCTGGTGGTAGTGGTTTTGATACTATCTTCGGTTTTGATGGTAATGATTCTATTAAAGGCGGAGATGGAGATGATGTAATCTCTGGAGAATCGGATAATGATGTTCTCTTGGGAGAAGCAGGTTCTGATGTTCTTTTCGGTGGCGACCACGATGATTATCTTGACGGAGGTGCAGATAACGATTTCCTCAATGGTAATACAGGACACGATGTTTTAGTCGGACGCAGTGGTAAAGATGCCCTAGAAGGAGAAGCGGGTAAAGACCTCTTGATTGGTGGAGAAGGTCAAGATATTGGCAATGGCGGTAGTGGCGATGATTTCATCTTTGGTGATAATTATTCAGCAAGTTTACAACAAGCTTTTGGCAGTAATGTTAATTCTCTGATTAATCTCTTTACTCCTGATAGCGAAATTACTACAACCGAAACTACCACTACTGATACTAATAATGTTGTTCTTGGGTTAGACCCATTGAAAGTGGAAGCGGAAAATATGACTTTGTCTGGAAACTATAGCCTAGCTTCTAATGGCACTTTGGTTCAGACTAATTCTAATACGGCTCGTCTCAGCACCATATTTAATGGGGAAGCAGGAAAATACAACATTGTCATTGGCTATCATGATGTCTATGGTAATGCGAGAATTAATGCCTCTTTAGGAACAAATACCATAGATAACTGGTATCTCAATCAAAGTTCGGGAACTACATCTCCGAGTGGTTCAAACTTTAAAACCAGAACTATTGCTAGTGAAGTAAGTCTCAATGGTGGCGAATCTCTAGTTTTAGATACAACCACTTATGTAAGTTATTCTGGTGATGATGATGATAGTTCTGGTATTGTCTATGACAAAGCTTACATCGACTATGTAGAGTTTGTTCCCATTGTTGATAATACTAATAACGTAGTTCTAGACCCAGACCCCAATACCACCACTGATACTACTATCGATACTACTGATACTACTACTACTACCGATACAACTAATACAACTGAAGTAACATTAGGAGCAAACGGTGACATCCTCAGAGGTGGTAATGGCAATGACGGTATCGATGGTGGAGAAGGAGACGATGTTATCTTTGGAGAAGATGAGTACAACGATTCGAGTAATATTGCTCCCTTGACTATTGATGGTAGTTTTACCTATGGTCAAAGCACCTATATCTTGACTCCAAAGGCGATGACTTGGCAAGACGCACAAGCTTATGCAGAAAGTAGGGGTGGTAACTTAGTTACTATTAATGATGCTGCGGAAAACCAGTGGCTAAAAGATACTTTTGGTACAACAGAGGCTCTCTTTATTGGTATGTCTGATGCGGAAACCGAAGGAACTTGGAAATGGGCTAGTGGTCAATCTGTTACCTATACTGATTGGGCTCCTAACGAACCTAATGATGCTCAAGGCAATCAAGACTATGCTATCTTGAGTCATATCTGGAATTCCAGTACTGATAAATGGGATGATGTAACAAATGGAGCATCTTTCCGAGGCATCATTGAGATTGACTGGTCTAGTGTTGGCGGTAATGATACTGTTATTGGTGGTGCAGGAAACGACCAAATTTACGGTAACACTGGTAATGATAAAATCTACGGTGATGACATGGGTACTGTTAACACTGCGAAAACTACCCAAACTTTAACCTTCCAGCAAGGAGTAAATGCTTATACTGGGACAGAAGATACTTTGCTCTATAGTGCCTCCCCCTCTAGTAACTATAGTAATCTCACTTATCTAATGACAGATAGTATCTACTCTAGCTCTTACGGTAAAAATTATCCGATTCAGAGTATCATCAAATTTGAAGATATCTTTGGTAGCCAAAACAATCAAATTGCTTCTGATGTTACTATCAACTCAGCAATTTTAGAAATTAATGTTTCTGATGGTGGTAGCAGCTTTAAAGTTCACGAACTTCTGAAAGACTGGTCAGAGAGTAGTAGTACTTGGTATTCTTGGGGCAATGGAGTTTCAGCTAATGGTGTAGATGCAGCTACCAATGCAGTTGCCACAACTAGCTCGATTAGTGCAGGTGTTTTACAAATTGATGTGACTGAAAGCTTAAAAGCTTGGCAAGCAGACCCCACTAGTAATTATGGATGGGCTTTAATTCCAACTGGTTCTGATTTAGTTAGATTTGACTCTTCTGAAGGTGGTAATGCGCCTCGCTTAGTAGTTGATACTACTCAAGAGTCTTCTGCTCCTATGACTGTCGATCAAACCCTAAGTTTCCAGCAAGGAGTAAATGGTTACACTGGTACAGTTGATACTCAGCTTCATGGCTACTATTGGACTACCAATTATGGTAATGCAACTTCCCTCGGTGTAGATGGTAATGATTTAGGATATCCTGTTCAAAGTTTGATTAAATTTGAAGATATCTTTGGTAGTCAAATAGGTCAAATTGCCTCCAATGCTACTATTAATTCAGCAATCATAGAAATTAATGTTTCTGATGGTGGTAGCAGCTTGAAAGTTCACGAACTCTTGAAAGACTGGTCAGAAAGTAGCACCTACTATGGTTGGGGTAATGGAGTTTCAGCTAATGGTATAGAAGCAGCCAGTACAGCAGTAGCTACTACTAACTGGGTAAATACAGGCATTTTACAAATAGATGTTACTGAAAGCTTAAAAGCTTGGCAAGCAGACCCCACTAGTAATTTTGGATGGGTTTTAATGGCTACAGGCTCTGATGGGGTTGATTTTGGCTCTTCTGAAGGTGCTAATGCTCCTCGCTTAGTAGTTGATGTTACTAATGCTGTTCAGGAAACTCCCTCTGTTCCTGCTGAGGGTCATGATAACATTACTGGAAATGGTGGTAATGATACAATTTCTGGTGGTGCTGGTGACGACATTATCAATGGAACTGATGAAATAGTTGCTGGTTACTACGAAAAAGATGTTTTAGTAGGTGGTGCTGGTGCAGATAAGTTTATCTTGGGTGATGCTAACCAAGCTTACTATGCTACTGCTGGTTATCAAGATTATGCAGTAATCAAAGACTTTGATTCTTCTAGTTTAGATAAGATTCAACTTTACGGTGCTGCGGTTGATTATCAACAACAGCAGCAAGGAAATGATATCTTCCTTTCTCGCAGTGGAGATTTAGTTGCAATCTTGGAAAATACTAATAGTGCGAATCTAAGTGATACTGCTTTTGAGTATGTTAGTGCTGTTTAAGACTAAATAAATAGCAAACAGAATATAAAGACAGAGTAGGGGTAATTTTTGAATTAGGGACTTGCGTGGAAATAAGTTACCAAGTAATCTAATGAATTGAGACGAATAAAGAGCGATCGCCCAACTCGGATGCTAACAGAACAAATTAAATTAACCTTAAAAGATGCTGCTAAAAAACTAACAGGCTCAAAGGCTGTAACTATCCACTAATCTACTATCTAGGTTTGCATTAAACGATTTTGAATCATGGTATTAAAAGCGTTAGATATTCGTCTTAAATGGGGTTCGGTGTAAGGAAAATTTTTGGCATGATCGAAATTATGCCTCATGGCAGCGTTCAATTCAAAGATAAATAGTGTTCCATCTGGAAGTATGGTTAAGTCAATGCCGAAGAAATCAAGACCAACAAGATCGCGAATTTTGTAGAGTTTATCCAAGTTTTCCCTGCCCAGATAGCTAACGGGATCGTTAAGGAAAGACTGTTCTTCCTCCTGCATCCATTGATTTTTATCCATCACATTATAGCGATCGCCTGAGTGAACATTCCAGGTATCATTAAATAAGTTAGCAACAGGGTAAAAATTACCGTCAATAAAAAAGATTCTGGTTTTGTTATAAGCATTCTTGGCGTTGCGGTAATCTCGGAATTGAATAACGTAGTATTCCTTATCGGCTGGACTATTTTGGAAATAGGAGTAAAGCTCTGATTCGTTGTTAATTAGTTGAACACTAGAGCCTGTTTGTGAACCTAAGAGACGGACAATAAATGGAAAAGCAAAGCCCAAAGCCGAAATTTCTTGAGATATTCCCTGAAAAGACATGCCATCCCATCTTACTTTTTCGGTTTTCGGAAAGCTAACCCCAGGAATCATATTGAGACGGAAATAGTTGCGCTGGCGAGTGGTTTCCAATACGAGACGAGGATCATTGATCGCAGGAATCTGAGGATAACGATCTACAAATCTAGCAGCAGCGAGTAAGGAAGCTCGTTTGCGATCTGGACAAGCAATGGTATTAAGTAATAAATCAAACTTAGGAATAGCTTGTAACTCGTCAATATTATTCTCCAAAAGATTGAGAATCATCAAGTTATATTGTTGCCGATCAATCAAATTCTCAATTGAGAAATGACCGCCTCGCAAGACATTTGTATAAGTACCGTCAGATTTTTGCACGATGCGATACACAGAGTCTTCTATACCTCGAATTCTTAAAAGAGTTGGCTTGTGGGGGTCTGGTTTTCCTTCCCAAATAATAGGATGGCTTCTGGCGACCTGGTTTAGAATAGCACGGGCTGCTTTACGATCTCCACGGGCATCAGCGAGACTAGATAAAGCAATACCACTTTCGTAATGATTGGGAGAAATTTTCAAACAATTGAGAAAAGCTTGGGCTGCTTCAGCAAACTTGCCTCTACTTAATAAAAATTCACCATACATATTGAGCAGAGTTGATTGACTAGGTGGTAGTCGATCGGGATGTTGGTTGAGGAGTTTGACTATTTTTGCAAACTCCTGGAAACTCACTGATTCTTGGTTATGTGAGGGCAAAATATTAGTCATGACTGAATCTTTCTGGCGATCGCTAACTTTTGTAGTAGCAGCATCAGGACGATCTTCTGTCTGATTTTCCTCCTCAAATTCAAAACTAGGTACGTGAAGACGAACCCGATAAAGCAAGCGATCGCTGGTGAGAGAAAATCCTGTCCGTCCATGAAGTACTTTTCGATTGTGCATAAACAGAATTTGTCCTGGTTGCAGGGGGAATTGCATCGAGCAACCAGGTTGCTGAAGCACGGTGTCTAAAGTGTCGATGGCAGCCCTATATTTGTCAGCTAACGAAAAGGTTTCTAATTCCAGTATGCGCTCGATTTGCTCTCGATAGTAACGAATTTCTTCATCTCCTGGTGTACCAGTAATAATAGGATAGAGATTGTTACCAAAAGGAAATACTGGACTTTTTAGTAACTCTAGGTTCTCATTTTCGATCTGGGGCAGAATATCTTCTATGGGAATCATGATTGATTCGCCACCCACCTTATCCGCCACAATACACTGAAATGCAACCAAATTATGAGGTATATTCATGTAGGTTGAATCGGTGTGGGGTTCTAAAGGCAAGTGAGTTCTGCTATATTGAGTAACTTTTTTTTTTCTGTAGCCTTAGTTAGATCGATATGGACTTCTGTGAAAGATACTCTTATTCGATTTTCAAAAACAGATTTTCCCGAACCAATAGCATAAATAGCTTTAGACAAATTGACCAAGTTACTACGATCTTTAATGGGAGGATAGCCATTGACAATAACAAAGTGAGGATAAACACTCAATGCCCTACAGATCGAACACGCAAGTTCCTCAAGATTTGGTAGATTGTTTGTTCGCAAATCTGTAGGAAAATTGGTGATTTCAAGTGTCGGAAGAGACAATGGTTTAATCCTAAAACGGCAATTTGAATTTATGCTTTTGAACTTTTTCTGTAGTAGTATAGTTGCGAATCGCTCCTATTGACATCAGTAATTTTTGCTAACAAATTTTGGTTGCATAATTATCTAATCAATAATTGAAGGTTCATCCCACAAAATAGCGCGATCGCGACCTTGTTCTTTGGCTTTATATAAAGCTTTATCAGCATTAGCAACTAATTCTTCTGGAGTATTAACTAAATCAAAATTGGCACTAGCAACACCACAACTTATGCTTACGTAATCACCAGCTTGAGACTTCAGGTGAGGAATTTGTAAAGTTTTGAGGCGATCGCAAAATCTTTGAGCAATGGTTAATGCTGCTTCTGAAGGAGTATTAGGTAAGACAATCACAAACTCTTCACCACCATAACGAGCAGCTAAATCACTATTACGTACAGACTGAGTTAAAGTTTGCGCTACTTTTTGCAGACATAAATCTCCAGCTTGATGACCGTAAGTATCGTTATACTGTTTAAAAAAATCAACGTCGCAAATAATTACAGATAAACTTAGCTGCTTGACCTTACTTTGCTTCCACTGTTTATCTAGAAATTCATCAAAACAACGACGATTGGGTATTTGAGTCAAGCTATCAATTAAGGCCAGCTTTTCTTGACTGTAATTGTAATACCAATTTATGGTTATTACTGATAGGGTTAGAGAAAATAAAGGAGAAATTACTGGTAGCCAAAAACCGCCTAAAAATAAAAGATAACCGATGCCGATCAGAGCTAATCCTGGAATAACTATAAACAATAAAGTTGAGATAAATATAATCAATAAAGCCGCTCGAGAATGCAATTGGCGATCGAGTAAAACTAGATTACCGAGCGATAAACTACAAGTCCAGACAAAAATCCAGATCCACTCCCAAGGTTCACTGACAGTTTGAATTGAATTACGTCCCTCTAAAGCTCCACTTAAGATTTGGCTGGCTAAATTAGCATGAACAAAGACTCCAGGTAAATCGTGAAATTGATTGGCTGGAGAATTGCTATAAGGAGTTGCAAAAAAATCATTAAGACTGGGAGCGATCGAACCAATCAAGACAAGGCGATCGTTCATCAAATCTGCTGGAATTTGCCTATTCAAGACATCAATTAGGGAAATTTGCGGAAAACTAGCCTCTGTTCCCCGATAATTTATTAAGATTTGGAAGCCACCGTTATCAGCACGGATATATCCACCATCATTGCTCCTAAAAGGTACTAACTCCGCTTTTCCTAAAGATATTTTCCCCGTATTGCCAACAGATTTTGGCTCAATTCCTTCTGCTGCTAAATACATTAAAGCTACCTTGGTAGCCAAACCCAATTGAATTTGACCATTATCGAGTTCTACTGCCAGTAAACCTCTTCTAATTTTGCCATCTGCATCCCTCACCAAATCTGCCAAGGCTAATTGCTCTTGCTGTTTTAAGATTGGTGACGGCTTTACTCCTTTGCCAACTAATTTTTCTACCCCAATTAAATTAGGTGTAGAACGAAAAACTGCTTCTAATTCTGCTGTTCCCGGCTGAACGGGTAAATCCCGATAGATATCTAAACCTATGGCTCTAGGCTGCTGTTGGCTGATTTTAGTAATTAATTTGCTTAAAGTGTGATCGGACATTGGCCATTGTCCGAGTTCGCTGATATCTGACTCACTAATTGTAACTACAACAACACGTGTATCTTTAGTTTCTAGAGGACGGAAACGAAACCAACTGTCATAGGTTAACCATTCCAATAACTGAAATAGACTCAAATAGCTCATGGCAATAGTCAAGCCTGAAAGACAAAATGCTACTAGGAAGACAGACCAAAACCACTTTGTTTTGAGCTTAGATTTAAGATTCATAACTACTGTTGTCTTGAGAATTACCCAATTCTATTTAGTTATCAAAAATGGTAAGAAAATTTAAGATCTATTTGGCTTAACTTGAACTCTATTATTACTTTTATTTTGGTCTTTCACTTGAGTATATTTGATATTTTTTAAATGGATACTTAAGCTATTTATAGTTAAAAACACTCAGGTTGAAAGTTGGTTTAACTCTTAAAATAGGATATCTTTCTAATCAACTTACACCTATTCTTATGCAATTAAAGAGTGGTTTTAAGTCTGGTATTATTTTAGCGGTCGGCAATAATTTCAACTTGCTAAATTTACAAATACAGAAATCAAAATTATCTGCTGAGTGTCTAAAGATAGAATCTATTTTAAGTGTTATTCTTACTAGTATCATTGGTTGGGCTGATTGTTCTCTAGCACAAACTATTGTGAGTGCTGAGGATTCTACTTTTCTGACAGAAAATACGGATTCATCGAATCAAGTTGCTAATTCCTTCCTTACTATTTCTTTACCCGATACAGAGTTTTTGATAACAGAGAGCAAAAAAGCTCCCAAAAATCTGCCAAGCTCTCGTTTTACTGTTAGCGATCGCCCGATTGAAGTAAAAACAATTGAAGTTTCTGGTAATAGTATGTTTGAAACAGAAATTACTCAGTTAACCCAAAAGTTAACAGGAAAATCAGCTACTCTTGCAGAACTGTATCAATTACGCTCATCGATTTCTAAATTATATGTAGATAATGGTTATGTAAATTCTGGAGCTTATTTACCACCCCAAAAGTTACAAGATGGTGTAGTTAAGATTGAAGTATTAGAAGGTGGAATTGAAACTATTGAAATAACTGGTAACAAACGTTTAAGCACTCGCTATATTGCTTCTCGTTTAAAATCCTTGCCTACTCCCATTAATACAGAACAACTTTTAGAACGTTTACAATTATTACGCCTCGATCCTTTAATCGAAAATGTTTCAGCCGAATTATCGGCGGGGTTAACTCCTGGCATGAGTAGATTAGATATCGAAGTTCAGGAGGCTAACGCTTTTACTTTCTCATCCTCATTAAATAACCATAAATCCCCTTCTATTGGTTCTAATAGTCGCAATCTGAATTTGAGTCACTCTAATCTTTTAGGATTTGGCGACAAGGCGCAGTTAAACTATACCAACACCGAAGGTAGTAATGGATTGGATATTGCTTATGCTTTGCCCATTAATGCTCAAAATGGCACGATTAGTTTCGCCTATGGCTTTAACTCGAATGAGCTTGTCGAAAATCCTTTTACTCCTCTAGATATTGAAACTGAGTCTAACTACTATGAATTCAGTTTTCGACAGCCAATTGTTTATAAATCCAATCGTGAATTAGCCTTGGGACTAAGTTTTTCGCGTCAACATAGTGAGACTTCTTTACTAGATATTCCTTTCCCTCTTTCTCTAGGCGCAGACGAGTCAGGGAATACCAATATTAGTGCTTTGCGTTTTTTCCAAGAATATACAGAAAGAAGCGATAATAGCTTTTTGGCATTGCGCTCGCAGTTTAGTTTTGGTCTAGATATTTTTGATGCCACCATTAATGAGAATGCTCCCGATAGTACTTTTTTTGCTTGGCGAGGACAATCTCAATGGGTGCGTAAGTTAGATGATGACTTTCTCTTTCTGCTTAGAGGCGAGCTCCAAATTTCTGATAACTTAGTTCCTTTAGAGCAATTTCGCTTGGGTGGTGCAACCAGTGTCCGAGGATATCGACAAGATCTAAGCTTATCTGAGAGTGGAATGTTTGCTTCTGCAGAACTTAGAGTTCCTATACTAAGAATTAATAAACTGGATGGTGTCCTGCAGTTAGTTCCTTTCTTTGATCTGGGCTTACCTTGGTATGGAGAAGATGCCATTATAGATATCGATTCTCTCATTTCAGTAGGAATGGGTTTGAACTTCAATGCTGGAGACAGATTTAATGCTCGTCTTGACTATGGAATTCCCTTAACGGATACCCAAGTCAATAGAGATAGTCTACAAGAAGATGGTGTTACTTTCTCTTTAGGTTATAGTTTTTAAGTTAAAAATTTACACCTGGAAATTTTTCACTACATAGGAATCACCACCGAGATACTTTCCCCTTAAGCCAAATTCAAAGGCTTATAGGGGTATTTTTTGTCTGTTGTCTGTTGTCTGAGAAAATATTCGGTTGCAAGTTTTTAATCATCATCGTCATCG
>JAAUXX010019843.1_pt1 | contig 10364 bp, 6 predicted proteins | sample 7278111 | NCBI WGS metagenome assembly JAAUXX01 (sample SAMN14350116, study PRJNA611818) | marine sediment metagenome | isolation source: surface marine sediment (1.8m) | place: French Polynesia: Moorea | collected 2018-08
AATACTTGTTACGTCATAGCACCAGCTCAAACAGGAAACCATTACGAAAGACGTTATACTCATGGTCATGCCATGATTATCGATCCTTGGGGAACAATTTTAGCCGATGCGGGTTCTCAACCTGGAGTAGTAGTAGCAGAAATCAATCCTGAGCGTTTATCCCAAGTACGGCAACAAATGCCTTCTTTACAACATCGTATCTTCGCTTAACAGTCTCTGAAAATAATTAAATTATGGAAGTAATCCCGGCAATCGATTTATTAGATGGTAAATGTGTTCGTCTCTATCAAGGAGATTATGAACGTTCAGAAATATTTAATGACAATCCAGTAACTGTAGCTCGTAGTTGGGCGGAGCAAGGAGCAACCAGGCTGCATGTGGTAGATTTAGATGGAGCCAAAGAGGGTAAAACAACAAATTTAGCGGCTATTGAAGCTATTGTTGCTGCCATAGCGATTCCCGTGCAGGTTGGCGGTGGTTTACGCGATCGCGCTTCGATTGCTCGACTACTCAATTTAGGCGTACAACGCGGTATTTTGGGGACAGTCGCAGTGGAGCAACCTGAGTTAGTTCAAGAATTATGTCAAGAGTTCCCCGAGCAAATTGTCGTTGGGATTGATGCGCGTCAGGGAAAAGTTGCCACCAGGGGTTGGTTAGAAACCTCAGAAGTTTTGGCAACTGATTTAGCCCAGAGAATGGCAGTTGCTGGTGCTGCCGCTATTATTTATACTGATATTCACCGCGATGGTACCATGTCGGGACCTAATATTGAGGCTCTAAGGGAATTAGCCTCGGCGATTGAAATTCCGATAATTGCTTCTGGAGGAGTCAGTTCTTTAACCGATTTACTTGCATTGCTGGCTTTAGAACCTTTAGGAGTTACAGGGGCGATTGTGGGCAAAGCTATCTATACTGGAGATGTCAATCTGACTGAAGCAGTTCAAGCAGTGGGCAATGGTCGTTTGCAGGATATTCCCCCCGATGGTTTTTCTACTTTTGCCTAAATTGATGACTGCTAGTGGCTAACTGATAACTGATAACTGTTAACTGATGACTGATAACTGTTGAGGTGATAACTAATTAAGTGATGAAAATTCTAGTATTAGCCTGGGAATTTCCACCTCGTCTTGTAGGCGGTATTGCTCGTCACGTAGCAGAATTATATCCAGAGATTGTGAGATTGGGCTGCGAAGTTCATCTGATCACAGTGGAAGTTCCTGATGCTGCTCCCTATGAGGTAATTGAAGGAATTCATATCCATCGGGTGTCTGTCGCTCATGGTCACGATTTTTTCCATTGGATTGCCAATATGAATGAGAGTATGGGAGCTCATGGGGGAAATCTCATCGCCGAAGTCGGTCATTTCGATCTTATCCATGCCCATGACTGGTTAGTAGGAGATGCCGCGATCGCCCTTAAGCATGGCTTCAAAATTCCTCTGCTGGCAACTATTCATGCCACTGAATATGGTCGTAACAATGGGATTTATCAAGAGGGACAAAAATATATTCACGGCAAAGAACATACGCTAGTTTACAATTCATGGCGAGTGATTGTTTGTAGTCAGTATATGCGTCATGAAGTTGAACGCGCTTTACAATCACCCTGGGAAAAAATCGACGTCATTTATAACGGGATTCGTCCTGATAAAAAAGCTCACCTTGAGAAGTCAGAAAAAATCGCGTTGCGCCGTAGCTTTGCCCATGATGACGAAAAAATTGTTTACTATGTGGGACGGATGGCTTATGAGAAAGGAGTTGATGTCTTACTCAACGCGGCACCCCAAGTTTTATGGGATCTCCAAGGTAAGGTTAAATTCGTCATTATTGGTGGAGGGAATACAGATCACCTCAAGCAGCAAGCTTGGAATTTGGGCATCTGGGATCAATGCTACTTTACAGGATTTATGGCGGATGAAGACTTGGATAAATTCCAAACCGTCGCCGATTGTGCTGTTTTTCCTAGTCTTTACGAACCCTTTGGAATTGTGGTTCTAGAAAGTTTTGCTGCCCGTGTTCCTGTGGTAGTTTCTAATACTGGTGGCTTACCAGAAGTAGTCGAACATAACAAAACAGGTGTGGTTACCTATGCCAATAATCCTGATTCTTTGGCTTGGGGGATTGTCAAAGTGTTGCGAGATCCCGAATATGCCGAATTTCTCGTTAAGAATGCCTACCAAGCATTAGATACTCATTTTAGTTGGGACAAACTTGCTCAACAGACTGTGAGTGTTTATCAAAAAGTGGTTAAAGAGCGATCACAGGTGCTTTGGTAAATTTTAGGACAATTTCGTTAATACTGCACAGGTATTGGATCGAGACTTCTCCAGAGATACCAAGTAGCTACTGTTCGATAGGGTTGCCACAGTTGAGCGAGTTTCTTAATCTCAGATTTGGATAAATCTTTTCCTGAAGCATAATGTAGCTTGATCGCATTAATTAATCCAATATCTCCCAGGGGTAAGATATCGGCGCGATGGAGATGAAAGATCAGAAACATTTGGGCTGTCCAAGTTCCAATCCCCGAAATGGACATTAGTTGTTTAGCTATCTGATCATCACTCATGGTAGACCAGGTTGCAGGGGTTAGTTTGCCAGATTCTAAAGCATTAGCAACATTAGTAATGTAGCGAATTTTGGGACGAGACAGACCACATTGACGCAAATCATCTTCTTTTGCTTGTAAATAATCTTCTGTCGAGAAATTACCAATCAGGGATTCGAGTCGCTGACAAATCGTAGCCGCAGCTTTGATCGAAATTTGCTGTCCCACAATAGCCTTGACCAAAGTAGAGAAGGGATTCTGATGATTGGTCATAACTTCATTGGGATAGCTGGCAATGAGGCGAGCAATTATTCGATCTTTAGTGGCAAGATAATTGGTAGCTTCCTGCCAATATGGTGGAGCAGTCATAACTTTTTATGAAGATGTAATTTGCTTGACGGAATAAGAAATTCTACTAGAGGTATTATTGCAGATATTTACTGAGAATTAATTGAATCAGCTGCTCTACGTTTAACTAGCATAATTCCGACGCTCAAGCTTTAGTATCTAGCTCGAAATATGTTGTCAAACTCGATGTAGAGCAGCTTAAACTTTGATACCTCTAGCTCTATGACTATGATGAAATTATTTCCTACCTTAACTACATCTGGTATCCTGGCTTGTAGCGTTGCACTTCCTGTTACTGCTCAAGTTATCCCTGATGGCACTACCTCTACCACAGTAGATGTCGATGGCACGATTAATGATGGAGATCGTGCGGGAGGTAATTTATTTCATAGTTTTCAGGAATTTTCTGTTCCCGATGGCGGAAGAGCTTTTTTTAATAATGCTTTAGATATTGTCAATATTTTCTCGCGCGTTACAGGAGGAGATATTTCTAATATCAATGGTTTATTGGGGGCGAATGGCACAGCGAATCTGTTTCTGCTTAATCCTGCGGGAATTATTTTTGGGGAAAATGCCCAATTAAGTATTGGTGGTTCATTTTTTGGTAGTACCGCAGATAGTATTATCTTTTCTGATGGGGAGTTTAGTGCTTTAGATGCTGATAATCCGCCTCTTTTAACGGTAAATGCGCCTCTTGGCTTAGGGATTCGCGATAATCCTGCTGATATTGTTAATCAATCTACTTTTGATGGTGTCGGGTTGCAAGTTCCTTCAGGGGAAACTCTAGCTCTAATCGGCGGTGATATTAACTTTGAAGCTGGTAATATGACTGCTAGAGGTGGCAACATTGAATTAGGTGGTTTATCCGCAGCAGGAACAGTCACTTTCAATGATGATGGTAGTTTGAGCTTTCCTGAAGATGTAGCTAAAACAGATATAACCTTGAGTAATGCTGCCGATATAGATGTTAGGGGGACAGGAGGCGGAAGTATTACCATTAGTGCTCGCAATCTAAATCTTGAATCAGGAGACTTTGGTAGCAGTTTTATAAGAGCAGGAATTACAGCAGATTCAACTTCTTCTGAAGCCCAAGCTGGAGAGATTAAAATTAATGCTACTAATAATGTAACTGCTGATGAGAGTTCTATTTTAAATCAAGTCGATTCAGAAGCAGTGGGAAACGCAGGAGGGGTCACCATCACTACTGGTAGTCTTACTCTGATCAATGGCGGCGAAGTTTCAGCGATTACAAGAGGTCAAGGAAATGCAGGTTCTGTGGAGATTACTGCTCGCGATACCATCACTATTGATGGTGAAAGATCTGATTTTAATCCTAGTCGCGTTGGCAGTCTGGTCGCGCCAACAGGAAAGGGAAATGCTGGAAGTGTCAAGATTACTACAGATAATCTTGTTCTGACTAATGGGGGAATAGTTTCAGTTAATACGTTTGGTCAAGGAAATGCTGGTTCGGTGGAGATTACCGCTCGCGATACCATCACTATTGATGGGGAACAGGATTCTTTTGTCTTTCCTAGTGGGGTTTTCAATCGAGTTGTTTCCGGAGCAAAAGGGAATGCTGGAAGTATAACTATTATCACCGATAATCTTACTCTGACTAATGGAGGAGAAGTTTCAGCTAGTACAGGAGGTCAAGGTAATGCTGGTGCGGTGGAGATTACCGCTCGCGATACCATTACTATTGATGGTGAAGATTCTAGTTCATCTCCTAGTGCTGTTAATAGTGAGGTCATTTCAGGTGCAGTGGGAAATGCTAGAGATGTCACCATTAACACTGGTTCACTGAATCTGACTAATGGAGGGGAAGTTGCAGCTAATACAAGAGGTCAAGGAGATGCTGGTTCTGTCAAGATTAGCGCTACTGATACCATTACTATTGATGGTGAAAGATCAAATAACTTTCCTAGTAGTGTTAGCACTCAGGTCGGTCAAGACGCAGTGGGAGATGCTGGAAGTGTCACTATTACCACTAATAATCTTACTCTGACCAACGGAGGAATAGTTTCAGCTAGCACATCTGCTCAAGGAAATGCTGGTTTAGTGGTAATTACCGCTCGCGATACCATCACTATTGATGGGGAACAGGATTCTTTTGTCTTTCCTAGTGGGGTTTTCAATCAAGTCGTTTTCGGAGCAAAAGGGAATGCTGGAAGTGTCACTATTACCACTGGGAATCTTACTCTGACTAATGGAGGACAAGTTTCAGCTAGCACATCTGCTCAAGGAAATGCTGGTTCGGTGGAGATTACCGCTCGCGATACCATTACTATTGATGGTGAAGATTCTAGTTCCTCTCCTAGTGCTGTTAACAGTCAGGTCATTTCAGGTGCAGTGGGAAATGCTGGAGATGTAACCATTACTACTGGGAATTTTACTCTGACCAATGGAGGAACAGTTAATACTAATACATTCGGGCAAGGAAATGCTGGTTCGGTGGAAATTACCGCTCGCGATACTATCATCATTGATGGGGAAAGTATTGCTGGCAGTCAGGTCAGTTCAGGAGCGGTGGGAAATGCTGGAGATGTTACCATCACCACAGGTTCTCTGAATCTGACCAATGGGGGTCAAATTAATACTAGTACTAATGGAATTGGGAAAGGTGGTCAGATAACTGTGAGTGCCAACTCAATCTCTTTGTCAGAAAATTCAGGTGTGGGAAGTGTCACTTTTTTTAACAGTGAAGACATAGATGCAGAACAAGTAATCGGAGGAGATATCGAACTAAATGTTTCTGAGTCTTTAATTATAACGGGCAACTCTTCTATAGCTTCTGGCACTCTTGGAAAAGGAGATGCAGGTAATATCAATATTAGTGGTGAAGGAGCTGCTATTTTCCTAGGGGATAATGTACCAACAGGAGAAGAAAATGCAGAAAGTTCTGGTTCTATATTGACTTCATCCATTGATATTAGCCCATCCCTTGATAGTACTGGAAATGCAGGAGATATTACTATAACTGCCAAGTCTCTGACTTTAAGAGAAGGAAGTCTCGTTAACAGTAGTGCTTTTGGTCAAGGAAATTCAGTAACGGTCAGTAATTCAGGAAATATCAGTATAGATGTAAGTGAAGGAGTTACTATTTCAGGTTTTGATCAAAATACCACTATAGTTAGTCGAGTAGCTACATCTTTAGGAACTGGAGTAGAAGGTAGTGCTGGAGACATCACAATTACAGCAGGTTCATTATCTTTAGAAGACTCAGGTTTCATTGATAGCAGTACTTCTGGACAGGGCAATACAGGTGATATAACTATTGATGTAACTGATGCTGTCACTCTATCTAGTAATGCGAATATTAGAAGTAGAGTACAATCAAGTGGAAATGGGAATGGGGGTCAAATAATAATTACAGCGAATTCCCTATTTCTTAAAGAAGGAGCAGAAATACTTACCGAAACTTTTGGACAAGGGAATGCAGGAAATATTATTGTCAATGCAAATGATTCCGTTAATATTTCGGGAGTTGCACCTTTTCCTAGACTAGAAAATGGAAATCCAGGTGGTTTTTCCAGCGGCTTGATTGCTGGTACAGAAGAAGGAGCATTAGGTGAGGGGGGAGAGATTACGGTTAATACTCCTAAACTTACTTTGTCTGATGGAGGAATTATTGACGCGAGAAGTCGAAGTGATTTTGCTGGAGGAAATATTACAGTTAATGCCGATAACCTGGAAATAACAGGGGGCGGTCAGATTCAGGCTGCTGCTTTTAGTAACGGAAGTGCTGGAAATATTAACCTTAATATCAACAATCAGATTACTATTGACGGTAGCGACCCTACTTTTCAGGAGAGATTTAATTCACTAGTAACTACCTTTGATGAAACAGAAGCTGAGGAGAGAATCGATCCAGTTAGTCCTGAAAGTGGTATTTTTGCCAATACCAGATCTGGCTCCAGTGGAGATGGGGGAAACATAACCATCGGAATTTTTGATTCAGAAGGAGCATTTAATACGAATCAATTTACCCAGGAAATTACCTTATCGAACCAAGGCACAATTGCAGCCGATAGCGAAGGAGCTGGAAGTGGGGGAATAATCACTATTCGTGCTGAAGATATCAACTTAGATGCAGGAGAAATCACAGCAACTACTACTACTCTGCAAGAAGGAGTAAATCCTTCCTTAAGTGCTATTAGTTTATTAGTAGATGATAATTTGATTCTCCGTAACAACAGTGAAATTTCTGCTGAAGCAACTAATAATGCTGATGGTGGCAACATAAATATTGATGCAGGATTTGTAATTGGTTTTCCCTCTAGAGGATTTGGTAGCGATATTCGTGCTAATGCTGGAGAAGGAAGGGGAGGTAATATAAACATTATCACTCAGGGAGTATTAGGTTTTGAAGAAAGCCAAAATACAGCAAATGTGGTGAACAATACTAATGATATTGATGCTAGTTCTGAATTTGGTTTAGATGGTATTGTTACTATTAGTTTCCCTGATGTCAATCCACTTCAAGGTCTAAATAGATTACCCACTAACCCTGTCTCCGCAGATACTATTTCTTCCGATGCTTGTTCGCCTACAGAAGAAGGATCTAGATTAATTTATCAGGGAAAAGGAGGAATCCCACCTCTACCAACTGAACCTTTCTCTGCCGAGGCTTTAATTCCTGACGGAAAACCTATCACCATAGACGAGGAGAGCGATCTTAATTCTCTTTTATTAGAGGAAAGCGAGACAGAGCAACTAGATCCCTATGATATTCCTGAATATATCAAACCAGTCAAGACAGATAACGGTGATATCTATCCTGCCAGGGGAATTATTAAAACAGCCGATGGTCGAATAATTCTCACCACTTATCCCACAACAGATACAACGACTCGTACCCCAGAGAAACAACAAGGTTGTAGCTAAAAATCAGGGAAAGTCAAAAGCCCCTGACGGGGAAGGCAGAAGGCAGTCCTAACCCTAAAGGGTACACCTTCGGATAAGGATACCGCTGCCCCTTCGGGTAGAGCTTCGCAAGCGCATAAGGGCAGAAGGCAGAAGGGGTAAATCCCCGAAAAATAAGACCAGAAACTAATCAGAGCCAGGCTTTCAGCCTATTTTATCAATTTTTTAGTTTCTGAAGAGTCAAAAGGTAAAAGTCAGAAGAGACGTGTCGACGACACGTCTGTACAAAAGTCCTAAAGGATACCGCTCCGCGACGCGCAGCTAGCGCTAAAGCATACCGCTCCGCATATCCTTTAGGGCATATCAAAAGTCCCATCAAGTGGGATAATATCAAAAGTCAACAGAATTAATTACACATCTTTTTTCCCTAACAACTAACAACTAACATCTAACAACTAACCCCAATCTTTACTAGATAATTAATTTTACACAAGTACTTATTACTTTGAATTTACTTCAAGCTTGGCTCCACATTGTTTGCAAAAATTCGCATCAGGATCGTGACGAGATAAATTACAATTCAGACATTGCTTTTCCACAGTATTAGTAGTTTTTTGAAATTGTTTGATAATTTCACTTAATTGCCAAGGAATAAATAATACTCCTGTTAAAATCATCGCCACAGTCATAGCTTTACCCGCTTCCGAAAGAGGAGTAACATCACCATAACCCACTGTTGTCATAGTAACAACGACAAAATAAAAAGCATCAAAAAAATTTCTTAACGCATCTTCATTTACTGGTCTTTCCACCTGAAAAATCAATCCAGCATAGAACACAATCAAAGACAATAGAGTTAAAATAATCCGAAAAAAAACAATGGCATCGTTTGCTTTAAATCCTAAAAGTTTAGTCTCTAATTGCCAAAAGCGAAGAATCCTTAGCAGCCTAAACCAACGAAACATCCGAATAAAACTAAGATCCACAATGCCGAATAGCAAAGGAAAAATTGCGATCAAATCAATCAAAGAAGAACCACTAAAAAAGAACTTCTTTTTGCTTTTCGCCGACCAAAAACGGCAACTATATTCAATAGCAAAGATCACTAAAATACCCAGATCTGTAATATGTAAAACTTGGGCGAATGAGTCATTTATCGAATAAGTTTCTGCAATAAAGATTACTAAAGATAGTAAAATTAACCCCAAAATAATTAAATTGATCGTTAAACCGATAGGGGTTTCAATATCCTCTAGATAAAAAGCAATCTTTTCCTTTATTGATTGGTTATTTGACAGTGAAACTTTATTGATCAATGGTAGAATTTTAATTTAAAAATTGAGGACGAGATTCTTGATTAGTATGTAGGATTTCTGTCAAATTATCCCATTTTTCTTGTTCAATTAATTGAATAATTTGATCTAAGTTATGACGATAGGCATAAAGCGATCGCAATAAAGCCTGATGATTATATTCTGCCATCATTCTACCCAACTCAGGATTACCACCACCAACACGACTCGTATCCCGAAAACCTGAACTAGCTAAATGTTGCGCCAATGCTAGTACTTCAGGATTGCTTTCCCCAATACAACTAGTAATCAGACTAGTACTAATCATGACTGGCAGATGGGAGATCCAGGCTACAGCGCGATCGTGCACTTGAGGCGCGCAAATATAGGGAATAGAACCCACAGAACTCGCTAAAGTTTGTAATTTATCAATATCAACCGCCTTAGTATCTGGATTCGGGGTAAAAACATAGGCTGCGCCCTGAAATAAATTACTTTGCGCCGCATTAATTCCCTGTTCTGCGGTTCCCGCCATCGGATGACCACCAATAAAATTTGACCATAGGGCAGAACATTGATCTACTATCGGTTTTTTGACTGAGCCGACATCTGTAACAATAGTATCTGGAGCAAGATAGGGAAGTAGTTGCTGTAACGTATCTGCGATCGCGCTTATAGGAGTACAAATGATCACAACTTCTGCTCCTCGTAACAGACTCAATTCAGTACTTGCTTCGTCAACAACGCCCCTCTCAAGAGCAATTTCACAAGTTGTTGCTTTGCGCGATACTCCGAGAATTTGGTGATCGAGCACTCTCAAATCTAAACCCAAAGAGCCACCAATTAAACCCAAACCGACAATTCCAATCTTCATAGTTATCAAAATATTAACTACCAAGGATCATATAAGAACTTGACAACATTCATCTTTATTAAAGATAATGGTAGGCTGTGTGTCTATTCCTGCTCGGATCGGGTTCAGACATCATAAAAACGTCGCGACCATCTGAGATTCCTCTTAACAATAGAGTTTCACAACCTTAGCAAGCGACTACCCGTACGGCAAACTAATTTTCAGATTATCCTATGACTTACGCAATTATTGAAGCTGGTGGTACACAAATTAAAGTAGAGCCAGGTCGTTTTTACGATATCAACTTACTTCCTGTAGAAGCTGAATCTAATTACACAGTAGACAAAGTTTTACTGGTAAATAACGATGACGAAATCACCGTCGGTCAGCCTTACATCGAAGGAGCTACAGTAGAAGGAACGGTATTGCGCCACCGTCGCGGTAAAAAAGTTATCGTGTACAAA
>JAAUXX010030952.1_pt1 | contig 10360 bp, 9 predicted proteins | sample 7278111 | NCBI WGS metagenome assembly JAAUXX01 (sample SAMN14350116, study PRJNA611818) | marine sediment metagenome | isolation source: surface marine sediment (1.8m) | place: French Polynesia: Moorea | collected 2018-08
GCTTAGGCAGTGTAATTGATTCGGGAGAGCAGATTGATGAAGAAAAAGATTACTTTATATGCACTAACAACGTGTGTTTATTGTCAGGCAATTAAAAAAATGTTTAATGATCTCAAGGTTGAATACACATATATTGAAGCTGATAGTTTGGAAGGCGAAGAGCGAGCCAAGGCACTATCATCCTTAAAAACAGTTAATCCCAAGTGTTCCTTCCCCACCACCGTTATTGAAGATGAAGTTGTTCTTGGGTATCAAGTTCAACATATAAAAGAACTTATCGGAATTCATACGGTTGTCGATGATCTTTACGACAAGTTACGGCCAATAAACGAAAAGAAGGGATATTACTTCAATCGCAATAAAGAACAAACCTTTGAGCTACTCAGAGGGCTTTTGACCAACAAGGCTCGTTATGGATATATGGCATGTCCCTGCAGGCTGGCCTCAGGAGAGCGTGATAAGGATAGAGACATATTTTGCCCCTGTGAATACCGTGAACCAGACGTGGAAGAATTCGGCAGTTGCTACTGTGGCCTTTATGTTTCAAAAGAGTGGAACGACGACAGCATCGAGCATGTCGATGTACCAGAGAGGCGGCCGGTTGAACTTATGTGAGAGAGAAATCTGACAATAGTTTTTACTATGACTTTTCTATAAACCAATTCTGGTTGAACCTCAAAATTTTTGCCTTAGTTTTATCCTATACATATGATGCAAAAGCAGTAAGTTCATCTGAGAAGCAGCCATATTTAGGCAATAGCATTTACAATAATAGATGGAGAACTGGGTTATGACATTAGCAGAATACTTTAAAAATAACAGAGGGAGGGGCATAATCTCAACATCTGACAGAGAGGGCCGAGTAAATTCTGCCGTCTATGCTACCCCTCATATGATGGATAATGGCGAAATTGCATTTATTATGCGCGATAGACTTACGCATAAAAACATTAGTGAGAATCCCTTTGCAGCATACCTCTTCATGGCAGAGGGTGAAGGGGGAGGAGGTATACGGCTTTATCTGGAAAAAACTGCTGAGGAGGAGGATTCTGCCAAACTTGAAGAACTTCATCGCAGAAAAAGAAGCTATGCAGAAGAGGTCGAGCTCGGGCCCAAATATCTTGTGTATTTCAAAGTGAATAAGATACTCTCCCTTATAGGACCCGGAGATCCGGGCATTACGGTGTAGTTAAATTCCTCGTTGTGAAGAATGGCGTTTTACCATAATCACATCCATTGACATAGAGAGCCAAGTGGTACCATTTATCTAAGCATCGGTTGAGCGTACCGCACACACCGATGCTATGCCATCTTTATCCAGGGCCTGAAAATAACTTTCTTGAACATCAACTAGCCATGCCTTTTTTTTGGTGCATGTATCACTGCTCCATAACCAGTGGATACTGTTTGAAAAATAGGATTCAAAACAATAATCTCGCAATAATGAAGGCAGTCGTAACACTGTATTAAGCTCGTCAACCGTAGGTAGTCTCCAATTTGCAAAGCCCTGCCACTCGGTTAAATTCAGATATTCAATATACTCATGGGCTTTTTGCCAAGGCAGAGTGAAACCCGCACCTTCTCTTTGCCACATTAGCTGTGTGTCAATGCAATGTATTAATCGTTTATTGATATACTCGACCCGATGAGGTTTGTATGATCTAGGCCGCATCAGTGAATCAAGATTAAATTTTCCCTGCAACTGTTTGTAGCGGATGAAAGCAGGTATTGTTCTCAGTTCTTGCTTTTGCAGCGATGGTCCTGCCTGATCATAGGCTAAGAATTTGCATCTTTGGTGAGACTGGCGTGACCATTTTGTAAAAAGTTCATCGAGCTGTAATCGCATTTCGTGTGCGGATTTGAAACGATTTTCAGGATATACTTCTACAGATTTAGATAAGAAATTATCCCAGTCCGAGTCAAGATCATGATTGATGCTGCTTGGAAGCGTTAAATCTTGCAGTTGAGGAAGCTGACCAGTCACCATCCTATAGGCCATTACACCCACACTAAAAAGATCTGAACGCTCATCTGCTTTTTTGGGGTCCCGTTCCTGTTCCGGCGATGCATAATAGGGGGAGCCGACCTGCATTCCAGGAATAGCCATTTTCTCTTCGCCTCTTACCCGAGATAGACCAAAATCAATTATTTTGACCCTATCGTCATTGGTGATCATCAGATTGAACGGTTTTATATCCCGATGGATTATGCCGGCAAAATGTAACCTTTCCAAGCCTTTGAGAGCCTGGCAAATGTATTGATAGGTTTTGTTGATGCTTATCACCCGAGAAGGGTATTCAACTCTATAGGATTCTCCGATAATCGATCCAAGTGAATGGGCAAAATACTCCATAACAATGAATGGAGCACCACCATGTACATCGCAGTCGATGATTTTGGCGACATGGTCATGGGATATTTCTCCCATGATTCTAGCCTCTTCTGTGAAAATTTCACGAAGACGTTCTTCACCAACCAGATCTACATAAATTTCATCTCTTGGAAGAAGTATTTTGAGGGCTACAGTCCTGCCGGTAATTGGGGCTTGAGCTTTGTATACTGTGCTCATGCCTCCTCGGCCAAGCCGTCCTTGAATAAGATATCTTCCGACGTTCAGCATTGCTCACCATAGTCGGTAGCCATAGGCATCCGGAAAGCCACGTTTTTTTATCTTGAGGGTAGTTTTTTTGAAATCATAGGGAATCTGAGCAATTTCAAGAGTATGTGCAACTGTGTCCCAAAAAATTATTTTTGCTGTATTGCTGCCATCCCTTGGTTGTCCGACACTTCCTGCATTAACAATATATTTTTTATCAGGATGTAGCTCAAAGAGCTCGGACGAAAATCGTATTTTTTCTGTGGTGTTTCCATCCCAGCAAATAATAAAAAGATCATGAGTGTGACCAACAAAAAAAAGGTCAGAAGAACTTGTAGTAAAAAACTTTTTCAGATCTTTATCTGATTTGAAAGTGATATATTGCAGAACAGATCTTGGGGGAAAGCCATGGACAAATACGGCATTCTGTTCTGTAATAGAGTTTTTTAACTTGCTACAGAATTCAAGACTGCTTTTGGAAATCAGTTTTTCTGTATGAATAGAATTTTCCCTGGCCTGGAAGTTGAGCCAGTTACGCATTCTTGGATCAAGCAAAGCCGCTTCATGATTGCCGAGAACAGAAATGTAACCTTTTTCAATGAAGAGTTGAATAACCTCTTCTGGATTAGGTCCGTAACCAATCAGATCACCTAAGCAAATTACTTTATCGGGGTTTCGGGAATCAAGATTTTCAACGACAGCCTGAAAAGCTTCGAGGTTCCCGTGAATGTCTGAGAGTACTGCAACAAGCATATAATATGACCTTTCTTGCTTTATGTGATATATCTTTAGTACTTAATGTAACAAACAGAATCTTCATCGCAATTAAAATTCATAATTGCATTACAATTAAGCAGTAGGAAACATTTTCATCAATTGAGTGTTTGATAGGTGTTATGATCCGGCTTTGTCAGATGAGATATTGTGTTGTAAATAATATACACGAGGGAAGAGAGAACTGTTTTTACAATACTGGAATTAGATCATGATAATACGTATTATACTCGCATTATTTATTTCTGGTGCATCTGGCATATGTTATCTTGCCGGGATTGCACGACTAATGAGTGGGTTACTTATTGGCTTTGGGTCGTTGGTATGTATTTTTTTTGGTATTATTTTCATTGTACCCGAAGAGAACAGACAGCTTTGGTTTCCGGTATATGGTGAGGGCTCGGCTTGGCCTTTCTTTCTTCTTGCTCTTGTTCTCGCTGGTACCGTTGCTCTCCTTTTTATCAAAAAAAAAGAGGTTGTTGTAAGTGAAACAGTCTCTTCTATACACTTACAATATCTTATATGTGCCTTCTTTGCGTATATTCTCAGTGTTTTTCTTCCATCTTTACTTTGGTTCCCCTCAGAAGAAAAACGAAAACAGCTAGACCCCGAAACTATCGGCATTTATGTTTTCTCTGGCACATGCTTATATCTTCTAGGAACTATTGTGTCCCTCTTTCTTTTTTACAAGGCATCTATGGGTGCCGCCCAAAACTACCCCGATTTGATGCGAAGAGTGGTTCTGGCTCTCTTTGGAATTTTCCAATTTGATAAGATGCCAGCCTTTGTTGCATTTCTAATGATTTACTCCCCTGAAGCAAAAATTATATATCCATCAATTGCAGCTTTAGCACTAACCGCGTATATACCAGTTAGCTACTTATTAATTAAGCTCAGTTGGCAGTCTGAGAGAGATATGTAGCTGTATTTACAAGGGTTTGTCGGTTGGTGCTATGTTGGAGATGGCATTTTGGTGGCCTGCTCGGTTGTTCAATGAAGCTCCCAGTCCATTAGATTTCTAGTTAATTTATCGAAGAAAAGCCTTCTATACTGTTGAAATAGTATAATTTTTACAATAGCATAGGAAGAGAGAGCAATCGTCATTTTCGTTTTTCCAAACAGTAACCACAAAATGAAAATAAATGGTAACCAAAAAAGCAATCATAGATAATGAACTTATTCGCGAAATTGTGACTATCCGTCTGGATACACTGTGGAAAATGTTAGGTCAAAAGAATGCCGGTTTTATGCCGGGTAAAAACGATGAAGGAGCCACCGGAAAATTTGACAATAAAGGTGCTATATTCATCCCAGGAGGGCTAATCTATCAAGATGTGGATGAAAGATTTATCCGTTATTCGTCATATGGACAGATTAGTGCTGCTGAATTTAGAAAAAAAATGCGGGATTCTATGCGGTGTGATAATGCGACCTTGCTTTACCCCGATGGAATAGCACCTGGGATTAATCTTGATGGAGGTTTTTTTTCAAAAGCAGCACGCAGGATTTATACGTATAAAAGAGCAGCCTATCGACGCCAGATGAAAATTGGTAATAATGTACCAATAGAAATCAACGCTGATGATATTATCAAAAGTCACTGTCCTACGTATATGAAACCACCATATGGCGCCCGAACGCGAATAAGTTCGTGTATAGCGGTAGGTTTGATCAATCCACCACTTTTCTTCGCATATTACAAAACAGAGTTAAATTTTTCCCAAAAGCAGTCGCAAATTTTTATCAAAGATCTGGACATAGCAAGAGAGTTGGCTATCTCTTCAGAGGGAAAGACACTTTACCCTCCTTATGTCGTGGTCTGTCACGATACTCGATATAAAGATAACAATTACACTGGCCTTACCCGCATTTTAGGCATCGGAAAATTTGGTGAGTTTGCCACCATCTCTTTTGAAGCGCTAACCCCTCAGCTTTTAAAGGAGATGAAAAGAAAAAAAGTAAAATATAAAAAAGAAGAGATTCTGGCAGAATATGGGGATATTCGCATTGTCGGACTACTACGGATTTATAATCAGACGAATCCCGGTCGTCGTTTGTTAAAGTATGCATTGCACATTCTTCACCCAAAAGAGGATCTAGAGATTAACCTGAAGAAAATAACAGCAGAAGCAAAGAAGAGATATCGCGTCAAAAGAGTCCGCAAAAAATGATGCTAATCACTCAAGTATCCATCACTTGGACTATCGAGCATTTACATGGAAAATAAGTGAAGCGACAAAGCGATTGTGTTTTTGAAGAGAATAACGTAAAAACTCCCCAGCAGGGCTAAAACATTTTCCCCGCCAGGGAGTAAGGTCAATTGTAATTAGAGTAATTCTAAATTGCTAGCGGAAGGATGCAGCGCATTCCTGAATCACTGAACCCATTTTCATTTTTGCCATTGCCAGGTTACCGTCTTTTGCGAGAATAAGAACCATATGAAGATGTGCTTTTCCTGCCTCAGTAGCTGAAAAATCGGTGTTCTCATTGAGACATCTCGCCACGATTTGGGCCTTAGGGGCTTCAATATGAACTACCTGGCCACGACCGACATCCATCAAGTCTGTCGCTTTCTGGGCTTTCAGGAGAACATCATTGGCCAGGGAACCCAGTTCATCCAGTTTTACTCCGGCATTGTTCATCTGTGCTGCCATTTCTCCATTAGGTGTAAAAATACCAACAGCCATAAAACCTTCAACATCTGCAAGTCTTCCTAAGCTTTCATTGATTTCACTCATGTTTTCATCTCCTTGTTGTGGATAAATATCAGTTGAGTTGAAAAGTTCAGTTTCCTTTTCTGCAACTTTCTTTTCATCTTTTTCCGCCGTTTCATAATGTTCGGCGTCTTTCTCGCTTTGACGTTCGTCTTTCCTCTGCATTCCCTCCATGAGAAGTGCTAAAAGAGGTGTATTAATAGTCTTTTTGTATTTTCTTTTGACATGCTTTTTAATACGCAACTCAACTTCATCGAGCATCAACATGCCATATACAGCTTCATCACCCTTGATTTTGCCAAAAACTGCAGAGCAGAGCTCACCGTGGTTGAAGTAGATATATCCCACCTTGTTTTTAGAACTTACTTCTACCAGACAGGTTTTCTGCTCCGTCTCCAGAAGCTGGAGGAAACTTGAAAGAGAGATTCCGGTAAGCGACCCTTCCTCATTCGTACGTTCAAGCGTTTCAAAAATGGATTCCGCAAGTTCGTCAAAATCGATGGGTTTTTCCAATAGTTTCAAACTGCTGGTATTTTCAATTTTCCTCTCAATATCTGGAGTACTGAAAGCAGTCATGACTATTGCAGGCAAGGTCGGGTGATTGGTTGATATATAAGCAAGAAGTTCGAAACCATCCATTTTGGGCATTTTGAGATCAGTAATTACCAGATCTGTTTCGGCGGTTTTCAAAATGGTGACAGCCTCTTCACCATCTTTAGCAGTGACCACAGAAAAACTGTCCTTATGGGTCTTCAAGCCAGCCTGTATAGATTTAAGCAGTCTCGGCTCGTCATCAACAATGAGAATGGTTTTCATATCGCCTTGCCCACCTGTGTTTTGGTAATAGAGCCACCTTTTTTACATTTCGAAGGTAGATGCAGTGTAGATTAAGCAAGGTATATGCCAGAAAAATTGCTCATTGAAAAACGAATAAAATTATATATTTAATGGAGAAAAGTTGAAAACATACCGGAGACTGTCTCAGAATGACTGTGTTGTTTTGCAACACCGTTCTATTTTGCGACACCAGGTGAGATGGTATAGTGTTTGAGCTTTCTAATAAGGGTTGAACGTGAAATACCCAAAGCAGTTGCAGCGTGGGTATGATTGTTGTTGAGTTCTTTTAATACTTGGATAATATGACTCTTTTCTACCTCAGCAAGGGATTGTACGGAGCTCCTTGAGGAGGGTTCTGGACCTGTATTCTCAAGGTTTTGAGTTGTTAAGAGTTCGCTTGGATATATACATCCATTCCGAGTGAAAATAAGTGATCTTTCAATGACATTCCTTAACTCACGGACATTGCCAGGCCAATGATATTCCTGAAGCTTGAGCATTTCATCGGGTGGCAATACTGCATTACTCTTTTGAGCAGAACAGGAAATGAAATAGCTGCACAGTGGCGCAATATCTTCTATTCTGTCTCTTAGCGGTGGCAGATGAATTGGAAGCACACTGAGACGGAAAAAAAGATCCTGCCGGAATAAATTATTCTCAACTGCTTTCTCAAGATCAACATTTGTTGCTGCTATTATTTTTACATGAATCTGTTTATAGGATTCGCCACCAAGTCGCTTGACTTTATGCTCGTCTAAAACTCCCAACAATTTTGCTTGAAGATGAAGGGGGAGCTCACCTATTTCATCAAGGAATAGTGTTCCACCATCGGCAAGCTCAAAAATTCCCTTTTTGGCCGATGTCGCACCCGTAAACGCTCCTCTTTCATAACCGAATAGCTCAGCCTCAATGAGATTTTCAGGAAGTGCGGCGCAGTTAATATCCATAAGACATCCTTTGCTACTGGTCCCTGAATAGTGGATAGATTTTGCAACGACATTTTTACCAGTACCGGTTTCGCCGGTTATGAGGATAGGAACGTCATTTTCAGCAGAAAGGCGTATGTACTTAGAGGTATCCTTGAGACCGCCTTCTTGACCAATCAAGACATGCTGATTATGCTCCTGCCGGTTTTTATAATTTTGAATATGTTCAACATTTTCAAGTTCAAGAGTTCTGAAAGCCTGGTTGACGGTCATGGCCACTTCTTCAATTTCAAGTGGCTTTGAAAGATAATCAAACGCGCCTTTCCGCAGAGCTTTCACTGCGTTATCAAAACTAGGAAATGCAGTAATGAATATGATCTTAACCTGTTCACTTTTTCTAAGGATAGCGTTGCAGAGATCGATGCCGTTGCCGTCCGGAAGCTTTTGGTCCAGAAGGATGACATCTATTTTCTGTTTTCGAAAACAATTTTCACCATCCTCAAGGGTATGGGCAGAGAGGATTTCATAATCCTGAACGGCAAGGTAATTTGTTAAAGACTTGCAGAAAAATCGATCGTCATCGATTATGAGAAGTTTCTTCGCAAGTTTAACGGACATTATTCTGCCTCGGGAAGTGTGATTATAGCGGTGGTACCAAAATCACGTATGGATTGAATAGTGATAGTGCTGTTCATGCTCATAAGCATTTTCTGCACTATCGCTAAACCAAGTCCCGTGCCTTGGGGTTTAGAAGTAAAAAAAGGCGTAAAGATATTTTTGAGATCATCCTCATCGATACCACATCCATTGTCATCAACTTTTATACGAACGGTGTTAGCATCTTTTTCAGCAGCTATGGTGATACTTGGATTGTCTGCGTCAGTAACTGCATCGGCAGCATTGGTGAGTAGATTTAACATGACATGATGTAAAGCCCTAGCATCTGTAAGGGCAATAATATCTTCTTTGGGGATATTTATTCGAATTTCTATACCCTTTTGTTCCAAATCTTCGCGAATGAGAGGAATAAAGTTTTCCATGAATTCATCAATGGCCACGCTATCAACGAAGGGTGTCTCAAAAAGGCTGTAATTTTTTAAGGCCTTTAACAGGTATTCAAGCCGGGTAACCTCTTCCAATGACCTGCTCACAAATTCTGCAACGGTATCTTTGTCATAGGTGTCGAGATTCTTCTCCAGAACAGTCAAAGCCATTTTGATTGAATTTACAGGATTGCCAATTTCATGGCGAATGCCAGAGAAAATGTAGCCTAAATTTTTTGTGAGATTAGTAGCTTCGACAATAGCCTCCATCTGTTTTCTGGAGGTGATATCGGTGAGTAAAACAACTCTTCTATTCTTATTTTCATCAAGGGTTAAACATTGAATAATGAGGTGTTTATCATAAATTTCAACGGGATTATTCTCATCTTCATTAAGTGATATATCAGTGCAAGTTGATATTCTTGGTCCTAAAATTTTCCAGAGTCCAATTTCGAGCATTTCGTTGAGATACGCTCCAAGAAGAATCTCTTTGTCCACCCGCAGCATAGCTGTTGCCGAGTCATTGGCATAAAGTACCCTGTTATTTTCAATCTCAAGGACTCCCTGAGAGATACTTTCAAGGAGTTTTTGTAAATATTTATTTTGTGAAAGAAGTTCCTGGGTGATGTGCCTGGGGGCGAGATCACCTAGGCCTCGAATGTGTGGTTCAGGGACTGATGGAGATTCTGACTCAGCGATGGTTTCAACAATATACTCTGACATGACCTTGAACGGTCCTTTGATTATCGCTGAGTTTGCCCCAATTTCTTTTAAATCCAATGTTTCTTCTGCCAAGGTTGCTGAAATGATGATAATATGGCTTTTTGCAAACTGCGGCATTGCACGTATCATTTGGCAGAGTTTATCTCCACTGATCTTGGGCATGATGAGATCAATAAAGATTATATCAGGCGTATAGGTCTTTAATATATCAAGAGCTGCAAAAGCATCGTGGGCAATTTTTACGTTGTGGCCTTTGTTGGTTAAAAAAGAATCAATAAGTTTTGTTATGACAAGATCGTTATCGATTACAAGAATGTTCTTTGGTGTTGTCATCTTTAATTGTTTTTGAGGTGTGGGTAAACGTGATCTATATATGCTTTAAACGCGTCTAGTGCCTAGCCAAGTAAAGAACTAAATACAATCAGTTTATGTGGTAAAAAGTGAAGAGTCAAATAGACTTGGTTAGGAAAAAATCATAGGGGTCGGATATTTAATCATGATAATATATACTTATTAATATTAATTTGATAATTGTAAATATATATATTCAAATCAATAATTCTAGGAAATGTAAAAGATTGTTCAGGATATGAGGTAATTGAAAGAGAAAAATCATACTCCTGGTAATACTTGACTGAGACTGAATCACCTTTGTATATTGAACTATTCAGGGCATTTGTCAAACTTAGTAAACATATAGACAGATCCAAAACTTTAAGCCAGGAAGTCTGTCTATCAGGCTCAAAC
>JAAUXX010016172.1_pt1 | contig 10359 bp, 8 predicted proteins | sample 7278111 | NCBI WGS metagenome assembly JAAUXX01 (sample SAMN14350116, study PRJNA611818) | marine sediment metagenome | isolation source: surface marine sediment (1.8m) | place: French Polynesia: Moorea | collected 2018-08
CTTTAAAACAGGTATTTGATTATTCAAAATATCCTTTTGATCATAAAATAGCTTGGATTCGCTTCTGGAGCCGAGATTTTGATCGAGAAACTATTTTAGTGCCTAGTTTTGAATCCTATAAATCAACAGGACTGAATGATGCTTTTGGCTACGATCAGAATATTGTTTTAGGTCATTGGAAATTATTAGAAACTTTTTTCGATTATCGAAAGCAAATATATAATACCAACTTTGGTTTTTATGGAGAAGATTTTCAAAATCAGCCTGAACTCTATTTTAATATAGTAATAGAACGCCGTTTTTTGAATTCTTTTATTGTTTATATTCTGCCTTTAATTATTATTGCTTGTCTCGCTTTTGCTACTGTCATGATGATTACAAAAGATCAAGAACAAGCTTCGCTATTTGGTATGAATACCAGTGGCGTAATTGGAGTTTGTTCAGGGTTATTTTTTGTGGTTTTACTATCTCAAATACAAATTCGAGAACAATTTGCTGGTTCAAGTATAGTTTATATAGAGTTTTTCTATCCCTTAATGTATGTTACTTTGTTAGGTGTTTCTGTTAATTCTTATATATTTTCTCGCATCAATACCGAAAATAATTTTATCTTAAAGTGGATTAATTACGAGGATAACATTATCCCAAAATTGATTTATTGGCCAGTATTATTGGGCAATGCAACCATTATTACAGCAGTAGTTCTCTTACCTGGACATCACGAATCAACATTAAATCAAGGGCAAGAGCAATCATTTTTACTGGACAAAAAATTGAGTGAAACTACTTTACTTTTAAATCGAATTTAGAGGAAGACCTGAGACTTTTTGCCGAAGTCTGGGAAAAGGGTAAGAGAAGTTAATAATAACCTTTACCCTTCTGTGTAATTAATTTTGTATGTCTACTTAAATTTAAGCAGAGTAGAACTGTTGAATAAAACCTTCTGGAGTTAACCAGACTTTTTATCGCGTTTTTGGAGACGGCGATCGCGCCATTTAACCGACGAAAGATATAAAATCCCGCCACTAACGACTATCAATAGTCCTAAAGCGACGAGAAATAAAATATTGACTAGAGAACTTGTTTCCATGACTAATTACGGGCAAAGATGAGCCTTGATTCACCCAAATCTTTTGCTCAATAATATTTTAGAATCCGTTACGACCCCAAACTACCATTGAAATCGACCAAGTGAATAGAGCTAGTACAGCAACCCAACCTAATGTCAAAATATCCATGATTTGTATTTACTTTTTGAAATATAAATTCATTAAACAACCACACAATATATCATACTTCTATGTGGTGTTTTTTGGTGAGGGTTTTGCCTAGTTTAGTAGCAGAAAGAATTGAATCGGTTAAAGCAGGATTAGTAACTGCCACAGCATTTACTTTTGCCGATCTAGTAGCTATCTTATTGAATAATCTGATCTTTGTGACCTGGGGAATCGAGTTTCATCTGTTATCAGTGACTTCTCAACTAGATAGCATAATTACCATAGCTACTGCCTTAGTAAATGGTTTTTTGTTCGGCGTAACCTATCGTTACATTGTCCGTAATGATCGCAATTCCCATCTCAAAGATGGCGCAGTCATGGCTTTTGGTTTAGTAAGGGGATTAGCTTTACTCGAAGCGACAGTGAGCAAATCAGAGCATTTCTGGTCTTTAACGATCCTAATTACAGAAGCTATTCTCGGTTTTGCGATCGCTCGTTATAGTCTTGATTTTGCTTTGCAAAGAAAATTTATCAAACCTTTTCTATGAATAGTATTGAAGTTCAGCATCTCAGTAAAGTATATGGTTCGAATACGGCAATTGAGGATGTTGATTTTACTGTAGAAGCAGGGGAAATCATCGGGTTTTTGGGACCAAATGGTGCGGGAAAAACTACTACGATGAGGATTTTAGCGGGTTATTTACCAGCAACTACAGGGACAGCCAAAATTGCGGGTTACGATGTTCATCAACAATCGATGGAAGTCCGCCGTCGCATTGGTTATTTACCAGAAAATCCGCCTTTATATCCTGAGATGACAGTAGAAGGTTTTTTGCATTTTGTGGCGAAAATTAAGGGCGTAGCTTCAAGCGATCGCAAAAGGAAAGTTGTCTCAGTAATTGAGCGTTGTCAACTAGAAGATAAAACTAAAATCGCGATCAATAAATTATCTAAAGGATATCGTCAACGAGTAGGTATTGCTCAAGCGATCGTTCATGAACCATCGGTGATTATTCTAGATGAACCGACGGTGGGTTTAGATCCGCGTCAGATTATTGAAGTGCGTAATTTGATTAAGGGTTTAGCTGGGGAACATACGATTATTTTATCGACTCATATTTTGCCAGAAGTTAGCATGACCTGCGATCGCATTATGATTATTAATCATGGCAAAATTATAACTACTAATTCTCCTAGTGAGTTACAAAAAACCCTTTCTGGTAATTATAGTTATCAACTGGAATTGGCAGGAAATGTTGCAGATCTCTTGCCTAAGTTAGAAGAAATTCCTGGTGTAATTGGCAGCAAAATAATTACTGAAAATCTGAATAATAAAAATCGTGATTTAGTAGAGATTACTTGTGATGTCAATAGCGAACCAGGAAAAGATATTGCAGCTCTTGTCATCAATGAAGGGAGCAGTTTATACGAAATGCGTCGTATTCGACCTAGTTTAGAAGATGTATTTTTGGAACTAACAACAGAAGAGATAATTAATAATTAAGTAGCAATAAAATAAAGCTGAAGATGTCAACCAAAATAGCCTTCGACAATTTTGGTTTGGCGTTGCTCTTGATTATATTGTAAAAGATATTCACGAGCGATCGCATTTTCCGATCTAAGTATGTCTATTTCTTCTTTGCCGATTTCCGTATCAGTAGATAGGAGAATTACTTGATGGGAAGCGGAAGGAAAGTAACGTTGAATTAAATTGGTGCGATGGGAAGAGTCAAGTCTTCCTAGGGGAGTATCAATGGCAACGGGTAAGTTTTTACCTGATACTCTGGCTAAACTCCAGAGGAAAGCAATGGCTAGTAGCTGTTTTTCTCCTGCGGATAGTCTTTGTTTGGGCAATAATTGTCCTTGGGGATCGTAGAGAGTAATGCGATAGGTGTCTGTTTCAATAGCTACTCGATGTACTAAGTTAGATTTATGTAAGAGATAGCGAAAACATTCTGTTACTTCGGTTTCGAGTTTATTCAGTTTTCTAAGAGCCAATTTTTCGCGAAATATTTTGAGGGTATCCTGTACTCTAGCTACAGTATTAATAAGATGTTCATCTTCGATATTATCTATCGCTTGTGTTCCATATTGTTGAAGATTTTTTTTGATTTCCTGCTGATTCTGTATAATTTCTTTCTCTAGGATCTCAATTTTATGTTGTTCTGTCAGATAGAGTTGTTGATTTTTATTAACTTCTTTTTGGGCTTGCTTAACTGCATCATCGAGTTTTTTATATTCTTCTGGCGATGCTGCTGTGGCTAGCTGACTTGCAACTTGTTCTTGGGCTAATTCTAGTTGTTGGAGTTTAGCTATAATTTCTGTAGCTGATTGTTTTTGATAAGATAAACGATCTTTAGGTAAGGTAATTAATAGCTGTAATTCTTCTTCGGTAATACCGAGATAATCTGTTTGCTGAGACTGAAGTGAATTTATTAATATTTGGTTCTCCTGGTCAATAAAAGATTTAATCTTGGTAAGAGTATCTTCTGCTAGAGTTTCCTGTTGTAAGTAAGTTAATAATTTGCGATCACGTTCTGTTATAATGTCTTTTGCTTGTTGTAATTTATGAATTTTAACTTCATGTTTTCCTTGGCTGACAGCAGCAGATAATAAATCTGAGACTAACAATAGAGGCAAACTGGTTCCGGCAATATTTTTTAATTTCTCTCTTTGTTCTTCTACACTATGATCTAGTAATTTTATTTTTTCTTGCAATTGGTTACTCTCTGCGGCAATTCTCCCTCCTTCTTTACGAAATTTATTTTGAGTTCGAGTAAGTTTTTGTTGAGTTTTCTTTAATGACTGCTGTAGCGTCGCTATATTTTCTTTTCTTATTTCTAATTCTTGCTCTTTCTGAGAGATTTTCCCTTCTAGTTGTTCGATGGTTTGTAACTGTTCTTTACTAGCTAGGGATTTTTGCTTGCGACTAACTAAGACATCGAGATCTATAGCCAATTTTTTCGATAATTCTAAACCTAATAAAGTATTGATCGCCTCGATGACAGAAGGAGAAGGCTCATCAGATTCAGCTAATTCTTTGACTTGTTCGCCATCAAATAAAAATAAATTAGATATTCCTAAAGGTAAAATAGCTTCTATATATTCATCCCAATTTTCTTCCAACATAGGATCGTAACTCCCTTCACGAATTACACTGAGACTATCTTTTCCTTCCTGAGGATGTTTATTCCAAGAGCGAATAATTTTAAATTCTTGCCAATGATTTTCGTGAATATGCTCAAAAGATAATTCAATATTGGTTACTTGTCCCGATGTTATTTTATTATTAGCTAATTGTGTTAAAAAATCACCATAACTAAGATGATTTCGCGATGAACATTGAGCGCGATGTCCATATAATGCTAAACGAATTGCATCAATTAAAGTTGTTTTGCCTCCACCATTCATCCCCCCAATAAGAATAATTGGGTGAACAGTTTCGTTATTTTCAGGACGGAGATTTATGATATTGCGATCGACATACGCTCCAAAGTTTTCTAATACTAATTCTGTAAATATCATTGTTTAAGTTTTATTTTTAATCTTAATCTCTTTTGGTAAATTTAATATTACCCCAAGTTTCTTGTTGTACTGATTCTTCTTTGTTCTTTGTTAACTCAGCAACCTTTTCTTTTACCTTGGTTACATCTAAATCATTAGCAGCATTTTGGAGATCCCTTTTTTGGTGGGCATTCGCGATCGCGTCTTCTTGACTTCGAGAACTAATAGCAAAACATTTCTCTAAGCTTTTATAAATACCACGACGATGAGACTTGATATGATATTGTCTTTCCGTATCCAATAGATTTCGCAACAATTCTAAATACATTTCATCATCACCACAAATTTCCATTAAAATTTCCCATTCGTCGTTACCCATTATTTTATGTTCATCAGTAGCAACGCGAGGATCTTTAAAAGTTTCTCCTGTGACTTTCTGATAAATACGAGGTAAGCTATCATCAAATTCATGTTTTTCTTCTAGCCAAATACGGCGAATTTCACTTAACTCTTCTGTTGTAATTAAGGTAATATCTTTAAATTCTTCTGGTGCATTTTTGCTAATTTGTACTTGTGCTTCTAATACTCTTCTTAACCAATGTTCTCGCCATTTCTTAGTATAAGGACCTGGGATATTTTGGATCGAAGTTTCTCCGTCTACCTCTCTTTCAAATAGTTGTACATTACCATGAAGTCTGCGAAAATCTCGGCGATCGCGATCATTTTTTAGATCTAATTCATTACGGATATCTAGTAGAGGTTGTAACCATTCTTTCTCTTCATCATTTTGAATCATTGCCTCCATAGATTTGTCTTTACTTACCATAGTGCAAACCCAACAACCAAAACGGGAATCTCCACAACTGGGAGTAGACGTATCGACAACTAGCGGGCATTCATTATCGGCAGTGGCACCGCGATACATAGCAAATAGATCTTTGTTACTTCCTCCCCAAGGATTATCGCATTGCATTAAATACTTCCAAACTTCTTGCGTACTCCAGTCTTCTATAGGCGTATAAATCAGAGAATTCATTAATCTTGAATTTGGGCTGAGGCGATCTCGTACTCTTTTCTTTTCATGCTTGATCATGGTTGCTGCTCTTGCCGCACTTTCTGCTTTTCGAGTACCTAAGACGAGTATAGTTTCTCCATAACTTCGTACAGTTTCTCTAATAAATTGGTTGGCTGGTTTTATTTTCAAGCGTTCCGTACACCAGCGAAACTGATTTCGAGGAGCAGGATAACCTTTACCCATTAAGCAAACCCAAAATGTATTTTTTACCTCTGGATGTAATAAGTTTGCCTTGAAAGGCATTTTATATTCTGCCGCTGCCTTTATAATTTGCTCTATTGACTTTCTTACCCAAACAGAAACGATTGGATTTTCTACCAAGGTATCTGTTGAAATTATATAGATAGTTTTAGTCCTTTTTTCTAGTGGCAATGCAGCGATCGCATTCCAAACTAATTGAAGTACACAAGAACTATCTTTTCCCCAAGAAACTCCAATTATCCAAGGGATTTCATCTTGACAATATAGCTCTTGGATTTCAGCAGTAAGAAATTCAACACTATTCCAGAAATCTTTATCCGTACGGATAGGCTGTTTTTGCTGGTTTGTTTTTTTCTCTTTAAGTGGCATTATATTTGAGTTTGCTGAAATATGAGCGTCTTTTACACTACCCCATGACAAGGTATGTTGAAGATATCTTTGAAGTTTCTTTAAATTTTAATGTTTTTCGGGAATACTAAACATTGAAGCTACTTATCTATATTACAGACAAGGAGAGCTAATTCGTGTCATGGCTTTACGGAAATGATGTCGTACAAAGGTTAGGAGAAAATGCTTTTTTATACAATTTATCAAAAATTCGCGGGATTCCAGCAATACTAAACCGTATTCCAAATAATATGAGCGGAGTATATGCTTGGTATCGTAATTTTAAAATAGATCCTTCTGCAATAGATAATTCAGATGTATTTGTTTCAAATGTTCTTGAAGAATTATATAAACCCCATTGCATTACAAGAGAAACTCGTCTTCCCCCATCCTATAAATTAATAGTTAAGCCAGAAACAATACTTTCTCAACGAAAAAAAGAAGCCTTGGAACATTATGCTGATAATCCTTATTTTCGAGAGCTTTTGATCACCCTATTAAACAATTGCTTACTATTTCAGCAACCACTATATATAGGAAAAGCCAGTAACTTAAGGACAAGAATTAGTAATCATCTTGGTGTAGAAAGTATTTTGAGGAAAAGATTAAAAGATGCAGAACATGAGTTAGAACAATGTAGATTACTTCTGATATGCTGTTCTGAAAATATAAGTTGCTCTGCCTTAGAAGTTAGTGAACCTGAAGACGAAGACAATAGCGAATTTTCTCAATTGGAGTCAGAAATCTTGATCGAAGATATCTTATCTAGATTATTTCTCCCATCTTTTACAATTAAATACGGATGATTAATTATGCTGATCATATCTAAAGAAGAAAGTAAAAATAAATTCAACAGACCACTATACGGTCTAAAAGGACAATATACTTTAGCAGAAGGAATATCCTTACCTTATTTTTTATGTGCAATGCCTATAGAAAGGGCAATTAACGAATTAAAAATAGCAGAACAAGTACCACCATCTTTAGAGGCGAAATGGTCGCTTAAAGAGCTTTTTCAAAGAGAAATTGATGAAGATAGAGTTGTAGATGATATTATCAAAAGCTATCTATTAGAACCTAAAAAATTAAAATTTTTTAATGCTATCACCATTGTTTTAATGCCTAAAGGTAAAGATGAAAAAATTCAAGATCAATTTCAAGATATTGAAAAGGAAGCCTCTCCGCCTATTCCTTGGGATGGTAGCGATCAAGAAGATTCACAGTGGGATCATTCAGAAGCGAAAAAAGCTAATTTTGGAGGCGTACAATTCGTTTCTATTGAGCAGCAAGCTCGTTTACGTTGGGATGAAAATAGAGTATTAGCTGTGGCAGTTGACGGGCAGCATCGTCTTTGGGCGTTACGTACTTTTAGAGAAAACGAAAGGTTTCGTGGTGGAACTTTAAAAAAGAATGAAGAAGAAACAAAAATTCCTGTGATATTTATCTTACTCCATCCCAAGGCTGGTTTTATCAATACACAGGATCAAGTGAACCACTCAATTAAAAGTATCTCTCGCGAACTTTTTACAGACTTAAATAAAAATGCTAAAACTGTTGATAGAGCAAGAGAACTTATACTTGACGATAAAAGTATTCATGCAAGATGTGTCAGAACACTATTAACCGATAGTACGGCTCAAGATGCAAAAGATTTACTTCCCCTGTCTTTAGTACGTTGGCAAGATGATGTTAATAAATTCGAGAATTCGTATTATCTAAACTCTCTTGTTCATCTCGATCTTTTGGTTAAAGCTTTATTGGATTTAGATGAACCAAAAGATCCAATGGAGAAAAAGCATATTAATAAATTCATACAAGATATTAATCATACACTTGGTATTGATGGAAAAGAAGTTGAATATGAAGGAAGAACATTAAGTCAGTATTACAAAGAAGATTGTTGTGATGAAGATGGTAATCCTCAAACTCCTTTCTCACGATTACCAGAATTTTATCTTGAATCTGCTATAAAAGGCTTTAAGAAAAATTTTCGCCCTTGGTTAATTAAATTGCTAATGGATTTTAAGCCATATCGTAATTTATTAGAATATGCTAGAGAAGAAAACTTGATTGAAGGTACTTTTGGACAATACCAAGCTCAAACTTCTAAACATAAAGGAATGATTAAAGAACAAGAAATAGCGAAAGATAGTGATTGGTTTAAAGGAGAAATTATAACACACCAAAATAACATTGCTAAAATGAAAGACAATCAGTGGGCATTTAAAGCTATTTTTCAAAAAGCAATAGTTCGTCTTGGCAAAATTGTAGAATTTGAGAATAAAGGGGAAGACAAAAATTTAGGTACAATTAGAAATGTTTTAGATTTTCTAGATAATTTATATGATAAAAATATATTAGAAGTACACCGAGATATTCCAGGTTTAAAATCAAGTTTATGGACTTTTATTGCTTTAAATAGAGGTAATCAAAAAATCAAAGTTAGTAAAACCGTAGAAGATCAAATTTTTTCTATTTTATTACTTTGGTATTATGGAAATCGTAAATTGCAGCAAGATAAGCAACAAGCTAAGCCAATGCTTACTAGACGTGAACTATTAAGGTTTTTCAGAGGAGAGACAAACAAGGCTGAATGGGCTGGTTGTACTGATGCATATCATACTCTAGAGAAAGGATTTAACAAGCAGAATTTTTATGATCTATACGGAAAAGAAAAAAGTGAATTAACGGAAGAAAAACAAAATAAATTAATTAGAGAACACTTTGCGAAAGTATTAGCTGCTGGAATTCCTGAGCTAGCAAATCAAGTTGATAAAGTTGATGAACAATCTGCAGAGAACGAAGAATTAGATTAAACTTTGATCTCTATATTAGTGATATTATTTAAAATAGACTAAATATATATCTTAATCAATGGCTAGTGTTATTAACCGTAACAAATAATTTTCTTTGCGCCTTTGCGTCTTTGCGCGAGAAAAGAGAAATTGCTTGGTTAATAATACTTAACTTCAAACTTAAGATCGATCGCGTGAATAATTTCTCTAGGATCTTTAGTATTGCCTCTAAATCTTCTACTATGGCAAATGCGCGATCATATTCTTGGTGAAGTAAACATTGCTTTAATTCTCGTATTTCTTCCATAGATAACTCTTGCTCTAGTAGCTGAATTCAAAATGCATGAGGTCAATAATTTACGCTGATGCACTATAATTCCCATGATAGTGATTATGATACACAAGAATGCTGACAACACGCGATCGCTGATCACAAAAAACTCACTAAACTAATTAAATTTGGTATTTTTGAGTAACCTTGGAAGTTAATTTAGTTCTTGAGATCGCCATAACAAATATTTATTAACTAAGTAAGCATCTACTTTAGCTATACTGTAATCCAGTATTCTCAAAAGAACTAAATTGAAAAATAATAACGTTAGTATCATAGATTGATTCATGGATAATGAATAACACTACAGATTATATTAAACATTACTCTTATTCAGTCAGCTACTCACCAGAAGACGAAGCATATATCGCTGAATGTCTTGAATTGGGAATCATGGCACATGGGGATAGTCAAGAAGAAGCCATAGCTCAAATCAAAGAAGCAAGCAGAGTACATCTACTAATGTTGGAAGAAGATGGCAATGAGATTCCTCAACCCTTTACATTACAAAACACAAAAATAGCTTGACTTTCTTCGCTCTATTATTTTGTTTGAAACCTTCACTCGCCTCCAATCTTCAAAAATAAATTCTCTTCGAGAAGGGCAAATCCCATATAATTTAAGACTATGCTGTATATTCAAAAACGCAGTCAAACCGCATTAAACCATAAAGGTTACATAAATTCTGGTTGTTTAACCGAAAATCTATTGTTTTAGTTGATTTTTACAGAGAGAAAACTCTATTATGATTCACGATATATTTATGCCCGCCCTTAGCTCCACAATGACTGAAGGCAAAATTGTGGAATGGGTAAAATCTCCAGGAGATAAGGTAGAGAAAGGAGAAAC
>JAAUXX010026726.1_pt1 | contig 10325 bp, 11 predicted proteins | sample 7278111 | NCBI WGS metagenome assembly JAAUXX01 (sample SAMN14350116, study PRJNA611818) | marine sediment metagenome | isolation source: surface marine sediment (1.8m) | place: French Polynesia: Moorea | collected 2018-08
TGATAATTATTTAGAGAATTTAATCGAAGAAATTAACAGAGAACCTTTATTTTTCCTCAAAGAAGAACATCAATTCTGGAAAAACTTAGACAAAATTTGTCTCCGAAAAGCCGAAAAACTACAACCTAAAAACGTAGCTTAATTAGCAAAATTACCTCTCAACTGAGGGGTAAATAATTATAGGAATGGAGACTTAAAATGTATCGACTTCAAGAAAAAAAGCACCAAAATAACAAAAAGCAAGTAGGCGTTGAAATATTCAGAAGATTAGAAGATACAGAAATACCAGATGAAATTGAAACCAAAGTTATCTTTGTATCTGTAATCGTTCCCGATGACTTTAACGATCCTCTACCTGATGAAATTTTAGATTTGTTCAATAACCCTCAATGAGAATACTTTTAGATACTCATATTTTTCTCTGGTTGGTTGATGATGATGCACGTTTGTCAGATAGATATCGTCAAATTATTCACAATCTCGATCATGAAATATTCTTAAGCGTTGTTTCGATTTGAGCGTGGGAGACGCTGGTGTTTCGCCAGCTTGTCTAACCACGCTGTTGGGAATGTGCCATCAAATATCAGATCGGCAAACTAGATTTTCCCAGTTCTCCAGCAAGTTATCTACCAAAAGAAAGAAGAAAACATCTGATTAAAACATTGACAGTCGATGAAGATAGTATTCCTCCCTTGGTCAACCTTCCCCTACTCCACAAAGATCCATTCGATCGCCTAATCATGGCTCAAGCTCTACAACATGATTTGAGCATTATGACCGAAGATAAATTGATCTTAGCCTATCCCAATATTCGATTCTTCTAAATCAAAATTCATCTCTCTTCGCGATCGCTGTGTGAAATTATTTTACCAGATATGGCGATCGCCACCGGCGAAATTTTATGAACTATCAAGGAGATATTAGGGGTGGGAAGTGATGTTAACCATTAATTAACCAAACCTTTACCAACTCATTAAGTTATCCGAAAATGTCTATAGTTAGATGAGGCAATGGCCGTGTTAGAACCAGTCAAAACTATAGAATTTTTTCAAAAACCGCCTTCTCCTAAGAGTTTTTTAACGGGTGAGGTGATTTTTCAAGCAGGAGAACGCAGCGATGTAGTTTACGGCATCATCTCTGGAGCAGTGGAAATTTTAGTCAACGCTAAGGTAGTAGAGACGATTCAAAAAGGTGACGTTTTTGGTGAAGGAGCATTGCTTCACTTAGATCACCAAAGAGATGCTACAGCGATCGCCAAAACGGATTCTCTCTTACTATTTCTAGATCGAGAACATTTTATGTTTGCCGTGCAACAAACCCCTATGTTTGCTCTGGAAGTGATGAAAAGCTATTCTGACCGTCTCCGTCGTTTGAGACATAGATTGTGATAGGCTCCCGGGTACTTCACGCTCACCCGTGAAGTGATTGGGTAGTTCTCTCCAAACCCTCGATTAGATCTTACTAAACTGACTAGAACCGGAGTCAGGATTGATATGCAGATAACGCTCCGTCGTCTCCAACTTACTGTGACCGAGGGATTGCTGGAGCAGTCTCAGATTACAACCCGATTCAATCGCATGGGAAGCATGGGAATGCCGCAACCAATGACAGGAGGCTTTTTCTGAGACACCAGCTCTTGAGGCACATTGTTTAACAATCCTATAGACCATCGTTCTCTCTAAAGCTCGACCAGTTCGCGAGACAAAAACCGCATCAATTATTCTGGGTAACTTCATTAACAGCTCCCAAAGAGCCACAGGAACTAACACCACTCGCGTTTTACTGCCCTTGCCAAAGACGGTACATTTGCCCCCATCTTCTGAGGGTTGTAAATCATCCCAAGTCAAACTACAAACTTCCGATACCCTTAAGCCACAGGCATACATCAGGCATAACAATGCGCGGTCTCGCTCTGCGAGTGCTGCCGCACCGCGATCGCTACGAGCCGCTTCAATTAACTTTAAACAATCTTCCTCCGGCAAAATTCTTTCGGCTAACTTTTCCTTGACGCGAGGACATTTGATGTAGCTGCCGATGTTGTTATCTAGATAACCTATCTTGACCCCGTAGCTAAACAGGGATTTAATGGCTCTGATTTTATTGGCCACGGTAGAAGGGCGATCGGTTAGCTGTAAGCGGCGCTGCCAGAGCTGTAAATCTTCGAGCTGCACTTCAGCTAAGGGTTTATTGATAAAGGCGAAAAACCCCGTCACAATGCTGCTGTAACTTACTTGGGTGGTGCGGCTTTTATCTCCCAACCAGACATAGACTAGATCTCGGTCAGTTGTGGCTCGGGTTAATACATTTGTTTTCATAGTTCAACAAACCTGTGTATTTTGTTGAATTGCTCGAATTCACGTCCAAACCATACCACGAACGCATTTCCTCTCAAACAACTCGCTCAAAAATTAACTATGTATTACTCCGATCTGGAGCTATCTTAATGGTGTATTACACCCCATGTTGCTATGCCTAAGATTGCTGTATATTGAGTCACACAAACACTGATTCTTTACCCAAATTCTTAACAATCAGGTAGTAGAAGACTGGGCGCAATTTCTGGCGGTTAGAAGCGCCGATTTTCTCGAGCGCATAGGTAATCGCTGCTTCAGCCGCATCACCCTCTACACCAAGTTTCCCAGCAATGAAATTGCTTCTGACCGTCTCAATCTCGGCAGTATCTGTGGCAGCCACCAATTTTCCATCCGAATCGTAAATCGATGGCCCAAGACCCTTGGCGATCAGGCGAAGCCTGGCACTGCGTGATCGCTTTCAGTAAAGCCTCATCACAGTCAATCCCACAGCTTGCCATCTGGGTCTTGCAGGCTGCAATCACTTCATCGAATTGAGACATAGTAAACCTCCCATCCTATTTGATCTCGTTAAAAGTCCCAGGTTGGTTGAATTGAACTCGGTAAGTGCAGATATATCACAAGCGCGTTTGCTCTCTAACAGTTCTGAGAGGAAACGTAAGATTACTCAGAATTTGTCAACCATTGGTTTACAGATTTTGGTCAAGGGCCATCATCTAGAGAATCAAGTCTAAATCTTCAGGAACTTGACCCATATATTCAATGGCTAAATGTTCCTCTGTTGCCGATTCTAGAGCTTGATAGATCTCTTCTTTATTTAGTGAATGAGCTAGGACTTGACCCTTAATTACTGGTAAATTTTCATCGGTTGAGCTGTAAGCAATTAAGACCCATTCCCCATGATAATTTTGCTGCATTTCTTCAAAGGTCATCAGATCTGACATGAGCCATTCCTCATTGCTGAACAGTCGAGGATTTAATTCTATAATGGTTTGAGAGCCCAGTAATCTTAAGCAACAAAAATCCTCGGGGGTTGGGTGATTGCTGTCTCAACGCTTATGAGCCAAACTGCACAGTCTTTTTTAACATCTCAGTTGCCAGCTCAGCCGGCACCGGAGGAGAGAACAAAAATCCCTGTCCTAATTCGCAACCATGTCTTTTGAGCCATTCCAATTGCTGCTCGGTCTCAATACCCTCCGCGATCGCTTTCAAGTCAAGTAAATTACTCAGGGCAATGACGGATTCGGCAATGATCTGGTTACGGTGATCCGTTGTGGCTCGGCTGACAAAGGCGCGATCGATCTTGAGGGTATCAACAGGCAATTGAGTCAAATAACTGAGAGAAGAATAACCCGTACCAAAGTCATCAATACTGAGATAAATGCCTTTTGCTTTAATCTGATTGAGTAATTTGAGAGTAACTTCGACGTTTTCAACTAACATACTCTCGGTGATTTCAAGTCCTAAGCTGTTTTCCTGGAGATTATAGGTCGTGAGAACTTCTTCCAGTTCTGGTAACAGTGAGCTTTGCATCTGTTTAACTGAAAGATTGACGCTCATCTGTAAGGGATTAGTCGAAAATTGAGCTTGCCAAGCCGCTAATTGTTGGCAGGCTGTGTGCAAAATCCATTGACCAATGGGCATAATTAGCTCTGTTTCTTCGGCAATCTCAATAAACTCTCCCGGAGAAACAAATCCTCTTTGGGGATGCTGCCAACGAATTAAGGCTTCGAAGCCTTTAATAACCATTGTTTTGAGTTCAACGATGGGCTGATAGTAAATTGTCAACTCATCATTTGCCAAAGCCTTTCGGAGGTCATGTTCGAGCTCTAGTCGTTGCACTACTTGGAAATGCATGGCCGGATCGAAAATAGCATATTGTCCCCGTCCACTTTTCTTGGCTCGATACATCGCTAGGTCTGCGTCCCTCAAGAGATTTTCGGTGCGCTTGTAGCTGATCGAACCCACGGCAATGCCGATACTAGTACTGGTAAACAGCTCTCGACTGCTGAGATGAAAGGGTGATTGCAAGCTCTCCAAAATGCGCTCTGCTACCCGTACCGATTCTTCTAGATCGTTCAGTTCTTCTAGCAAAATGACGAATTCGTCACCACCCAAACGCGCTACTAAATCAGTTTCACGAATGCATTTATCCAGACGCGTGACAACTGCTAGCAGTAGTTCATCCCCAATGAGATGACCCATGCTATCGTTAACAGCTTTAAAATTATCGAGGTCTAAGAAAAGCAGGGCAAACTGATACTCCCGATGGCGCTGAGCTCGCTTGAAAGCTAAGTCTAGTCGCTCCATAAGAAGGTTACGGTTGGGCAGTCCAGTTAGGCTATCATGGAGGGCATCGTGCTTCAACTTATGCTCGGCCTCGATGCGATCGCTCACTTCCCGCGACGTGGACTGTAAATGAACCACCTGCCCCTTTGCATCCAAAATTGTTTTGGTCAGGGTCTCTACCCAGATGTAATCCCCCGTTTTTTGGCGAATGCGATAGGTTATGCGCCTAGGAGTGCCATTTAAGGAGGGGGTATGAGTTTCCTGGCGAATCCGCTTGCGATCATTTGGGTGAAATAACTCATAAGGATCGCGCCCAATGAGTTCATCGGAGCAGTAACCTAGCAGGGCTTTACAAGATGAAGTGACATACATATAACGGCCATCTGGATGGTGCAAACACACCAGATCGCTCATATTTTCAGTTACCAGGCGCAGGCGCTCTTCACTCTCTCTTAAAGCTGCCTCGGCTTTCTTGCGATCACTGATATCGCGAATGACTGCTAGGGCGTGCTCGATCTGGCCCGAACCATCCCGCACCAGGGAAACACTGGTACTCGACCAAAAGCAACTGCCGTCTCGGCGCAGATAGCGTTTCTCCTGGAAGAAGGAGGGAACTTCGCCGGAAATTATGCTTTGCATTGCTGGCCAGATCCGCGCGTGATCGTCAGGATGGGTAATTTCCGCAACGGTTTTCGTCAGCAACTCCTCCTGGGTATAACCCAACATTTCGCAGAAGCGCGGGTTTAACTGGAGAAATTTACCGTCAAGGGTGACATTCGCCAATCCTACTGCTGCCTGTTCGTAAATACTGCGAAAGCGCTCTTCGCTCTCGCTCAGGGCCTTTTCTGCCTGTCGGCGCTCGGTAACATCGGCGGCCATGGAAATCACCAGTCGACGCTCATCCGGCAAGGTTCCTATGGGCGCTGAATTAAATTCCCAGATGCGCTGGCTCCCGTCGCAGGTGGTGACCGTAAATTCTCCTTCCTTCCAACGAGATTTTAAGCTGTATTTTTTGGCAATTACTTCTTTGAGAACGGTCGCAGCGCTCTCGTCATAAGCTTTCTGCGTCCAAATCTGAGTGGTGGGAATATCTTGATGGGTATAGCCGGTCAGTTCGGTCCAGGTATTATTAATTTGCAGCACCTCCCCATCTTCCGCGTGGATCATGATCGGAAACGGTGCGTCCTCAACTGCGCGGCGGAAGCGCTGCTCGCTCTCGCGCAAACGCTCTTCAGCTCGTTTGAGCTCGCTAATATCGGTAAGACTGCCTACATAACCAACCACATTTCCCTGGGCATCCCTTTCGGCAATACATTGCCCGTAGACCCAAGTTACTTTCCCATCGGGTCGGTTGAAGCGATATTCAAGTTGGAAGGGTCTATTTTCTTGAATTGCTTGCCCCCATTCGGCGATTACTAGCTCGCGGTCCTCAGGATGTAATGACTCGATCCAGCCGTCTCTAGCAGCAACTTCCGGTGATAGTCCCAAAATCTCGCAGCATTGCTCGTTGACATAGGTATTCTGTTGTTGAGCATCCGTACGAAATATCCCTACAGGAACTACTTGGGTTAGGCTCTCATAACGAGATTCACTTTCTAGTAAGCTTGCTTCCGTTTGCTTACGAAGTTTGACTTCCTTGCTTAAAAGATGATTCCAGACTAGAAGCACAATGAGCCCCGCGATCAGAACATATGCCATTAGATCGATTCAACCCCAATTCTGCGATCAGCAACTCTCAGTATCTTATCTGCCATAAAGCGAGTCAAAGGTTTACCTTCACGAACTATCAAAAACTATAATTAGCAAGGCATTGAAGATGATGAATGATTTATTAGTGGAGGAATGGTTCGAGCTGTGTAACGGAACTACCAGGAAGAGCTATGAAAACTTTAAAGAAAAGGAACAATGGAGTCGGAGAAGGCTATTCATGGTATGACGGCGAACTCATTCCTAATAAACCTTCTCGCTACACAGCCGAAGAACAACTATTCATACTTGATAATCACCCCTTTTTTACTGGTGTTTGTCCTGAATGCGGGCATAAATTTGATAAAAGTAATCCTCCTGCGGTGCATTGGGATTGTCCTAATCCTAATTGTGGTTGGATTGATGATTCAGTTTGAGGCGATCTCTTAGTTACAATATCCAATAAAGCAAGGTTAATCTTAGCTACAAGCTCCCAGGATTTTTAGTTTAAAATTTTTAATAAAATATTTATATTTATGGTGTGAAGGCGAGGTTATATTGTCAAACAGTAATTAAGCAAAATATTTATGACAAAAGCAAAATCAAGCCCGTAATTATCTTACAATTCCTGTATCTAGGTCAAAAATATCTAGGTAAAAAGCCAGAAAACAGTTGACTAACCCGGAAAAGTTTTCAACTGCTTTCTAACTGTTTGAACTCGCTGCCTTCTGGTAAAAGATAGGCGGCAAGTTTGCTATTTAATTTATTCATGGGTCACCCCCATGCTGTAATTATGCCACAAACTAAGAATATTCAAGGTAAATTTTATCCCCTACAACACGAAGAATTGATCAATCTAAATAAACGACTGACTGCATCAGAGCTCTCTGTATATCTCTGGTTGAAGACCAATGAACCCTTTGGCGACAAGTTAGTTGAAGCAGATACTAAAACAATCGCAATTGACTTAAACATCAGTCGTCGCAGCGTACAACGGGCTTTAGTTAAGTTACGAAAAGAAAAACTAATCGATCTCGTAATTACTAAATTTCACTATCGAGTTAGATCTAAATCAGCCGAATCTTCACCTAATACTAACGAAGACTCCGATAATCCTAATGAAAACTCAAATAATACGAGCGAGGTTAAGGAAAAGTTAAGAGTAGCGACATCAGTGTCGCCTGACGACATCAGTGTCGCCAAGGTGACATCAATGTCGTCATCGGTACGAGAATGTCGCCATCGGTACGAGAATGTCGCCATCGGTACGCCAATGTCGCCACCATCAGCTGAAACACAATCAGAGCAAGAATCTCAAAATCCTAAGACTATTAAGACTTATTCAGACTTTAAAAGATCTCTCTCAGAAAGCGCGCGCGAGAATTTTTTTAACTATGTAAAAGAGAAGACAAAAAATCTAGAGAAACCAATCAATGACTTAGAAGCTTGGTTAGCCAGTAAGAATGCTGCCAATCAAAATCGTTGGGAAGTTTATTATCAGAATTATCAAAACTACACTCGATTTACTAATTCCCGAGATAATCGAAATTCTTCCCCTAGCAGAAGACAAAAGATCCTCCAATGGCAAGAATATCTTAGACAGGAAAAATTGGCCGCCGCCAGATTACAAAAAGAGTCAGAAATACTACAAAGAACCAGCAAACAAAAATCTCAAACTGAGCATATAACAGAGCAAAATAACTCAGAACCAACAACCCAGCAAAATAACTTAAATCAAGATGAGCGCGAGTTTGACGAGCGACCCCGCGCCGACGAAAGGCGCAAGGGAACGCGCGAGTTTAACCTAAAAAGCCCAAAAACCGAAACTGAATCAACAACAGAGCAAATTAGCCCAAATCATGACTCCGAAAGTTCTCAAGAAGATTTAACTAAGAAGTGTGACCAAATACTTAATAACCCCCGAGGATGCACTAAAAATCCTTCCCTATCTTCTCCAACAGACCCATCGAGCGAGCGCAAAATCAATAGAAATCAAGCACGAAAAATCTTGCGTGATGTAGATCTGAGGCAAAGGTTAGAGAATAACCAGGATCCAGATCTCGGAGGGGAATCATGAATCAACAATTACCTCTCAATATCGAAGCAGAAGAAGCCATTTTAGGGGGAATTTTACTCGACCCAAATGCAATAGTGCGAGTGCTAGATATTTTAGTTACCGAGGCTTTTTCTCTGAGAACTCATCAGCAGATTTATCATGTCGCTCTGACTCTCCATAAACAGGGACAACCCACAGATTTAATCTCGGTTAGTACCTATCTGGCAGATCGTGATTTGTTAGAAAAAGTCGGCGGCACAAGCAAATTAGGTCAACTGATCAATCGCACCGTTTCCGCTACCAACATCGATCGCTATGCCATGATAGTGATGGATAAATATTTACGTCGTCAAACTATTATCGCCGGACATAAAATCGTCGAGCTTGGTTATGATACAAGCATCGAATTAGATCGGGTTTTAGATCAATCGGAACAAGAAGTTTTCCAGGTTTCTCATCAAAAAATGAGTTCGAATACAGAGCCTAATAGCGCGATCGCCACTGCGGCATTCGCTCGGCTTAACGATAATAATCCTATCTATCCCACGGGACTTTATGACCTCGATAAATTGCTGGTGGGATTTGAACCGGGAACGCTGACTATCGTTGCTGGTAGACCTTCAATGGGCAAAACAGCGATTGCGATTTTTCTCGCTCTGCAAATGATTCTCCTCCACGAATTACCGCTCGCGCTCTTTTCCCTGGAGATGACCAAAAAGCAGTTAGAATATCGACTTTGGAGTTTAATCAGTCACTTCGACCGCTACAAGCATCTTAATTTAACCCCCATTAAGGGCGATCGCATTAGGCAGCATCGAGCGGGTTTATCTCCCCTAACAGCCGCAGAAATGAGCAGCATTGTCTCCATTGTAGAAATTGCTGCGGGGCTACCTCTTTATATCAATGACAATCGGGGCATTACCGTTTCTGGGATTGCTTCAGAATGCCGTCAAGTTCTAGCTAGAGAAGGCCAACTCGGTTTAGTGTTCGTAGATTATCTTCAGATGATGGCATCCGATACCATTGGTAATCGCAGTTATGAATTAGGCGATGTCGCTAGGGGACTGTATAAATTAGCTGGAGATTTAAACGTGCCGATTTTGGCTCTTTCCCAAGTGAGCCGAGCTGTCGAATCGCGACAAGATAAGCGTCCGATGATGTCGGATCTTTCTCAGTCAGGAATTTTAGAAATGGTGGCAGACAATATCATCTTTGCCTACAGAGATGAATATTACGACCAATATTCACCCAACCAGGGAATTTTAGAGTTGATTTTGGCTAAGGCGCGACATGGAGCTACGGGAACGGTAGAAGTCTTATTTGATAAGTCTTCGGGGATGGTTCGCAGTTTAGAGACGGAACTAACAAGGTTCAGATTTCAATAACTAGAACTTGAGCCATCAGGAAAGGGAATAATGATCGCGTCCTGTTCAAAATGAAAAATATCATTATCAAAATTATCGAATACGAGGGCGACCAGATAGAGATCGATCTCAACAGCTTGGTTGCAGATGGCGAATCAACGTTCAATCTAGATCGACCTCAATTCTCAATCTGTCCCAAATGTTCCGCTCAAGTTATCAAATTATCTGAAGGCTGTGGTGCTTGTGGTTGGGATGAATCTGTTTCTCTTAGTAAAACCCGTCGCCAACCAGGAGAAGGCAGCGGAGCGATTTTTTATCGCACAGTTACCAAGAACGGCAGAGACTATCAAGAGGCTTATTATAAATGGCGGGAGAATGGCAGACAGAGAAGTAAATACATTCCTAATAAGCTACTAAATGAGGTAAAGCAAGCGGAATCTAGAAAACTGCCAATTAAAGATATTTTGGTTTTACTGGCGGGTAAGGATAAATGTTCTAGGAAAAATTCTGACACTGATGAATGTTCTAGGAAAAATATACCCGCCAGTAAAGATAGATGTTCTAGGAAAATCATACCCGCCAGTAAAGATGAATGTTCTAGGAAAATCATACCCGCCA
>JAAUXX010001798.1_pt1 | contig 10314 bp, 5 predicted proteins | sample 7278111 | NCBI WGS metagenome assembly JAAUXX01 (sample SAMN14350116, study PRJNA611818) | marine sediment metagenome | isolation source: surface marine sediment (1.8m) | place: French Polynesia: Moorea | collected 2018-08
CAAGACATAAAGACGAATTAGGCGCTCCTTTATGTCCCTGTCGTCACTATGAAGATAAAGAAGCAGAGGTTAAAAATGCCTTTTGGAATTGTCCTTGTGTGCCGATGCGTGAGCGTCATGATTGCCATTGTATGCTATTCATTACTCCCGATAACGAGTTTGCAGGAGAGCAACAGGACATTGAGATGGAAGTGATCCAAGAAGTTCGTGACAGCATGAAGTCTTAAGAATTCAGGAGTCCAGAGTCACAAGAGACGTGTCGGCGACACGTCTGTACAGAATTCAAAAGTCCCATCCCATCAAGTGGGACTTGTCCCATCTTCGTGGGATAATATCCTCGAATGGGGATAATATCAAAAGTTTTTCATAGTAAAGCTTTCAAGCTTTGCTAATGGTTGTTGTATTTACGCCCACGTCCACTAGTTCCTTATTTTTGACAACTATAGAGTCTTAATTTATAACCTGTCACTTTATTTTTTCTAATATTTTCCCGCTGACAATTGTAATTAGAGAGCGCGTTTGATGCGGAAAAATTTACTAACCATAGTTGGAAAGGGCGAGGCAAAGATTTAATAGTTTCTACTAATTTTAAATCGCTTTCTGCTTCATTTTCTCCTGATTGATGAGCTAATAAAAATTTTACAGGGAAGTTTAATTGATGATTATTTCTTAGTTTTTGTAATTGCCAACCAATACTCATAAGTTCTCCTGTTTGTCCGTGGGATTTGTGACGCGTAGCCATTAGGATTGGGACTTCTGTGGGAACTTTCTCGCGACTTTCAAGAATTATAGGGACAACTAAATCAGGACGTTCTACTTTTTGAAAAGCAAAGTTATTAATTACAGTTAACGAACCAAGAATCCCGATTAAAATAAACAATGCCAGTGTTTTTTTACATCGCAGATTATTAGCTAAAAAACTCAATATCACACCAATAAATAATATTACTGCGGGATAATAAATAAATTGAAACCGAGCTGACAACGTTAAATCAGCACCGAATATATAGGTGATAGTTAACAGAAACGCGATCGCAATTACCAAGAAACGCCAAATAATTTTCATCCCTAACTGAGTAGCGGCTGTTGCTTGGCAAACTTTAAAACTTTTGATTAATTGGGGAATGCTCCAAACTAAAAAAATGATAATTGTTATCCCAGAAAATATGGTAATCGGTTCAGCAACTCCTTCTACTGGAAGCAAAGCAAACATAGTAACAATCCAGATCAAAAGTCGCGACAAAGGAGCATAAAATTCAGCTAAAGGATTCCCCGCAAAAACCCAACTAGTAAGTTGATTATCGGGAATACTGCGCCAAGTAATTACCCAAGGAATACAACCGAGCACAGTCCCCAAAATAGCGAAATATATGGTCCGCCAAGACTTACTAAATATTCTCGACTGATTCTTAGTAAAATCTCGCCACCACCAAACTAATAAAACAAGAGTTTCTGTAATCAGAGTTAAACTGAAAAAATAATGAGTTGCTACCCCCAAACTATTAACCACAATCCAAATTACAATTACGGTAATTGTTAAAGACTTTTTCTCCTCTAAACAGCGAATTGCCACAGTCAAACAAGCCAAAGATGCCATAATCCACAAAATAGCTAAGGTGTAATGACGTGCTTCTTGAGACAAATAGACTCCCCAAGGAGAAACTGCCATTAACGCAGCCGTAATTTGCGCTGTAATCAGGGAGCGAAATAATAACCAACTCAAGCCAAAGATCGCAGGGATAGCAGTAATTCCTAGCAATGCAGTTAAAGCTCTACCCCACCAAAGAGAAACCAACCCTTCATTGCCAGAAAACATTTGCAACCAGCCATGATTTATTACAAAATATAGAGGAGGATGGGTGCTTTCGATCAATAAATTGTTAACTACATCAGCAATACCTGTAGCAGGTTGCAATTGCAGAGAAGACAGTAAACTATCTAAGTCAATAACCTGATTGATCGCCACAGTCCGAAAACTATGTCCCAGACTAAATACTAACGTCGCCCATTCGTCAGACCAAGGGGCTTTTAATTCTAGGTTAGTAAATCGTAAAATTGTACCTAAGGCGATCGAGATTGTTAATAATATGAGGTGGAGACGATATTGTTTCTTCAAGAGGATTTTTGTAACAATAAATTAAAAGGCAAGAATCAATATACCTTATGAATCAAATTGTTATCCACGATGCTAATCGTCAACAATGGCTCAAATTTTCACACCCCACCCAGGTGATCGCAGCCAATTGTCTTGCAGAAGTATCATCCCGATGGCAATTAGTTAATGAACTGGTTCAAAAGTACCAACTTTACGCCACAGGATTTATTAGTTACGAAGCTGCTTCCGCTTTTGATTCTTCTTTAGTAACTCACAACAGCAGTTCCTTTCCCCTATTATGGTTTGGGCTCTACGAACAACCAGAAATTATCGAGTTACCAGCATATTCTGCAAATTTTACTCTCGATTGGCAACCTAGTATCTCTGAGGGATCTTATCATCGTGCCATTGCACAAATCAAAGACTATATCGCCCAGGGAGAGACTTATCAAGTTAATTACACTCTGAAGTTATTTGCCGAGTTTAGCGAATCTCCTTGGGAATATTTTCTGCAATTAGTAAAGGCACAACAAGCAAACTATTCGGCTTATGTAGATTTAGAAGAGTTGGCAATTTGTTCTGCTTCTCCTGAATTATTTTTTAGTCGCGATCGCGATTTTATCACAACTCGTCCCATGAAAGGAACATCGGCTAGAGGTTACACTTATGATCGCGATTTAGCTTTAGCCAAATGGTTACATAATTCTGAGAAAAATCGAGCAGAAAATGTGATGATTGTCGATATGATGCGCAACGATCTAGCTAAGATAGCCCAACTTAATAGTATTAATGTTTCTAGTTTATTCAAAGTAGAAAAATATCCTACCTTATGGCAAATGACATCTACTATTACCGCCAAAACTAAAGCTGCTACAACAGATATTATGCCAGCGATGTTTCCCTGTGCTTCGATCACTGGTGCACCCAAATCTCGCACCATGGAAATTATTGGTGAATTAGAAATCCAGCCTCGTAATATTTATACTGGGACAATTGGTTTTATTACTCCCAATAATCAAGCACAATTTAATGTCGCTATTCGTACAGTAGTTATTAACAAACAAACCAACCAAGCAGAATATGGAGTTGGTGGGGGGATTGTCTGGGATTCTCTTAGTAATAATGAATATGAAGAATGTCAAGTAAAAGCCCAGGTGTTGAACCAAAAATATCCAGATTTTTCCCTATTAGAAACGATTCTTTGGACAGCCCATGAAGGTTATTTTTTACTCAATTATCATTTACAAAGATTAGAGAAATCTGCTCTTTACTTTGAATTTTGTCTTGATTTAGAAGAGATCGACAAACAATTACAATTACTAGCCAATAGTCTAGCTGATAAACCTCATAAAGTTAGATTACTAGTGACTAAAGATGGTCAGATTAATTGTCAAGCAATTCCTTTATGTTTAAGCAAGTTATCCTTATCGCAACCTGTCAAATTATGTTTAGCTGATTCACCAATAGATCTTGAAAATCCTTTTATTTATCATAAAACTACTCATAGAACAATTTATAATAGCATTCTGAATTCCCATCCTGATTATGACGATGTAATCTTGTGGAATGAGCGACAGGAAATAACAGAAACTTGTATCGCTAATATAGTGGTCAAAGTTAATGGTGAATTATTCACTCCCCCAGTAGAATCTGGTTTATTAGCAGGTAGTTTTCGTAGTTACTTGTTAGCAGAAAATAAAATCAAGGAAGCGGTAATTACTAAAGAAGATTTACTACAATGTGACAATATTTACCTCATCAATTCTGTAAGAAAATGGCGTAATGCTTTTCTTTACTAAAATCCAAAATAGAAAAGCTAATTATCAGCATAGACCTTAAAAAAGAGCAAAAAGACAGCAAGATCAGGAAATCAAGAGCCAAAAAATCAATTTGAGTGATGATACCTCTAGTAGAAGTGCCCAAAGTTGTTTAGTATTTTTGAATAGTTTCTATTGATTAAAATTATTTAGCTCTTCTATTTGCACTATGTTGATAAGAATAAACTAATTCAGAGCAAGCCTATAGGCTAATCTTTAATCAGCAATAAATTATTGAAGATCGAGCCTGACATTATTTTTGTTAATTTTAATCTGTTTAATTCACTTGATTTGTGATAAGTTAGTATTACGGTATATCTATCTAGATTAAAAATTTATTAATTTATCTTTTTAGTAAACACAATAAGTCTAACTATTATTCCGCCCAAAACTAAAAAAATGGTTATGGAAGCAGAAATTTTAGATTCTCGTTACAAAATTATTAGTTTTTTAGGCAAAGGAGGATTCGGCACAACTTATTTAGCTGAAGATACCAAGCGTCCTCGTAATCCCCTTTGTGTTGTCAAACAGCTTCATCCCGGAATTGACGATCCAGAATTTTTAAAAATAGCTAAGCGTTTTTTTACCAAGGAAGCTGAAACATTAGAAAAATTAGGTGTTCATGACCAGATTCCCAGATTACTAGCTAATTTTGAACAAGACCAAGAATTCTACTTAGTACAAGAATATATAGAAGGTCAAACTCTTAGTTCAGAACTTTCTTCGATTCAACCTTGGTCGGAACTAAAAGTTATCGATTTCCTGCGTGATTGTCTAAAAATTATTGATTTTGTCCACAGTAATGGTGTGATACACCGTGATATTAAACCAGATAACTTAATTCGTCGCTGTAAAGATAACAGAATAGTCTTAGTTGATTTTGGTACGGTCAAAGAAGTAATAATGTCTCAAACCCAGGCTTTCGCCTCAACTGTAGCAGTAGGTAGTAGAGGCTATATGCCTACAGAGCAAGCTAGAGGTAAACCCCGTTTTAGTAGCGATATTTATGCTTTGGGTGTAATAGCTATTCAAGCTTTAACGGGTATAGAACCGATAACATTTCAAGAAGATGAAAATGGTGAAATACTTTGGGAATCCCAATGTAATTCTAAACTAAGAGAAATTGTTATTAAAATGACTCGCTATCATTTTAAAGACCGCTATCAGTCAGCTTCGGAAATTTTAGAACAATTGAATTGTTTAGATAATGATGCTCTAGAAATACCAGCTACTCAATCTATTCCCTCAATTTCTCAAGCTGATCGGGTTCCTCATCAAAACCTACCCAAAATCAAAAGTTTACTTCAATCTAAGACCACCAAAACTGTGGGAACTGTATCAATTTTAAGTTTGCTAGCTACGGGGGGAATATATTTAGTCAATCACAATTTAGCTCGGCAACAGCAAGCAAAAGTCATGAATATAATTGAATCTCTAGAGAAAAATTATGAAAATAAGAATTATCAACAATGTTTAGATTTGATTAAAAATAATACTAATGAATCAAGCATAATTTTTCAAGAAAGTCTTGATACTTGGCACGGGAAATGTGGGTTAGGGATGGCACAACAAGAAGTAAGAGCAGAAAGAATTTCCAATGCTATCCATATTGCCAATAAAATTCCCGCACAATCACCAAACTATCAAGAAGTTAAACAAAATATAGATATTTGGTCAGAACAAATTTTCACTAAAGCTAAAGCAATCTATGAACAAGAGGGCAATCTTGAAGCAACTACTCAAATGATTGTCAATACGATTCCTGTCAATAGTGCAATTAGGAAGAAAGCATTAGATAGTCAAGAAAAATGGCAACAGGAAACTCAAATAAATAGACCTATAATTGAAACAGCTCGAAAAGCCTTAAAAAGCAACCAGTGGCAAGATGCTAAAAAAGAAGCAGAAAAAATTATTAATCAAACTAATGCTTCAGTATTTTGGCGCAAACAAGCTCAAGAAATTATTAATGAAGCAAATGAAAATATAGAGTCGGCTCAAAACAATAATAAAAGTTATACACTCCCCACCTCTTCTACAAATAACAATGGAGGCGACAAGCCATCGCCACCTTCTCCAAATCCCGTCCTTGATGTTTGTGAAGATACACCAGAGCTTTGCTAAAACAAATTTCTATCTAAATTCCGTCTAACATTTGTAAGATTTATGCAAAATAAAAATTTTTAGATCGTATATACCATAAGGCAAATCATTACCTCATTTTAACCTGTGGTAGTTGTTGCGTAACTTCTGAATTAAATACTAATCAAGAGAAAAATCTGAGATGAAAAGTTCATTTATCACTAAACTATTATTAAGCTTAACCCCTATTGTAAGCAACTTATTTCTAAATTTTAAGACTCCAGCTACTTTAGCACAAACAGTAATTACAGATAAACAATCAACGAAACAAGATGTTCAATATCGTTGTATAGATCGTAATGGCACTCCTGCAACTGTGGCTTATACTCGTCGCGGACCTATTGAGTTAATTCTCTGGAACAGTAATTATTTTTCTGGTAGTGGTTATACTCCAGAACGTCGTTGTCAGGAAGTAACTACTAGATTTCAGCAACATTCTGATGCCAAAAACTTGAGATATATTTCTACGGGAGTAATGAATAAATATCAAGTTATTTGTGTGTCGGAACAATCTGGAAACTGTCAACCTGACGGTTTGTTAATTACCCTACAGAATGATGATAATGCACAGCAAGTTTTTAAAGATTTATTTGATTTGGCTAATAGAAAAGTTGCTGGAGGAATCTATCGTCCTGCAATGCCAGGAATAGAAATTAAGGAGGTAATCAATGTCGATAATTTTTTAGATGAAAGTCCACTGATGGAAGAAAACGCTATTCCTCTTGAAACTGCTCCTGAAGCAAATTTAATAAACAATAACTCTTCTGAAGAAACAGTTATCGAAAATCCATTTGATAACTATTAATAGTTTGTACTAATTGAACCTGAGTTCGAGATAAGAAAAAGGACAGGTAGAAAAAGTAATTTCACACTTTTAGTTTTCTCTTTGTAAAAATCCTATAAGTCGAAGTATTGTCACTTTTACAAAAAGGTCATACTTTTGTTAATTTGCTTGTCCAATGAGAGTGAATGCTGCCCAATCTGTAGGATGAGAATATGATTTCATGGTGGCTAACATTGCTTGACGTAAGGCTTGGGCTTTATTGTCTAGTTGGATTCTTGCTTGATGAAATTCTGTCATTAAGCTGGCTGTAGAAATATCCCTTACTTCCCAGAGAGGTAAGACTAAATTTGAGGCACCAGAAAGAAATAAAGAACGAGATAAACCTAATACACCATCTCTAGTTAATAAACCTCTTCCGGTATCGCAAGCACTGATAACCACTAAGTCTGCATTAATGCGTAAATCTAAAATTTCTGATGATGTTAATAATCCATCGTCGTTATTAGATTCTGCGAAAGAGATTGCACCAGGTATACCAGTATTAAAAAAGTCGTCAAGTAACCCATGAGTGGCAAAGTGAATAATATTTGACGAGTTGATTTTTTGTTTAATTAGAGTTTCTGTGGCAGCCGAGCCAATTATAGCTTCTGTATTTAAAATTTGAGCAATATTAATTGCTTCATCTTTTGCTGACGGTAAATCCGTAAGATTTAATGGGATAGTACCTTTCCCTGGAACAGCAATATTAGTAGGGTTAGTGGGATTACCAATAACTAAAGAATTGGTACTTTTAGCAGAATTATTATTTTCAGTTATCAGTTGTAAGACTTGTATTGTAGGTGCAGTTAAAATGGAATGCTTTTCTATTAGGTAAGTTCCACTGTTATCTTGTAAGGCAGGAAATGAAATTTGGAATAATTCTTGTTGGGGAATAAAAATTATTGGTGACTCAACGTTTGTCGGAAGTAAATCTGCTATCGGTGTGATTAAAACTTCATGCAAAGATCGATGGATAGTATCAAAAGGAAGTTTTAATTTGTCTTTTTCTTTTGATAAAACCTTAAGAACTTCGTCACTAGTAATGGTTGTTTGATTATTATTGTTCAAATAATTTTGAATTATATTTTTCGCTTGCCATTGATTAGCCCAGTTTCCGGCTTGTTTGATTAAATCTGCTTGTTGAGGCGTTAATTCCACTGTCCTAAAAGTAACTTCTCCTGTAGGTTTAACGACCCAAATATGAATTTTTATATATTTTCCATATAATTTACCTTGTGCTACAAAGTTTTCGTCAGCAATGAAACTATATTCCACTAAAGTAGCGTTTTGCCGTTGGGCAACTTGTTTAATTTGTTCAATAGTTAGAGGTGAAATTCTTTGTTCCAAAGCTTGAGTAGATGAACTATTAGAAGATAATCGCGTTGCTAATAATCGGACAAAAGCTCTAGCTCTTTCTGCTTCAGCAACTTCTAAAGCGGATTCATATTTCTTTTGGGCTACTAATACTCTTCTTAGCAAGGGATAACTTTGCAATTGTGTATCAAATAGAGAAACTCGATCTAAATCGCTTAATCCCTGACGCATTTGGTCTCTAAGAGAGATTGCTTTTCTAAAACTAGTTTCGGCTTCGGTCAGTTGATTTAACTGCCACTGAGCATAACCAAAGTTGTGCCAGCTATTCGCTTCTAATGAGAGGTCTCCTGATTGTTGAGCAATGACTAATCCTTGTTCGAGATAGGTTTTAGCTTGAGTGAAGTCATCTAAACTCAGATAAAGCGAACCCATACCACTAACTATGATTCCTTTGAGAGCAGGGAAATTATTTTGTTCTGCAAGTTCTAAACTCTGTTGATAATAGTCTAATGACTGAGAATAGTTCATCTGAGCATGGGTGGAGCTAGCCAAGTTATTGAGAGTTTGGGCTTTGAGCTTTTGGCTCAGGTTAAAATTGTCTAGATTTTGGATAGTATCAAGACTTTGTTGGTAATTTTGAATAGCTTGTGAATAGTTTCCTTGGTTAGCGTAGATTGCACCGATGCTATTGTAGGAATAGATTAAGCCTGCGGTATCGTCAAAACTACGAGCGATTTCTAAACTCTGCTGATGGAAATCAAGAGCTTTATCATAGTTACCAAGTGCTATTTGTACATTACCTAAACCTCTTAATACTAGTCCTTCTGCTGCGATATTACCTAATTCTTGCCACAGAACTAAAGATGCTTGGTAAGATTCCAATGCTTGAGGATAGTTACTCAACCTTAGATAATTATTGCCTAAGTTCCCTAAAATACTTGCTTTAAGTTGCTGATTTTCTGTCTGCTTAACTACTGTTAATGCTTGTTGGAAATAATCTACAGCCTGAGAGTAATTTTCTTGTGCTTCGACAGCAAGTCCTAACCTACTTAGTACTACAGTTGTTCCTAAGTTATCTTGTTCTTGTCGATAAATTTCTAAGGCTTGTTGCCAAGATTTAATTGCTAATTCTATTTGATTGTCTTGGTATTGTTGATTGCCCTGTTCGTATAATTTTTCGGCTTTACTTTGATTTTGAGCTAAAAAATAATTACTAACTAAAAATTTGTTCTGTTGATTGTTGAGTTGTGGGTAAGAGAAAGATTTTATTGAGGTAAAATTTATCTGAGCCTTAGCGACTTTGCAATATATTAATAGTAGAGAGAGCGCTAATATGTAATTGTTGATTTTAAATATTTGTTGAAAAACTAACATTATTATATTTTCAGTAGGTAAACCTAATTTAATAAAAAAGTTGAAAGCCCCTCTCCTAATAGGAAAGGGGTTGAAGAGAGGTCTTGTTCAAGAACTATTTCGTTTCAGAAGAAAACCAAGGCAATTTAATATGATTTGCTTCTCGATCTTGCGGAATTATAAATTGCCAACTAGTGTTTCCATCTGGTGTGATTAGTTCTGAAAGAACTTCTCCTGTTAATAATTCTGGTAATAATTCTTCGTTAAATGGAATGGGATTACCATCTTTATCTCTGGGTTGAGTAAAGATAAAGGATAAACTTTGACCCCCACAGGTAACTTTTACTTTATCGGTACCAGAGATGGGAGTAATAGTAAGTTCTTCGCCACAGAAAACAGCTTCTTCTGGTTCTGTTTCGGCTGAAGCGATTTTTTCAGTTTCTCTGATGGTTTCGCCAGTTTCACCATCGTCTTCATCACCTGGACCATCGGGACCATCGGGACCATCGGGACCATCGGGACCATCGGGACCATCAGGACCATCGGGACCATCGGGACCATCAGGACCATCGGGACCATCAGGACCATCAGGACCAGTATCACCTCCACCAGTATCACCTCCACCAGTATCACCTCCACCAGTGTCTCCTCCACCAGTATCACCTCCACCAGTATCACCTCCACCAGTGTCTCCTCCACCAGTATCACCTCCACCAGTGTCTCCTCCACCAGTATCACCTCCACCAGTGTCTCCTCCACCAGTGTCTCCTCCA
>JAAUXX010000715.1_pt1 | contig 10298 bp, 9 predicted proteins | sample 7278111 | NCBI WGS metagenome assembly JAAUXX01 (sample SAMN14350116, study PRJNA611818) | marine sediment metagenome | isolation source: surface marine sediment (1.8m) | place: French Polynesia: Moorea | collected 2018-08
ATAGGAAAACGTTTCATCTGAGCGATCGCAACTTTAGCATTATCTACTAAAATGGCGGAAACATTGGGTATTTGGGGAATTTGCCAGAGTACATCTACAGTACGCCGTAATATTCTGACGATATCACCTTCATCTAAGTTGGTATTCTCACACAATTCATTCCATTCGACTCCTAATGCCCATTGCTGACACAAACCAACTAATTCGTATTCCCGCCATATTGGTAGACTTACTCCATAACGATGTTGGACTTGGAATAGATGGGGACGTATTTCTCTAAGCACGGATGTTTGGATGCCTTGTTCGACAGGGCGTTTTTTTACGCCTAGTGCTTCTAATACTTCGATGGGTGGTGGATAATCACACCAAGTATCTGTGCGAGGAGTTTCCATAACTAAAGCACAAACCGCAGCAGCTAAATGGTTCGGCTCTAACTGCTCTAGTTCCCCCGATAAAAATACTAAAGCTAACCACAATTCATTATCAGCACGAATAGTTGCAGCAGCTTGCCCTAAAGGAGTTGGTTCAAATCCATCTAAAGCTTCAAATTCCTGTAAAACTTTAATCAGATTGAGAAATTCATCCCAGTAGTAAGATTGATTGGATTTATGTTTTTGATATTTTAGTTGAGTTTTATGCAGAGTTTCTCGCAATGATAAACGCTTTTGATGGCGTTTAATTAAACGACCAGGATTAGCTAATTTTTGTAAAGGGTGAGCATCTAATTTAGTTTCTACTTGTTCAATTCTTTGCTGTTGTTCAATTACTTCTGGTGCAGCAGGAGTAGGAATTAGATAGTTAGCTATTTGCTTGCAGATAACTTTAGTATCTTCATTACCTTTAGGCAATTTTCCCAAACGAGGATTATCTAAATTAGGTAAAGGTAAATTGGCTATTTCTGAGTCAGTAAAAGAACCCTCGTTGATATCAGTAATATCAGCATTAGCAGCAATGTACCAAAAATTATCTATTCCCAAGCATACTAAGTTAGGAGCTTGTCCAGAGCCAGGAATCTTAGTAACTAAGACAGCAGCTAGAGGGGAAGAAACCCTAATGTGTTTGCCTTTTAAACCGAGAATTCTTCCAGGGGTGAGATCGGGAATTAGAGGTTTAATTGCCTGCTTACGAGTTTCGATCGCCTGTTTTTGGAGAATATCTAAGAGACGTTGTTCTTCTTTGAGTCTTGCTCTGAGTTTTTCGTAGCTGGCAAATTGCCCAATTTCAATAGAAGCTAACTCTATATCCAATTTAGCTAATTCCGTAGTTATTTGGGCGATCGCCTGTTTCTCAGGTCCTAATTTTTTCTGGACTAAATATTCAGCAAAGCTTCTTTCTAGTAGTTCTTTGGCTTCTTTAATACTGTGCTTTTGTAATAGATTAAGCACCATACCGTAAGAGGGATTAAACCAACTTCTGAGAGGCTCTGCCTCCGATGTGGCTAAATAAGCAGCTTCTTTTGCTCCTTCAAAGGGTGTTTGGAGGGTAACTACATAGCCAACTTCATCTTTTCCTCGTCTGCCTGCTCTCCCTGCTATCTGCAAAAATTCTGAGGGAGTGAGCATACTATGTCCATTTTCTGTTCGCTTGGAAAGAGCAGAAATAACTGTAGTACGAGCAGGCATATTAATTCCTGCTGCCAAAGTTGCTGTAGCAAAAACAATTTTGACTAAACCTACTTCAAACAATCTTTCCACTAATTCTTTCCACGCTGGTAAAATTCCAGCGTGGTGAGTAGCTATACCTCTAGTTAAGGGTTCTATTTGGTCAATTCTGGCTATTTGCGATTTTTCGGCTAAAAATTGGAATAATAAGTATTTTTGATTAGGATTAACCGTGAAATATTGCCACAATTGTTCTTCACTACCAGGATTGGCAGCTAAATATTCTCTGAATAAGTTAGTAAAGGTAGAATCATTGCCAGGAAAGGATTCAAATATTTGTTGTTGTAAGTTAATATTATTGACTAAAAAGAAATGCAGAAGAAGGCTTTCTATCTGTCTTGCTTCTTCTGGTTCAACTAACATCAAAGAATCTAATTGTTCGGCTGCTTTTTCGCATCCTCGACGACTAAAAATAATGTAGATAGCAGGCAGCATTTCTTTTTCTTGTAGCTGCTGCACTATTTGAATAATACTAGGGCATTCTTTTTGTTTTAGTCGTTTTTTTTGTGCCCCTTTTTGTCTTGCAGCAGATTTTAATTTAGTACTAAGTTGGGTTTGCTTCTGGTTAAGCAGAGGAAATAATCCTTTTTTATTACTAAAGTAGAAACGGAGAGGAACAGGGCGAAAGTCTGAGTTAATTAATTCTGCGTGGGCAATGGGTTGAGATTTACCATTCGTGGCACAGGCATTAATTCTTACTTGCTCAATCCAGTCGGTTAATTCTTCTGGATTGCCGATAGTCGCAGAGAGTGCCACTAACTGAATAGAGGGGGGACAGTAGATAATTGATTCTTCCCATACAGTTCCCCGATAGCGATCGCTTATATAATGGCATTCATCTAAAACTACTGCTTCGACATTTTCTAAGGAAGTACCTACTTGCCCAATCGGAGTTTCGTAGAGCATATTGCGGAAAATTTCCGTCGTCATAATCACAACTGCTGCTTCTGGATTGATAATAATATCTCCAGTGAGTAAACCTACCTGTTTACTATTGTCCTGACCAAATTGTTCCTGAAAATCTCGATATTTCTGATTAGAAAGAGCTTTCAAAGGAGTAGTATAAAATACTCGCTTACCTCGGCTCAAAGCCCGATGGATAGCATATTCTCCTACCAGAGTTTTTCCCGATCCGGTAGGGGCGCAAACAACCACAGATTTCCCAGCATCGAGTGCAGCGATCGCCTCTAGTTGGAAATCATCTAGTTGGAAAGGAAAGATTGCTGCTAGGTCAAACTCAGACTTATTCAAATGTTCTTTTACCTGTAGTTCAGTCAGAAGATAAGCTATATGTTAGCTAAACATAAATTTTATTAAGTCTATTGTTACATTTTTAACTAAGTTTATGACTGAACAAAATTTTTCTTTTCAGCCAAACTTATCTATCTTCAAAACTAGAGACACTGTTTAGACAACTATGGACAAAATAAGGTATCTTTAGTATTCCGTCCCGTGGTTGGGTTTGTTCCTGATGCCACTTTACAAAGCATTCTTTCTGCTGTCGGGCTAAGTAAAACATTAGTAAAATCTGCTCCAGTAATAGTTGCTCCTTGTAAAAGAGTATTAGTCATAAAAGCTCCTTCTAAAAGCGCATTAGTCAAATTAGCACGAGTTAGACGAGTAGATTCTAAGTCAGCATTTCTTAAATCTGCTCCCTCAAAATTAACTCCAGACAAATTGGCAGAAAAGAAGCGCACGCCCTGTAAATTGCTATAACTAAAATCACTATCCCTTAAAGTAGCATGATCGAAACTATCATCTCTTAAATCTCGGTGAGAAAAATCTTCTTCGTAGATGGCTCGATTGTTATAGCTTACTGCCCAAGCAGGAGTAGCCATAGTGGCGATCGCTAGAATCAGAATTAAGATCGATGCGATCGCCTTTCCCAACCAAAAAACAGATTGCTTATTTTTAATTGCGTTCATCTTGATTTTCCCTCTCTTCCATTCATCAAAAATATTACTACAACAACATGCAACAGATTGGAGAATTAGGAGAAAAACTAGTAGCTCTATGGCTAGAATACCAGGGTTATCAACTATTACATCAACGTTGGCGTTGCCGTTGGGGTGAAATCGATCTAATTGCTCTAGAAAAATCCAGCAATACTTTAATTTTTGTGGAGGTAAAAACTCGCAGTCAAGGAAATTGGGATGCTGATGGGATGCTTGCTATTAATGCTCAAAAACAGCAAAAAATAACTAAAACAGCAGCAATATTTTTATCTCAAAATACTCTCCTCGCAGATTATTATTGTCGTTTTGATGTCGCTCTTGTTAATTATCAACAAGTAGATCGTCGCTCGAACATACTAGTCAAGGAAAATAAATACTATTGCCAACTAGAACAAGCACAACCAGTACTTAGATATAAAGAACACCAATTAATTTTAAAAGATTATCTTCAATCTGCTTTTGATTTATAAATCTTAATTGTTTAGCTTTTGATACCTAATAAAGCTATTAATCCAAAGGCTGTAATCACTAGACCCGAAATCTGATTAATAAATTTAAAATTGGTTAATGTCAGCTTTGCTTTCAATAACATCATAGTACTACTCAAAAAAAGCCACCACAGTCCAGAGCCAAGAAAAACTCCTGTAACAAGTATAATTGCTGAGCAATAATTTCTCTGAATACTTGTCAAGCCTATTCCTGAAAAAATAGCAGCAAAAGTTAGAATTGTGGCAGGATTGCTTAGAGTTAGTAGCAAAGTTGAGATATATACACCAAACAGCTTAATATCTTTGATTGGAATAGTATCTAGCTGAATGGGGGCTATAAAATTTTTCACCCCTAGATAACAAAGAAAAACACCACCCATCAACCGCAACCAGATTTGTTGTTCAATCATCAAGTCAGTAATGAAGGTTAATCCAAATCCAGCAATACAACCATACATCGCATCTGCTGTAGCTGCCCCTAACCCACAAATAAATCCTCTAAGCCAACCAAAAGCTAGAGTCTGCCGAATACACAACACGCCAATTGGCCCTACTGGGGCTGCGATCGCTAACCCCAAAACTAAACCACGCAGTAATAAGTGAATTTCCATGTAGCTATAATTTATAGTTATCCTTACAATAAAAACTTTTTTGCCAATTTGAAATAAGCAAAGCAAACTATAAAGCTTAGATCAGCTTATAATCAAAAGAAAAAAAGCTTTATGACTTTTGATTCTGCTAAAACTTTAGATATAACTAGCTGGCAACTGCTAGAAGCACTTCAGGAGGATGCTAGACTCTCTTACGCTGAGTTAGGTCGTCGAGTAGGACTTTCACCGCCAGCAGCAGCAGAAAGAGTAAAAAGAATGGAGGAAGTGGGAATTATTGCAGGCTATCGGGTAGAAATTGATGCAGAGAAAATTGGCTTACCCATAACAGCTTTAATTGCTTTAACTACAACACCTCAGCAATATCCTCAGGTAATTAGTTTAATGATTAATTTGGTTGAAATTCAATTTTGCCATCATGTTACGGGGGATAGTTCTTTTATGATGGAAGCTCGTGTTTCCTCGATCGCTCATCTAGAAAAGCTAATCGAACAACTTAGTCAATACGGACAAACAAAGACTTCGATCGTACTTTCTTCGCCGATTGTCAGGCGCAAGATCATGTTTCGCTCCCTACCCTAATATCGATCGAGATTCATCTAGCTCTGCAATCTTTTTTTCTAACTCCATCACAACTTGATTCACCGCTTGTTCAACAGCAGCACTTAATTCCCAACCCAAATCGAGATTAGCTGCTTCGATCAGATAAACAGTTATTGTTTGCGGAAAATCTTCGGCAAAAATTTTCCGTCCTGCTGCTAAGGCATGCTGCCAACGAAAATCATGCAAACTGTAAGCTGGTTCGGGTAATTCTGCTAATTCTTTGCCTGGTACTTGAAAAACAGTACCTGGTTCTGAGCCAGTGGAGCAAGCATCAATGATAATTAATTCCTTCGCACCTCTGGCTTGGAACATAACTTCCATCCCTGCCGTACCTAAATCATAGACACGCACTTCTGAACTAGGATATTGGGTTAAAAATTGTTGTAAACGTTGAGACGCGATCGCGCCTACCGCATCGTCGCTACGGTTAAGATTACCACAACCGATAATAGTGAGCATTTTATACAATTTCGACACTAAATCTTTATAGAACTATGGTTTAAACTCTTGTCTTATTTATGTTAAGACAAATAGGAAATTCTGTACTCAAAAGCATAATAAAGCTTTTTTGGTGGTCAAATAGGATTATCTTGCTTTTTTTCCCAAAAAAATCGCTTTTTTGACTTATTTTCACCATAAAAACTTACCTGTACCAAAATTCTATCGAGAAGCAAGATGAACAAGCAGATTTTTACTACAGTATTTACTATTTCCTCTTTGATGTTGCCCTTATCAGCAGAAGCCAGCAGCTTTACGGGAATTAATATTTTTGGTGATAGCTTGGTTGATACTGGAAACTTATTTAACTTGACCAGTACTCCTCCTAGTCCCCCCTATTTTGAGGGCCGTTTTTCTAATGATGAAATTTGGGTAGATACCTTAGCAGATAAATTCAACTTAAATCCAATTTTATTTTCTGAATTAGGAACAACTATTCCCACTGAGGGAGTTAATTTTGCCTTTAGTGGTGCAACGACTGGATTTAGTAACGTAGGGGGCGATGCTTTACCTGGATTACAGCAACAAATTAATTCATTTCAAGAGTTAACAGCTATTCAGCCAGCCGATGCCGACGCCCTCAATATTATCTGGGCAGGGGGAAATGATTATAATGAAGCCTTTTTTAATCCTGATAGCCTAACCGTACCAATTACAGACTTACCCGAACAAGTAACAGGAAATTTATCATCAGCAGTAGAATCCCTATATGAAGTGGGGGCAAGAAATTTCTTAGTAGTTAACTTACCAGATTTAGGAGAAACTCCTTTCGCAGATTTCTTGGATGGATTTTCTCCTGATATTTCTATTTCTAGTCAGCTTAATATTTTGACGGATGCACATAATATACTTTTAGAGCAACAACTAAACAATTTAAAGACCTCATTACCTGGAATTGAACTAACAACTCTCGATGCTAATTCTCTTTTTCGGGAAATTGTTAGCGAACCTAGTCAATTTGGTTTGACTAACATAGATAATTCTTGTCTGCTTAACTTTCAACCTGGATTCATGTTTAATGGTGTTTGCGATAATCCAGATGAATTTCTATTTTGGGACAATATCCATCCTACCAGTGCTGTTCATGATTTAGTAGCCCAACGTGCTATAGATACTTTGCCACATCAAGAGCGTGTTCCTGAACCTAGTAGTATTTGGGGTTTATTAGGGTTGATAAGTTTGATTTTGCCCTGGGTTAGTAGCTCTAAATGTAGGCTCGATCGGTAATATTACTGAGAAATAAACTCTGATTTCAGCTAAATAACTGATGATTGACTCCCCAGAAAAAGTTATATCTTAAGTAGGGGGGGGGAAACATAAATAGCTTTAACTTTCTTGGTTTTGGCGATCAGCGAAGCTGGCACGCAAAGCGCGATCGCATATCACCTGCTTATACCTGCTTATAGTTGGGGGAAAAGGCAATGATTGACAGGAAAAGTAATGATTCTATAAGTTTTACAGAAAGAGCATTGACAGCTACAATCATAACTTTGCTTTTAGTAGTCTATCAAAGACTATTGCCTGTGACTCCCACTTCTCCTTCTGTGGTCTTTGAGGTAGAGTTAGAACAATTGCCCTAGCTTGAATAATGGTTATACCTCAAGCTTTTTCTAACATGGCGATCGGGCGAAGCCTGGCACTACGCGATCAGCTTCGCTGCCACCGAAGGTAATCGCTCTAGACCAACTGTTATTATTTTGAGATTAATTTAAGACTTGGTTACGAGCAGGATCGCCTAAATAAGAACTAGAAGAGTTGGTCAAATCAAGAGAATTTAATTGCCAATGGTTAGCTAAACGTTGTATTAATCGATCCTGTTCCTTTCTGAGAAACTCAGTTTGACTACCACTATTAATAACTGCAAACCAAATATTTCCCCGCTCGCGAGTAGGAATTACTCCAGCTAAAGCACTGACTCGATCGAGAGTACCCGTTTTGACGGCTGTACCCGTAGGAATAGTGCGATTTTGCATAGTTCCCACTACATCTCTACCAGCTAGAGGAAATAAATCTACCACACTAAGAGAATGGGAGTTAAGTAATCGATCGATCGCCATTAACATTTGACAGACAGCATAGGGAGCAATACGATTTTCTTCTCCTAAGCCAGAACCATTAATTAGGGAAATATCTCCCGAAGATACAAAAGCAAACTCCTCAGCAATACTCATTACCTTGCTCGCACCACCCAGAGCATCAGCTAGCATCTGAGCTATCTCATTGTTGCTATAGATATTCATTTGTCTAAGGATTTCCCCCAAAGGCAAAGATTGATGCCGAACTAATAACTGAACTCTCTGCTCCCCTGCTCCCCCTGCTCCCCCTGCTTCCTCTGCTCCCCTGCTCCCCTGCTCCCCTGCTCCCTCTACCACCTCTACTCCACCAACAATTTGAATTTGAGGACGAAGAGTACCTAGAGGAAGAGTAAGATATTGACTGGCAACCTCTGCTGACCACAGTTTTTCATTTAAACTTTTTAAAAGTAATTCTGCTGCTACTAAAGATTTAGACTTGTAGTTCATATAGAACTTATCATTAACAATTAATTTGCCTGTAACTTTACGAATTCCTAATTTTTGTAAACTATTGCCAAGAGCGATCGCCTCTTCCCACACAAAAAAAGGATCGCGATCTCCTTCTACCAATAAATCACCCTGTAATGTTCCATCTTTAATTTCTCCCACTGCATAAATTTTTGTTTCAAATTGGTAATCTGCGCCATAAGTAGACAAAGCTGCTAAAGTAGTGGCAATTTTGGTTAGAGAAGCTGCCGATCTAAGTCGATTACCATTGTGGTTAACTAGTTTGTGCCAATCTGATTGAATCCAAACTCCCTGTCGAGTGGGACTAATACCCTTATCGGTTAAAGTTTGTAAGTAATCGTCGACTATTTTTTCGGCTACAGGATCGGGGGTAAGATCGGGCAGAATAAAAAGCTCTGTATTCTGCCAAGCCAATAACTGTATTGGTTCTATCTCGACTGGCGATCGAGCAAAAATTTCTGTTAGAAAACTAATGATACCAAAGCTAATGAACTCAAGCATTCAGACAGTCTCCTTCTTGCTCTAAGGACGGATATTCCTCAATCATTTATAACCTGACTAAGTTAAATTACATCAAACTACAAGCAATATATTAGGGATATTTCTCGAAGACTGTTAAAATTTGTAAGGCTTCTATAAATTTTCTCAATGGGATTAACGCGCGCAAGGATTGCAGTAGACGCTATGGGGGGAGACTACGCCCCAGACGAAATAGTTGCTGGAGCTATCAAAGCTTCGGCAGAATTGGATGTAGATATCTTACTAGTTGGCGATCGTCAGCAAATAGAATCTTCTCTCCAAAAGCATGGGGGAATAAATAACCCAAGAATAGAGATTATCCCTGCCGAGGGGGTAGTAACTATGGAAGAAGATGCCCTAACGGGAATTCGGCGTAAACCAAAAGCGTCGATTAATGTGGCGATGAACTTGGTAAAGCAGCAAAAAGCTGAAGCTGTAGTGTCAGCAGGACACTCAGGGGCAGCAATGGCATCTGCTTTACTCCGTTTGGGTAGATTAAAAGGAATCGATCGTCCAGCTATTGGTGCGGTGTTTCCCACAATTGTGCCAGGAAAATCAGTGATTGTTCTAGATGTGGGGGCAAATGTAGATAGCAAACCCAAATATCTAGAGCAGTTTGCTTTGATGGGAACAATTTACAGTAGATACGTTTTGGGCATTAAAGAACCAAAAGTAGGGTTAATCAACATTGGAGAAGAATCTTCCAAAGGAGATGAACTCTCAGTCAAAACCCATCAACTACTCAAAGAAAATCCCCAAATTCCTTTTGTGGGTAATGCAGAAGGGAGAGATGTTCTTTCTGGTAACTTTGATGTCATAGTTTGTGATGGTTTTGTTGGTAATGTACTCTTAAAATTTGCCGAAGCGGTAGGAGAAGTAATGCTCCAAATTCTCCGAGAAGAACTTCCCAGGGGATTGCGGGGTAAGATAGGGACAGCATTATTAAAACCAAACTTGCGTAACATTAAACAAAGAATCGATCATGCTGAGCATGGTGGAGCTTTATTGTTTGGTGTCGCAGGAGTTTGTATTATCAGTCATGGTAGTTCTCGATCGCCTTCAATTTTTAATGCTATTCGTCTGGCTACTGACGCGATCGACAATCATGTATTAGATAGAATTACAGCATACAACGAGCAACATCATGAAGAAGCGCAGAACAAAACCAAAACAGCTTCTGCTAGTTAGAGAAAATCCAGCTTAAAAGACAAAAACTGTCTCTAAATTCGTTAAAATTAGCAAATAATCAACAAAATTAAAATTTCCCCAAAATAAGTAAGGGAGAAGAAAATTGAGCAAATTAGGCGCGGGTATAGCTATTACAGGAATTGGTTCGGCTGCACCAAAGGCAATTCTAACCAACGAGCATCTCAGTCAGATGGTAGAAACTTCTGACGAATGGATTAGCTCGAGAACAGGGATG
>JAAUXX010001789.1_pt1 | contig 10261 bp, 8 predicted proteins | sample 7278111 | NCBI WGS metagenome assembly JAAUXX01 (sample SAMN14350116, study PRJNA611818) | marine sediment metagenome | isolation source: surface marine sediment (1.8m) | place: French Polynesia: Moorea | collected 2018-08
AGCATGCACAGCTGTCAGCGAAATCTCGTCGGCCTCGAGCTTGCCTTCGCGGGCGTAGAACCCGTCTTCGCGGGCGACACGGCGTTCTTCCGCGTTGCGCTCAACAATCGTTCGCGAAACGCGCGCTTCCAGCTCTGGCTCAATATCGAGGGCCATGACACCGAGGCCGTGGATCTGGCACCCGGCGAAAGCCGCGTACTTGCGCTGCCCGTCGAGACGCACGCGCGGGGCTATGTCGCACTCCCCCGCTTCGCCGTGCGAACGCGCTACCCGTTCGAGTTGTTTCGCGCCTGGGCCTGGTTGCATATGGACCTCGAGGGTCTCGTCTACCCGGCGTTGGCCCGCCAGGCGCCAGCGCCGCCGCCGTCCGTTTCCGCGCTCGGCCATCGCCAGCACGACGCGCGCGGTGAGGAAGACTTTGCCGGACTGCGCGAATTTCATCGTGGCGATTCGCCGCGCAACGTCGCGTGGAAAGCGTATGCACGAGCCGGCCAACTCCTGACCAAGCAGTTTTCCGGCGCGGACACGAGCAGCCAGTGGTTCGAATACGATGCACTCCCGGGCGTCGGCACGGAGGAGCGGCTGTCTATCCTCGCCCGCTGGATCGTCGACGCAGACCGGCGCGGCGAAGACTACGGCCTCAGGCTACCGGGCGACGTCTTTCCCCCGGCTCACGGCAGCGCGCAGCGCCTCGACTGCCTCGAAGCGCTCGCGCTGTTCGGAACGGAGCAACACCGTGGCTAAGCCTCGCGGTACCGACGGCTCGCTCTTATCCAGTCTCCCCTGGACGCTCGTTGCGCTCGCAATCGCGGCGTTGCCTCACATTCCGTACCTGCCTATCTGGGTGACCGGCGCAAGCGTCGCCTGCGCCGTGTGGCGCTTCGTCATCGAGAAACGCCGCCGCCTGTTGCCATCGCCCTGGGTGCGCGGCGTACTCGCGCTCGCCTGTTTCCTGGGCGTACTCGCAACCTACGACACGATCAGTGGCGTTGGGCCCGGCACGGCACTGCTCGCAATCATGGCCGCCCTGAAGCTCCTCGAAACACGCAAGCGTCGCGACCAGTTCGTGCTGCTTTTTATCGCGATCTTCCTGATCATGTCGTCCTTGCTACGCGAGCAGTTCCTTTGGTCGGTGCCCTACATGCTTATCGCACTGACCGTAACGATGGCGGCGTGGCTGCGCATGTCCGCGGCGCCAAGCCAGCCTCCTCGCCAGAGCGTCAGCAATGCCGCTCGACTCGTCGCGTACGCGGCCCCGCTGGCTGTTGCCATGTGGGTGTTTTTTCCGCGGATCGCGACGCCGTTCTGGTCCGTTCCGGTCGACACGAGTTCCGGCATTACGGGTCTGTCGGACACGATGAGTCCGGGGGACATCAGTTCGCTCTCGCAGTCCGATGCCGTTGCGTTCCGTGTGCGCTTCGACGGCGCAGCCCCCCCGCCGCGCGAGCGCTACTGGCGTGCTCTGATCCTGCACCGATTCAACGGCCGGACGTGGACGGGATCGGACCCGGCGCCGGACTATCGCTATCGAGAGCGCATTGACTACGCCGGGGACTCGTACGACTACCAGGTGACCCTCGAGCCCACGCGCACGCAGTGGGTCATGGCGCTTGACGTTCCCGAGAGCTGGGATTTGCCGCGAACGGCGATGTCGCGAACCCAGACCCTGTGGCGAGTCCTGCCGCTGGACCAGCGCGTGTCCTACAGCGTCCGCTCCTATCCGCGCGCGCGCATCGATGCCGGGCTGAACGAGTACAGCCGTCGCTGGTACCTGAGCCTTCCCGAAGACCGCAATCCGCGGACACGCGCGCTCGCCGAATCGCTACGTGCTGACGCAGACTCGGATCGTGAGTTCATCAATGCCGTGCTTACGATGTTCAACGACGAAGAGTACTACTACACGCTGCAGCCGCCAGCGCTCGGATCGAATCCTGTAGACCGCTTTCTCTTCGAGACGCGGCAGGGATTCTGTGAACACTATGCGTCGGCGTTCGCGGTACTCATGCGCGCCGTCGGCATTCCAGCGCGAATCGTCGTCGGCTACCAGGGCGGCGAAAGCAACCCGCTCGGCGACTACATGATCGTGCGCCAGGCCGATGCCCACGCGTGGACCGAGGTGTGGCTGCCGGGAACGGGCTGGCAGCGCGTCGACCCGACCGCGGCCGTTGCGCCTGAGCGTATCGATGCGGGGCGTTCGGGCGCGATGTTCGACGGCACGGGCGAAGCCTGGGGCCTGTCCGCGCCGTCGGAGCTCGCCTACCAGCTCAGCCTGACCTGGGATGCGTTGAACGCGCGCTGGAACGAGTTCGTCCTCGGCTACGGGCCGGAGAACCAGGAGCGGTTCATGAAATGGTTGGGACTCGAAAATCCCGACTGGCGGAACCTTCTCTTGTCGCTGATCGGCGTTGTCGCGCTGCTAACGGCTACGATCCATCTCATCCTGATACTTCGATTCAGGCCGCCGGACGAGGACCGCGCGAAGAAGCTCTATCAGCGATTCGTCCGACGGACAGGACTGCCCGTCGAGCGCGGTGAAACACCGCTGGCCTTCGCCGAGCGCGTGCTGGCCGAGACACCGGCGACGAGTGACGTTCGGGAGATCACGTCGCTCTACCTCGACGCTCGCTACGGTGCGGGGGGTCGCGAGGTCTTGCGCTCGCTCGAACAGCGAATCAGGCAGTTTCGGCCGAAGGCGGCCTGACCCGAACAACCGTTAGCAGCATCCCGCCGCCGATAAACAGCGGCATCAGCGCCAGTAGCACCCAGGTCGGCTCGTCGGAAATCGTCGCCGCGACGCCGACGAGGGTCAGCCCAGTGACGTGGGCAAACTTCGTGAGCGTATTGTAGAAGCCGAAGAACTCGCCCGGCTGCTCGGCCGGAATCAGCGACGCGTAGAGCGACCTTGACAGGGCCTGCACGCCGCCCTGAACGCAACCGATCACGATAGCCATTGCGTAGAAATGCCAGACCTCGCTCATGAACACGGCGAGCGCCGACATGCTGATGTAAACCGCGATCGCGATGTACAGGCCCGGGCGCGGCCCGAAGCGATGCCCGAACATGCCGTAGAGCACCGTCGCGGGGAAGCCGGCGAAATTCGTTATCAGGAGCGCGGTGATCAGATCCTGGTCTGCAAAACCGAGGCGCTGACCGTAGTTGACGGCCATCGAAATGACCGTGAAGACCCCGCCGATATAGAGCCAGTAGGCGATAAGGAAGATCACGACGTTGCGATAGTGACTGATCTTGAGAATCGTATCGCGAAGCTCACGGTACGCGGCCCGTACGACACCGCGCGTCACGGCCGTGGCGCTCTTGCTCTCGTGCACGAAGACGAGCACGGGTAATGCGAACACTGCCCACCAGGCGCCGACCGTGATGAACGCAAACTTGACGACCTCGCTCGCTGAAGCAAAGCCGAAGCCTTGAGGATTGCCGAGCAGGATCACGTGACCGAGCAGCAACACGGCACCGCCCAGGTAGCCGATCGAAAAACCGAGCGACGATACGAAGCTGTAGTTCTCGGGCTCGGTTACATCGATGATCAAGGAATCGTAGAAGATCGTCGAACCGTAGTAGCCGAGCGATGCGATCATGTAGAAGACACCGGCCCACAGCCAGCCGCCCTCGCCGACGCTCGCGAGCAGCGCCGTCGCGGCAGCGCCGACCAGGGTCATGATCAGCAGGAAGCGTTTGCGCAGGCCCCCTGCGTCGGCGATCGTGCCGAGCACGGGCGACAACAGGCAGATGATGGCGCTCGACGCGGCCGTGACCCAGGCAAGCCGTGCCGTGACGGCCGAACCCGGATCGCCGCTGCTCCAGTAGGCGCCGAAGAAAATCGGAAACAGGACGGCGAGCACGGACAGGGCAAATGCCGAGTTGGCCCAGTCATAGAGAGCCCAGGCAATAACGCGTCGATTCAGTATGCCCTTCTGGCCCAAGAATCCTCCGTCGCCGGCGGCTAGAACTCCCGCGTGCTGCGGAAGCGTATCTCGGGCCAGCGTTCCTCCGTCAGCGACAGGTTAACGCGAGTCGGCGCCACATACACGAGACTATCGCCGTGATCGACGGCCAGGTTGTCGTGAGCTTTGCGCCGGAAGTCGTCCAGCATTCGCTCGTCGTCGCACTCGACCCACCTTGCCGTTGCGACGTTGACGGCCTCGAACTGACACTCGACCTTGTATTCGTCCTTGAGTCGATGCGCGACCACATCGAACTGCAGCGGTCCGACGGCGCCGAGGATCAGGTCGTTGTTGCGCATCGGTTTGAAGAGCTGGGTAGCGCCCTCCTCGCAAAGCTGGGCAAGGCCCTTTTGCAGCGCCTTCAGGCGAAGCGGGTCCTTCAGCACGGCCCGCCGGAAGATCTCCGGCGCGAAATTCGGAATGCCCGTGAAGGCGAGCGCTTCCCCTTCGGAAAAGCTGTCGCCAATGTTGATCGTGCCATGGTTGTGGATGCCGATTATGTCGCCGGCGTAGGCCGTCTCGGCTTGCTGGCGGTCGGCGGCCATGAACGTGATCGCATCCGGTAGCTTCATGTCCTTCCCCGAACGGACATGCTTCACTTTCATGCCCCGACGGTATTCGCCCGAGCAGATCCGCATGAACGCAATCCGATCCCGATGCCCCGGATCCATGTTCGCCTGGATCTTGAAGACGAACCCCGAAAGCTTGTCCTCCCCAGGCACTACGCTGCGCGCTTCGCTCTCGCGCGGCAGCGGCGCCGGTGCGTGTTCGACGAACTCGTCCAGCAGCTCCTTGACGCCGAAGTTGGCCAGGGCCGAACCGAAAAACACGGGCGTCTGCCGGGCGGCAAGGTACTCATCGACGTCGAATTCAGGGCAGGCGCCCTTGACGAGCTCGACCTCTTCGGTGAATTCCTCGTGCCGGTCACCGAGCGCCGCTTTGGCCTCGCTGGACTCGAGTCCGTCGATGATCTGGCGATCCGCCGCTTTTTCCCGGCCTGCGCTCTCGTACAGGTAGATACGATCCTGGACGAGGTGATAGACGCCGATCAGTGAACGCCCCATGCCGATGGGCCACGTGATCGGCGCGCACTGGATATCGAGGACCTCCTCGATCTCATCGAGCAGTTCGATCGGCTCCCGGCCCTCGCGGTCCAGCTTGTTGATGAACGTCATGATCGCCGTGTCGCGAAGCCGGCAGACTTCCATGAGCTTGATCGTGCGCTGCTCGACGCCTTTCGCACAGTCGATGACCATGAGTGCCGAGTCGACCGCCGTGAGCGTCCGGTAGGTGTCTTCCGAGAAGTCCTCGTGACCCGGTGTATCCAGCAGGTTGACGACGTGATCAGTGTACGGAAACTGCATAACGGAAGACGTCACCGAGATACCGCGCTGCTGCTCGAGCGCCATCCAGTCCGAGGTGGCGTGCCGGCTCGCTTTGCGGCCCTTGACGGTGCCCGCGAGCTGGATTGCGCCGCCGTACAGCAGCAGTTTTTCCGTCAGCGTTGTCTTGCCGGCATCGGGATGCGAGATGATCGCAAACGTGCGGCGGCGGCTGACCTGTTCACTAATGTTCGTCATGTCGGGTGGGTGTCGATCCGAGGCGGCGCAGTCTAGCGGCTGGGATAGCCGATGCAAGCGCGGCCGGTCGGTCAGTAGCTGCGATCCAGTTTCTTGGCGAGCACGGCAGCGTCTTCACGACCGTCCGTCGCCTGGTAGTACGACGGCCGGCTTGCCACCTGGTGAAATCCCTTCTTGCGATACAGCGCGAGCGCAGCCGCATTGGATGGCCGGACCTCGAGGAAGATCTCGGCCACTTCGGCACCGCGCGCCATTACCAGCATCTCGTCGAGAAGGCGCTCGCCATGACCATGCGCTCGATAGCGAGGGTCAATGCAGAGATTCAGGATATGCGCCTCGCCGGCGGCCACCGACAAGATCCCGTAGCCAATCGGCCGCTCCTCGCGAATGAGCACAATGCAGTGGTACCCCGCGAGCAGGCAGTCGCGAAACACGCCGTGACTCCACGGGAAATCGTAGCTGCGGCGCTCGATATCGGATACATCGGCAAGATCTTCGTGCGTCATGTTGCGAACGAATACCGGCAGATCCTGTACGGGCGTGATCATGCCGCTTGCCTCCCGAGGCAGCGGCGCGCGAGCCTCAGGTCGAACCACGCTTTGGCTTTTTGCGCCGGACTGCGCAGCAGGTAGGCAGGATGGTAGGTCACAACGAGCGGAATGCCGTTGAAGTCATGTTCGCGACCGCGCAGCCGGCCAACGGGTGCGTCCGTGGCAAGCAACTCATGTGCCGCGATTCGCCCAACGACGAGAATGAGCTTGGGCGCGACGAGTTCGATCTGCCGATTCAGGTATTCGCGGCAGGCCTCGGCCTCCTCTTTGGCCGGGTCCCGGTTGTTGGGCGGTCGACACTTGAGCACGTTGGCGATAAACACGCGCTGTCGCGATTGCCCCACGGCGAGGAGCATTTGGTCGAGCAGTTTGCCCGCGCGGCCGACGAACGGCTCGCCTTGCCGGTCCTCTTCGGCGCCCGGTGCTTCGCCGATCACCATCCAGTCAGCCTCGGGATTGCCGACGCCGAAAACAGTCTGCGTGCGAGACTCGTGCAACTTGCATCGCGTGCAGGCCGCGACCGCTGCGCGAAGCGACGCGAGCTCACCTTCGCCGGCGGCCGGTGCACTGCCCGCGGCTTCAACCGGAACCTCGATGTCCGGTTCGGCCTCGTCGCGCGGCACATACAGCTCGATGCCGAGTGCGCGAAGGTATGCCCGCCGCTCAATTTCGGATGTGGAATTCATTGATTGCCCAGCGTATTACACGGGTAGTTTGCCATGCGCGCCCGGCGTTTGGCAGGTTGTCACGCTTGGTCAAACGTTCGCGCGATCGATCGACGTGACCCGATCAATGGTGAGGCACGCTGCCGATCAGCTCTGAACCGCCGACGACCCTGTCGCCGACCTCGACGGCAACCTTTCCGTCAATCGGCAGATACACATCGACAAAACGAACGAGCCTCAGGTAGGCACAGCGCTCGCCCTGGCCGAGCCGCTCGCCGTAGCGAACGAACGCTTTGGGTGGCAGACCGAGCCGATAGCCGCGGAACGCCATCACGACATCGTCGCCTTCGTCCGTCCGGGTCCACAAGCACTTCTTCGCGAAGCGCTCGGCCGCGTCGGGCTCGGCACGGCCGAGGTCGCAGACGGTGCCCTCGGCAGGACTCCGCGCCGTATACGTCCCCAGCGCATCGACCGCTATCGCGATGCGATGGGCCGCACCCTGTGGCGCACCTGACTCGAGAGCTTCGATCTCTGTCACGACGCCGTCCACCGGGCTCACGACCCCGAGGGCCGCCGACGGAATTGAACGCAGGGGGTCGCGAAACACGAGGTAGAGCACGAGCGTGGCCGCGAGTGGAATGGCGACAAATGCAGCCGGCAGATACCACCAGCTCAGCCAGGCCAGGCCGAGCGCAGCAAGGATGAACGGAATGCCTTCCCGTGCAACGTATGGATTCCGACGTCCCTGCAAGCGCACATTCCCTGATTCGAACGCCGCCGAATGTGTCTCTTGAGCAGACTGAAGTCAACTCCCTTAAGCGCCGCTGTGCCTTGCCCGGCGATTCCACGGTCGGCGGAAATCTGCCGGGATCGAGACCTCGCGCAATCGGTGTCGGATACGGGCTAAAATGCGCCGCTTCGACTAACGAACACCGAAACTGACATGCGCTATTCCCAGTTCCCGCTGACCACGCTCAAGGAAGTGCCGGCCGAAGCCGAGATCGTGAGTCACCAGCTCATGCTCCGGGCAGGCCTGATTCGGCGCCTTGCATCCGGCCTGTTTACCTGGATGCCGCTCGGCCTGCGCGTGCTGCGCAAGGTCGAAGCTGTCGTACGGGAGGAAATGAATCGCGCCGGCGCGCTCGAGCTCCTGATGCCGGCCGTCCAGCCCGCCGAACTCTGGCAGGAGACCGGACGCTGGGACCAGTATGGCCCGCTGTTGCTGCGCATGTCGGACCGGCACGATCGCGACTTCTGCTTTGGCCCGACTCACGAAGAGGTCATTACCGACATCGCGCGGCGCGAGCTCAGAAGCTATCGCCAGCTGCCCGTCAACTACTACCAGATCCAGACGAAATTTCGCGACGAGATCCGGCCGCGTTTCGGCGTCATGCGATCTCGCGAGTTCATAATGAAGGATGCCTATTCTTTCGATCTCGATCAGGCCGGCCTCGAAATGTCGTACCAGAAAATGCACGACGCGTACTCGCGAATCTTCGAACGCCTCGGACTTCGTTTCCGCATCGTCGATGCCGACAGCGGCGAGATTGGCGGCAGCCGCTCGCAGGAGTTTCACGTGCTCGCCGATTCCGGTGAGGACGCGATCGCTTACTGCGACGCCGACAACTACGCCTCGAACATCGAGACGGCAGAGACCGAGCGACCAGGCGCAGAGCGACCGGCCGCGTCGATGCCGCTCGAGACGGTTGACACACCCAATGTCAAAACGATCGAGGCGCTGGGCGAGTTCCTGAATGTGACGCCTGAGCAAACGCTCAAGACACTGATCGTGGATGGTGAGGACGGCCCGGTCGCGCTGGTGCTGCGCGGCGACCACGAGCTCAACGCCGTCAAGGCGCAAAAGCTCGCCGGTGTGAAAAGCCCGCTGACGATGTCGAGCCCCGAAACCGTTCGCGAGGCGACCGGATCAGCACCGGGCTTTGCCGGTCCCGTGGGCCTCGACATCCCCGTGTACTACGACCATGCGACGGCCGCGATGGCAGACTGTGTCGCCGGTGCCAACGCCGACGACAAGCATCTGACCGGAGTCAACTTCGGCCGCGACCTCGAGGAGCCCGAGACCGTCGATCTGCGCAACGTCATGGAAGGCGACCCGACGCCGGGTGGTTCCGGTACGCTGTCGATTGCGCGTGGGATCGAAGTCGGTCACATCTTTCAGCTTGGCGACAAGTACAGCGAGGCTATGGGCGCGACCGTGCTCGACAGCGACGGGAAAGAACGCGTTATGGCCATGGGCTGCTACGGCATCGGCATTACGCGTATCGTCGGCGCGGCAATCGAGCAGAATCACGACGACAACGGCATCATCTGGCCAGCCCCGCTGGCGCCGTTCGACGTCGTGATCGTCCCGATAGGCCTCGACAAGTCCGAGGCTGTGCGAGACGAGGCCGAGGCGCTCTACGCGGAACTCGCCGAGCAAGGCTTCGCCGTGCTCTTCGACGATCGCAATGCCCGCCCGGGCGTCAAGTTCGCGGACGCCGAGCTGATCGGAATTCCACACCGGCTCGTCGTCAGTGAACGCAATCTCAAGGAAGGCGAACTGGAGTACCGGCATCGGCGGGACAGTGAATCGAGACAGCTGAAACGTGACGAGGCTCTCGCCCTCCTCCAAACGGGCTAGCTAAGCTTTTGCCGGGTCTTACATAATGAGCCTGGCATGAACACGGATCGACGTCGTTTACTGCAGTGCCTGCTGGCCACCTCGCTGTGGCCGGCTGCGTCGCTTGCAGCCACGACGGAACGACCCGACGAGGAGCTGCGCAGGATACTGCTCGACGCGGCGAGTTCGAGCGACAGTTTCGGCGACCGCTTCGACGCGGAGGTCTGGCTGACCGATATGTCGACGCGTCTTGCCCGCCAGGTTCGAGACCCACAAGAGCGCATCGAGATACTCACGAACGTCCATTACGAGGCTCGACGGGCGAGCCTCGAGCCCGAGCTCGTGCTGGCCGTCATTGAGGTGGAAAGTAACTTCGACCGCTACGCTGTATCCGTCGCGGGCGCGCTCGGGCTAATGCAGGTCATGCCGTTCTGGCTCGACGAGATTGGCCGGCCCGGCGACAATTTATTGCACATCGATACGAACCTGCGCTACGGCTGCACGATTCTGCGCTTTTACCTCGACAAGGAAAGCGGTGACCTGAGGCGGGCGCTCGGCCGTTACAACGGCAGCCTCGGCAAACGGAAGTACCCGAACAAGGTTATCGATAAACTAACGACCAAATGGTTTAAGGGCTAATCAACGAAGTCGCATGTCATGTGGCTTGCGACGTGGCAGCGATCGGAGTCAACAAAGTCGGGTGCCGAAGGCTTGCGACGCGGCCACTATCGGAATCAACGAAGTCGCAATGTAACTGCCTTGCGACGCGGCAGCGATCGGAATCAACGAAGTCGCATGTAACTGCCTTGCGACGCGGCCACTATCGGAATCAACGAAGTCGGGTGCCGAAGGCTTGCAACGCGGCCACTATCGGAATCAACAA
>JAAUXX010016924.1_pt1 | contig 10244 bp, 9 predicted proteins | sample 7278111 | NCBI WGS metagenome assembly JAAUXX01 (sample SAMN14350116, study PRJNA611818) | marine sediment metagenome | isolation source: surface marine sediment (1.8m) | place: French Polynesia: Moorea | collected 2018-08
CCAACAAAAGCTATTTTTTTTACGCAGATACTCATTTTACTTTAGCAAATAAAGGAAAAAGATGGTAAGCTGTGCGCTTTGTTTAAGTAAAGGACTGTAATATCAGTAGGTTGCGAGGGTGGCGGAACTGGTAGACGCACCAGACTTAGGATCTGGCGCCTTCGGGTGTGGGGGTTCGACTCCCCCCTCTCGCACCACTACTGAGAAAACCCAAAAATTGAAAACGTTTAACCCCTGAACAGCTGAACCCTGTGATAGTTTCAGCACCTCAGAGCTTCGTTAAAAAGGATGGTATCAGATGGAAGTAAAGGTTGAAGAATTAGGTACTCTATCAAGAAAGGTAATAGTTACCTTGCCTGAAAAAGATGTAACAAAGAAGCTGAAGAAAGCCTATGACAAGCTGCAGAAAGAATCGAAAATGAAAGGCTTCAGGAGGGGGAAGGTACCACGTTCCATCATTGAAAAATCTTACAAACCCCAAGTTGAGGCTGAGGTGGGTGAGAAGCTTGTACAAGATACCTATTTTGAAGCCATAGAAAATGAAAAAATCGATGCTGTTGTGCATCCAGAAATTCTCAATCACTCATATAATGAAGACGGAACCTTCACCTATGAAGCTCAGGTTGATATCCGTCCTGAGATCGAAGTTTCTAACTACAAGGGGCTTGAGATAGTTAAACCAGATACGGCTGTATCAGATGATGTAATTGATCAAGAACTCACCCGTATGCGCAAACAGATAGCTCCACTTAAATCTGTTGATGATCGTGATGTTGCTGAAGAAGACATTGTGGTTGTTGAGTACCAGGGATATCACAAAGGCAACCCAATGAAGCAAGTAAAAAATGAAAATGCCTCTTTTGAAGTTGGCTCAGGTCAGATGGGCATTGAGTTCGAAAAGAAACTCGTAGGCATGAAAAAGGGTGAGGAGGCAAGCCATGAGGTAGACTTTCCTGAGAAACATCCTAACCCAATACTTGCAGGAAAAAAGATTGAATTTAAAGTTACCATTAATGATATAAAAGAGCGCGTTTTGCCTGAGTTAGATGACGAATTTGCTAAAGATGTAGGCAAAGAGTTTAATACTCTTGATGATCTTAAAAAGTCAATTTCCGATAAACTCACTAAGGAAAGAGAAGAATCAGCCGAAGGAGAACTTACTGATAAAGTAATGCAGGCTCTTCTCAAGGATAAGGAATTTGAGGTCCCTAAACGTTTGGTTGATTTTGAAGTTGAACAGATGATTAAACAGACCGAAGAACAGCTAGAAAGAAGCGGTATGAATCTTGAGGCTGCAGGTCTTAGTAGAGAAATGTTAGCTGAAACCAATCAACCGGTTGCAATTCAAAGAGTTCGTGGTGATTTTCTGTTAAAGAAGATAGCCGAAGTTGAGGAGATCAAACTCAACGATGAAGATATGGATCGGGGTTTCAAACGTATTGGTGACCAATACAATATGTCTGTAGCCCAGGTAAAAGAATTTTTCGGCAGCCGGGATGATCTCCTGCCGCTGATGAATGAATTACTCAATGAGAAGGTGCTTCAGTTTCTGCGCGATGAAGTTAAATTTGTCGAACAGGAAGCTACTCCAGATGAAGAAGAAAAAACAACGGAAGAGAGCTGATCAATCACCTTCCCATACATACTTTAATAAGTTAGCTCCTCTCCAAGGGGAGTACTGCAATATAATTAACATACGACTGCAGTTGGTTTAAAACCACTGCAGTCGTGTTTTTTTAAGGAGAGAAAAATGAATTTAGTTCCTATGGTTGTAGAGCAAACGCCTCGTGGGGAAAGAGCATTTGACATATATTCTCGTCTTCTTAAGGAGCGGATAGTCTTTCTCGGTTCGGGTGTCGATGACATGGTCTCTAACGTTATTATCGCTCAGCTATTATTTCTTGAAGCTGATGATCCTGAAAAAGATATTACCTTTTATATAAATTCACCTGGTGGTTCTGTTACCGCAGGAATGGCAATATATGATACCATGCAATATGTCAAATGCGACATTGCCACACTGTGCATGGGACAGGCTGCATCCATGGGAGCTTTGCTGCTCTCTGCAGGAGCGGAAGGAAAACGATATGCTTTGCCGCATTCACGCATCATGATCCATCAGCCAATGGGTGGATTTCAAGGTCAGGCGACTGATATCGATATTCACGCTAAAGAGATTCTGAGGATGAGGGAAGAACTTAATCAAATATTGGCGAAACATACTGGAAAATCACTGCAGCAAATCCAGGATGATACTGAACGTGATAATTTTATGAGTGCAAATGAAGCCAAGGATTATGGTATAATTGACAAAGTGCTCATACAACGTGAAGAGCTGGAAGAGGTAGAATAGATGAGCGACATAGATAATAGCAGTCCTGATTGTAACTGTTCATTTTGTGGGAAAAATCAGGATGAAGTGAAGAAGCTGATCGCCGGACCAGATGTTTTTATTTGTGACGAATGCATCGATTTGTGTAATGAGATTTTGCAGGATGAGAGTGCATCCGATGGTGAAGAAGCAGATGCCCAAAGAATTACTCTAAAACCAATCGAGATAAATCAACATCTTGATGAATATGTTATAGGACAGGATTATGCTAAAAAAGTGTTGTCTGTAGCTGTACATAATCATTACAAAAGAATCGATGCACCACTGGATGATGATGATGTTGAATTGCAGAAATCCAACATTATACTGATTGGTCCAACGGGGTCAGGAAAAACTTTGGTTGCCCAGACTCTTGCAAGGATTCTCAACGTACCGTTTTCCATGGCAGACGCCACAACACTGACTGAGGCAGGCTATGTAGGCGATGATGTCGAGAATATCCTGGTTAATCTGCTCCAAGCTGCCGATTATGATATCGAAAGGGCAGAAATGGGTATAATTTATATAGACGAGATAGATAAGATTGCCAGGAAGTCTGACAGTCCTTCTTTGACAAGAGACGTAAGCGGAGAAGGTGTGCAGCAAGCCTTACTAAAAATCATAGAGGGCACAGTAGCCTCCATTCCACCTAAAGGAGGGAGAAAACATCCCCAACAGGAGCTCGTTAAAATTGATACCACAAATATTCTTTTCATTTGTGGTGGCGCCTTTGTTGGTCTTGATGCCGTGGTAAGACGGCGAAAAGGAAAAAAATCAATTGGTTTCGAGAGTAATGTCCTTGGCGAGACCAAGAAAAAGCTTGGCGAGTTGCTGGCTTCAGTTCAACCTGAAGATTTGCTTAAATTTGGACTTATTCCAGAATTGGTTGGCAGGCTACCGGTTATTGCTACGATGGAAGAGCTTCATGAAGAGGATCTAGTCAGAATCTTGAAAGAACCCAAGAATGCACTCACAAAACAATATAAAAAACTGTTTGAATTTGAAGGAATTAAGCTGCGATTCACTGAAGGAGCACTTACTGCAATTGCCAAAAAAGCTCTGGAACGAAAATCAGGAGCTCGAGGACTACGCTCCGTTATGGAAGGTGCAATGCTTGATGTTATGTATGACCTTCCTTCAAAAGAGAATGTACAAGAATGTGTAATCAGTGAACAGGTAATAAACAATGGTGATTATCCTGTAATTTTGTATCAAAGTAAAATAGACGAAAATACAGCAGAGAGTGCCTAACTTAATGGTATATTTTGATATATTGGAGATCAGCTGATGCCCAAAAACGAGAGTAATACCAAGCTCTACCCCCTTATGCCGCTGAGGGATATTGTTGTCTATCCCCATATGGTCGCCCCACTGGTAGTCGGCAGGAGAAAATCCATCCAGGCTTTGGAAGACGCAATGCAGAAGCGTACCGAGATCTTCCTTGTCACTCAGAAGGACTCCACCGAAGATGAACCAAATGAAGATGGGATATATGCAATCGGTACCTTAGCTGTAGTCATGCAGCTTCTCCGTTTGCCTGACGGTACCATTAAAGCACTTGTTGAGGGAAAAGGTCGAGGGGAGATCATCTCCTTTGTCCCCAATGAAAATTTCTTTCAGGTTGAAGTTAAAGAATTTCCTAAGGATGAAGAAATAACGAGGGAAATCATTGCATATGAGCGTGAACTGCGCAAATACTTTGCCGAGTTTGCCACCATTAACAAGAAAATCGCCAAAGAAGTTATTAAATCGCTTGAATCAATCGAGCAGACCGCTAAACTTGTCGATGTGGTTTGTTCACATCTCCCACTAAAAACCGAAGAAAAACAGCAAATTCTCGAATGCCGGACAATTCGTGAGAGAATCGAGAAGATTCTCGATATTATTCAGCGGGAAATTGAACTTGCAGAACTGGAAAAATCAATTGATGCAAAGGTCAAGACCCGAATGGGGAAGACTCAGAGAAATTATTATTTAGGAGAGAAAGTCCGCGAGATTCAGACCGAAATGGGACAGGGCGATGATGGTCTTGGTGATCTTCAGGAATTGGAGGACACGCTTAATAAGATGAAAATGCCGGCTATAGCCAGGGAAAAGGCTTTGAAAGAACTCAAAAAGCTCAAGGCTATGCCTCCCATGTCTGCTGAAACTACAGTCGTAAGAAACTACATAGACTGCATTATTAATCTTCCCTGGAAGAAAAAGGGCAAGAGCAATCTTGATATAAATAAGGCCGAGGTCATACTCGATGAGGATCATTACGGCTTGAGCAAACCCAAGGAAAGAATTCTAGAATACCTGGCAGTACAAGCACAGGTTAAGAAAATCAAAGGACCAATTCTGTGTCTTGTCGGCCCTCCAGGTGTTGGTAAAACCTCCATTTGTAAATCAATTGCCAGGGCAATGAACCGTAAGTTTGTTCGTCTATCACTTGGTGGTGTGCGCGACGAAGCTGAAATCAGAGGGCACAGAAGAACGTATATCGGTGCCATGCCTGGTAAAATTATCCAGTCCATGCAGAAGGTAAATGTATCAAATCCAGTCTTTTGCCTGGATGAAGTTGACAAAATGTCCATGGATTTTCGCGGGGATCCATCAGCAGCTCTGCTTGAAGTGCTGGACCCTGAACAGAATGTTGCATTTAATGATCATTACCTCGATCTTGACTACGATCTATCTGAAGTTTTCTTCATTACCACTGCGAACAGCCTGCATGGTATCCCGGTACCTTTGCAGGATAGGATGGAGATAATTTCCATCAGCGGCTACACCGAAGAGGAAAAACTCAAAATTGCCGAAGGATATCTTATCCCCAAGCAGCTTGAGGCAAATGGATTTAAATTGGCCGACATCACCTTAACAGCCACTGCGATTCTAGAGGTTGTAAGGAGATATACGCGAGAGGCCGGGGTACGAAATCTTGAACGATCCATAGCTTCGCTGTGTCGAAAGGTAGCAAGGGATCGACTTAAAAGAAAACAAAAGACCAAGAAATATAGAATAGGGGTACAATCAATCCTCAAATATTTGGGAACACCGAAGTATCGTTACGGCCTCGCTGAAGAGAGGGATTCTGTTGGTTTAACTACCGGACTAGCTTGGACAGAAGTTGGTGGTGAACTGCTCCAGATAGAAGCAACATTGATGTCTGGCAGTGGGAAGTTGATAATAACAGGTAAACTTGGCGATGTTATGCAGGAATCTGCAAGGGCTGCACTCAGCTATGTTCGTTCACGCGCTGATATTCTTGGTCTGGACGAAGACTTCTATCAAAAGCTTGATATTCATATTCATGTACCCGAGGGTGCAATACCAAAAGATGGTCCATCTGCTGGCATTACCATAGCGACAACTCTGGTCTCTGCCCTGTTAAAAGTACCGGTGCGTCACAAGCTCGCTATGACAGGTGAAATTACTTTGCGCGGCAGAATTCTGCCAATTGGCGGAATTACCGAGAAACTTCTTGCTGCAAAGAGGGGAAATATAACCCATGTACTGATCCCAAAAGAGAACGAAAGGGATTTGAAGGATGTTGCACCTACAATTCGTAAAAGTTTGAATATTGACCTCGTAGAACACATGGATGAAGTTCTTGAGTATGCTTTGGTAATGAAGGAGGGTGAGGTGCTCTTTAAAGATGTTGCTGGGGCCACAGTTTACAACGAAATTGATGCTACCAGGCAGAATACGCCGCATTGATTTTTATTTTTCTTTTTTGCTTGACTGGGTTGAGTGAACTTGGTAAATACTCAGTCTCCATTTGATTGAGCGGGCGGGTAGCTCAGTTGGGAGAGCATCGGCCTTACAAGCCGAGGGTCACAGGTTCAAGCCCTGTTCCGCCCACCACATAGATAGAACTAGTTACACCTTATGCGGGGTCGTAGTTCAGTTGGTTAGAATGCCGGCCTGTCACGCCGGAGGTCGCGAGTTCGAGTCTCGTCGGCCCCGCCAGAGAATAAGCGGATTTAAGTAAGCTACTTAGATCCGCTTTTTTCTTTAATTTTTTTGGCAATCGCCCCTTTTCCCACTATTTCACCTCATACAATAAATACCAGAGTGATAATCGATTTTCTACTCAAGGCTCCAAGAGAGATAATCCCAAATACCTAAAAATTATTTATCCTCTATGAATATTGTTTTGCATTTCGTTGTACCCAGGAGGTAGCATAAAAAAGAGCACGATTAACATGGACCATTAATTATGGGGGTGGAAATCATGCATTACGATATTCAAACAATTCAGATAGAAGAAGAGTTCAAAATTTGTCCTACCTGTGGTTATCGAGACGGCTTTCACTCAATGCTGAAAAAAGAGCATTTAGAAATCAAAATTTATCTCATCTGTCCCGGATGTCATGATGTTTTTGACGCAGATATTTCATTTCAAGTCAATAAAAACTCAGATTAGATTGAATTTATAAAATAATTTGAGAAAATTTCTCAAAAATGATTTCGTGTTATTTCATTTTTAAAAATTTCTTAAGTATACTTCTCTGACTACCGATGAGTACCATTCCGATACAACGCAAATATTAACTTAACCTGAAATTTCACCCAAGACATAGGAGTACAAAAATGCTTTCTCGATTATCAGTTAAGGGACGCATGTTCCTCATAATATTTTCCATCTTGATACTATTTTTGGTAATGGCTGCCTTTGCAATGTATACCGGAAAAAGAGTCAGAGATTTAGGAATTGAAAAAACCGGACAGGTAATGCTTTCCGATCAGAAAGACAAGATTAAGGTTGCTACGCATACCATTGCACTTGCTCTTGGTCACGCTATTGAGAATGTTCCTGAAAAGGAGAGCCAAGTCGAAATAATTCGCATGTTAATTGATGATATACGATTTGAGGAGGATAAGTCTGGGTATTATTTTGTCTATGAAGGGACAGTGAACGTTGCTCTCCCACCTAAGAAAGAATTGCAAGGTAAAGATCTCGGTGGTTTGAAGGATACGAATAATGTATTTTTTGTTAAAGACATGCGTGATTCAGCAAGAGATGGAGGAGGTTTTGTGGAATATATCTGGCCAAAACCTGGTGCTGGAGATACTCCCAAACTCAGCTATGCTGAGATGATTCCCGGTACAGAAATGTGGATCGGAACTGGTGTTTATTTAGATAATATTAACACATATCAGTCAGCCATGTCAGGGGAGATTAGCTCCAAGGTTAACACAATAACCGTTGTGATGCTGGTTATTTCAGGAATCATTTTTGCGGTAACCATAACCCTGTGTCTGATGATTGTGTTTGGCGTTGTCAGATCACTCAATAACATGATCGCATCGTTCAAAGATATCGCTGAGGGTGAGGGAGACCTTACTAAACGCATCGATATTACCGGAAAAGATGAGATGAACGAACTGGCAGGTTGGTTTAATAAATTTCTGGAGCATCTACAGGGAGTTGTTGTTGCAATCTCTGGGAATACCGAATCTGTTAATCAGCAGTCTCAGAAACTTTCAGTCATCGCTACAAATCTTTCTGGAAATGCCCAAGAGACTTCTGCTAAATCAGATAGTGTTGCTGCAGCAGCAGAGGAAATGAGCTCAAATATAAACAGCGTTGCTTCGGCTATGGAGCAGTCCACTACGAACACTGCAATGGTAGCCAGTGCTGCCGAAGAAATGACTGCTACTATACATGAAATAGCAAGTAATGCAGAGCAGGCTCATAAAATTTCAGATACAGCAGTGAATCAAGCAAGCACAACCTCCAGCAGAATGGTTGAACTGGGAAGTGCAGCTGAAGCAATCAGTAAAGTAACTGAGACAATCACTGAAATTTCAGAACAAACAAATTTGCTGGCCCTCAATGCAACTATTGAGGCAGCACGGGCAGGGGAGGCCGGTAAAGGATTTGCTGTTGTAGCTAATGAAATCAAGGAGTTGGCTAAACAAACTGCCGAGGCAACACTGGATATTAAGAATCAGATCGATGGTGTACAGGGCACGACTAACGCCACCGTGAAAGATATAACCGAGATTGCCGAGATCATAAATAATGTCAATGAACTCGTTGCTACTATTTCGACGGCCGTTGGTGAGCAATCTGCAGCAACTGAAGAAATTGCTAACAACATAAATCAGGCGGCTCAGGGGTTGGGTGAGGTGAATGAAAATGTAAGCCAGATATCGGTGGTGGCTGGCAGCATTACTGAAGATATATCTTTGGTCAATAACGCTTCGTCTGAAATATCTGGAAGTAGCGGAAATGTTGACACAAGCTCAGCTGAATTACAGGAAATGGCCCAGCAACTGCAAAAGATACTTGGTCAATTTAAAGTTCGCTAATATCTTCTCTTGAAACTAACCTCCAAATGACCTTGAGTTAATTTGGAGGTTAGTCTGCCACACTGCTGAACTCATCACTGTTTGAAACCTTCCAATCAATTGCTGTGCATATCCAGTCTGAATCCTTTTTTAAACGAACAACGAGCTTGTGAAACTCTGCCTGAAGTAAACGCAGTTCATCTTTTTGTAATTCGGTATCAGATATAGCTGCATAGATTGCAATTATAGCGCTTTTATCTTCCTCATTAATAATAATGTCTTCTGTTTTATATAAAACGTGAATGGATTGTTTACGCAGGAAATAACCGGCTGCGATTCGCAGAATTTCGCTTTTAGAAAAACCACTATCATCTAAGTAATCATCGGCAATGAGTTTCCTTAAGCCACCAGTACTCTTGTTCTCGACATGTTTTGCCACGGTGTCTATATATTCTGCAATTTCTTCATCGGGAGACTTCTCAGCACAAGAGTTCAGAAAGACAAGGGTTAAAGCTACAAGTATACAATTTCTAAATAGTTCCCATCCTAAAACTAGCCTTTTGATCGATATCTTCGTTATGCTCAAAATTTTATCCTCGGAATATCAATTATATGCCTGCGGCTATTTTTTTCACATGCCTCGATTTCAATCCAAATCCTTAGTTTTCTGATGGAAACTGAATAGTTGAGGAGAAGTAGTCATTTAATTAATTGAGTTTAAACAAAACGTTAAAGGCTGACTAACTTTTCGAGCATCATATCAGGATCAAGTCGTGTGGTATGATCAACATCACCAAAGAAAAAACGTATTATCCCTGTTTTGTCAATAATATAGGTTGCTGGGATTGGTAATTGCTGGCTGCTGTCGCCATTGGATTCAGGGAGATCGATACCAAATCCTTTGTAGATAGGTTGAACGGATTCGGCAAGGGTGTAAGACAATCCATACTGTTTAGCTACTACATTTCCTTGATCACAAAGTACTGGAAACTCTAAGCGATGTTTTGCAACGAGGGCAGCAGTTATAATTTTTAACATTGGTGAGATAGCCAAGAGTTGGGTTCCTGATTCTTTGATCTGCTCGATTTTTTGTTGCAAGGCCTGCAACTCAAGATTGCAATATGGTCACCAGTCGCCACGAAAGAACTTCAAGATCAAAGGACCTTGATTGAGATGTTTTGAAAATGTATAACTCTTGCCCTGGGAATCTTCTAAGGTGAAATCAGGAGCACGATCACCTGGTTGCAGGCAGTTTTTAAGTATCCCTGATTTAGCAAGATCTTCCGTCGCTTTACTCATAATTGCAACGGTTTCTTCAGGTACAGCTTTAACAAAATCTTCTGTTTGTTTACGCAACGCTTCTGGTAGATTCATACCATCACCTCTCTGTCAGATTTTTTCAAAATTCTATTAGAGAAAAGAGATAAATATTACTGGAAATGAATTACATCCTCGCTGTTTTGAAAACACTATTTCTTTTATCAATCAGTATTGGTTCATAAAAAATATAAATAGGCAAATTAACTGAAAGTGCCGGGAAGATACTAACACCCCACAAGGGGGTATAAGTTCCTTCACGAAATTCATTCCTAAA
>JAAUXX010004554.1_pt1 | contig 10236 bp, 7 predicted proteins | sample 7278111 | NCBI WGS metagenome assembly JAAUXX01 (sample SAMN14350116, study PRJNA611818) | marine sediment metagenome | isolation source: surface marine sediment (1.8m) | place: French Polynesia: Moorea | collected 2018-08
GATTCGAGGGAAAAATCTTCTGTTGTCTCGCTTACTAAGGATTCGAGGGAAAAAGCTTCTGTAGCATCTAAAATAAAAGGCTCATCATTAGTTTCTGTATCACCAGTAGAATTTGTCTCTGGGGAAGAAGTTGTCTCTGTCTCTGGAGTTTCCTCTACACCCATTAAAAGATCTTCCAAGGAAGGTGCCTCTATCTCTACATCTTCTACTAAATTCTCCTGAGAGACATCTGTAGACAACATATCCAAAATATAGTTCTCTTCACTTCCTTTCTCATCAATAGACTCTGATTGTGAATCGAGGATATCTGTGGGTTGTTCACTAGTGTTTTTAGTCAGTGCCACTAGCTCAATGGAAGGATTACCCCCTTGAGCGCGATCTCCTGCTAACACTAAATCTCTGGCTTGCTGAAAATCTGCTAAAGCTAGATGCATAATCTGCTCTGCTTGATCTGGACAATAATCGAGAGCAGCCAACGCAGTTTGAGCGATCGCCCCAAATCCTGGCAAGCCTAAAATGTCAGCAAAACCAGAAAATACTTCTGCTTGGGTTCTCAGTTCAGTTGCCAGATCGTAAGCCTGGGGACTGGCTAAGACCATAACCATGCGATCTATGCCTTGGGATACGTCAATCTCAAAAATAGATAAAACCATATCCACTCCCAAATCACTGGAGCTAGGCATATAGCTATCTGCTTCTTCTAAAGCTGTTCCCAACCTTGCTTCGATTTTAGCTAAAACAGGTTCAGCACTAGCTAAAGCTAATTCTCCATCTAAATCATCTTCTGCAATCTGTTTACTTAGAGGCTCTTGTAAGCAGTCATATCCTTGAAGGAGCAACCTTTCTAACTCAGGATCTAATTCTACTGTGTCACTGTATAGTGCTTTAAAAATATCTTCTAAACGATGAGCTATAGTTTTAATCACATCTAATCCTACAGTAGCTGCTCCCCCTTTGATCGAGTGAGCAGCACGCATCAAATCATGGATTTTGGAAGGGTTACGTTCTTCTCTAAGACTTAATAAATTTGTTTCTATAGTTAATAGTAGCTCTGGAGCTTCTTCTATAAAAAATTGGTATGCCTGGTCGCGAATATCTGGATCTATCATCGTCTTGACTTTAATGTGAGTTCGGAGTTAAGAGTTGTGGAGGTAATGAATAAATTACCTATTACCTATCTATTACCTAATTACTCCACTTTAAATTGACGAACACTCTTCTGTAGTTCTTCGGATACTGTTTGTAATTCATAAGTGGATTCTGATACTTGGTTAGCGTCAGTAGCAGTTTGGGTTGCCATTTCTGCTATTTCAGCCATAGTATCGGTTACAGCCTGACTAGTTTCTGTTTGTGCTTCTGTTGCCTGAGCAATTTTTTCTAGTAAGGTGCTAACTCGATCGCTTGAAGCTGCAATCTGATTCAAACTTTGACGAGTTTCATCTACTAATTGAGTTCCAACTACTACTCGTTCTGTACCTTCTTCCATAGCTGCTACTACTTCTCTGGTATCTAGCTGAATACTAGCTACCAATTTCTCAATTTCATTGGTTGCTTCTGCTGACTGTTGAGCTAAAACCCTTACTTCTTCAGCTACTATGGCAAAGTTATGACCTTCTTCTCCAGCGCGAGAGGCTTCTAAGGACGCATTAAGTGCGAGTAAGTTTGTTTGAGAAGCAAAACTGCTAATCAAGTTAACTACCTTAGAAATTTTTTGTGAGGATTCTCCTAACCGTTTTACTTTTTTCGCTGTTTCAGCCACCGTGGAGCGAATGGCCACAATTCCTTCTACAGTACGATTCATCGCCGAATCGCCCATAGCTACTGTTTTCGCAGTTTCTTGGAAGGTTGTTTCTGCTTCTTCTGCACTGCGTGCTACAGCCTGAATTGATTCAGCCATTGCTTGAATCTGACCAAGAGCAGCAACCACTGCTTCTGATTTTTCTGCTGCTCTTTGAGACATTTCTTGAGTAACAGCCTGATTATTGCTGGTTGTTAGTGCCATCTGTGTCACCACTTTTTGTACTTGCAGCACAATTTTCCGTAGGCTTTCTACTGTGGAGTTATAAGAATCTGCTAGAGTACCAATCTCATCCTCAGTTACCGTAGCACGTACGGTGAGATCGCCCTGACTGATGGGTTCTACTTCTGTCAATAAGCTCAAAGCTCGTTTTTGTAAGTTTTCTTTGGCAGCTTTTTGCTGTTCGAGTAGATTAGTCCGCTCTAAAGCCAGTACTACTTGGGAGACAATTTGAGTGAAGAAATCAACTTCTGCTTGTTTCCATTGCCTAGTTGAATCACACTGATGAAGCATCAATAAACTGTGAAATTCATCTCTATAAGCAATAGGGGCGATTAAACTTGCTTTAATATTAAAAGTATCTAGTTGTCTGAGATGGTTGGTTTTAAACCCAGCGTGGTAAATATCAGATATTTTCCAGACGTAGCCAAGTTTGTCACTTTGAATATATTCTTGAATAAAATCGAGATGAGTAACCCCTGCTTTCTTTAAGCTGGGCCAATTATTAGCTACTGCTTCAGCTAAAATTTTCTCTTTACCTGTACTTTTAAGACAATAAAATATAGCTCTATCTACCTTAAGGGCTGAGAGAATTTCTCTAACAGCAATCTGCAGTATTTCTTCATAACCTAAGGCTCTGGATAATTTGAGAGTAATGTCCTTTAGTTGCTGAGAACGTTTCGCTTCTATCGCTTTATGTTGGACTAAGAACTTTAACTGTTTCGCCATCTTGTTGATGTTATCACCCAACAGAGCGAATTCATCTTTACCTTTGACATCTACGCGAGTATCGAGATCTCCCTGACCAATTCTTTTAACGGCTTCTGCTGCTATAGTAATAGGGCGAGTAGCTTGGTTGGCTAAAACAGCAGCGATCGCTGCTACTAGCACAGCAGCAGCTGTAGTACCAAAAAATAAAGTCCAACGTAACTGATTTAGAGGAATAAAAGCTTCTTCTACAGAACGGGAAACAGCCAGTCCCCATCCTGGTTGGACTAAGCCTTTAATATTATTTACGGGTGCATAGCCAACAATTACTTGTTTTCGATCGTTGCGATCGAACATAATCTCGCTTAAGCCCAGATTTCCCTGCTGGAAAAACTGATATTCGTCAATTTTAGACCCTAAGCTCTGAACTTTAGCCATTAATTCGGGCAAATCAGCCAAATCAGCCCCGGCAAAATGACCGATTTGCTCTATTTCCTCTGATTCAAAAATTCTTCCTTCTGAATCGATTAGTTTGTATTCCCAACCTTGAGCTTTTACATAACGAAAGATTTTCTCTAAGTTGTTGATGGGCATATGGACGGTGACAACACCAATAATCTCTTCTGTACCTTTGGATTTGATTGGCACAGCAACTTCCAAATTCTGTCTACCGGAAGAGGAAGAAATTCTCGGATTATTGATGGCAGCGTCTTTGGTGTTTATCGCTCTTTGAAATAGCTCTTGTTCACTATAGTCTTTATCTGGATCTAAAGGATATGATGACTTAGACTGAAACAGCAAACTGCCATTAATATCTATTACGGCAATACCTTCGTACCGTCCAGGATGGGAATCAACAAAGTTGTTAAGCAAGTCGATTTTCTGTTTTACGTCAGTATTCTTTCTTAACTCAGAATCTGTCAGCAGAGAAGAAGTAGCTATTGCTTGAGTATCTTCAACAATATGATTGAGGAAAAGAGTTACTTTCTGACGAATATCAAAGGTGCGGGTTTCTTGTTCAATGACAATTTGTTGCGCTAGAGACTTACTTGCCACTTGATAAGAAATACTACCAACGGCAGCTACAGGAATTACTCCCAAGGCCAAGGCAATAACTGTAGCTTTTCGCTGTAAACCTCTTTGTCTCCACCAACCAATTACATTTTTGCCAATATTTTTTCCTTGTTGATTCAATCCTAATTTGCCGAGGGAGATATTAGCTGAGTTTTTGTTTTGGAGGAAATTTGGGTCTGTTTCTGAATTAGAGAGAGAAAAAGAGTCAGACTCTTCGGTAGCAATTTCCCCAGACTCATTTTGGTCAGGAGGATTTTCTAAACTATTATTTTTATTTTTATTATTAGTATCTTGGGGATCTGAATTAGAATTAAGAAGATTCGTAATCATTAATATGAACCTCACGAGAACAAATTATGTTAGGGCAATTTTTACAAGTTATGAGCGAGTATTAAATTAATTATTTTTATTAGTAGTAATCACTCCTCAAAATTTGCTAGCGATTTCTGCTTGAGATATAGCTTCCCAAATAGCATCTAAATGGAAAACTGCTAACATCTCATAATCAGATTTACACCAGTATCCTCGTAAAAATGCTTCTAGCTTGGTATTAATCGCTGCGAAAGAAATATTTTTAATTAAATTGGGATTGCAATTTTCAATATTGCCTACTTGATTTATGACTAAACCCAAGGTTTTGCGAGCATTTCCTGTAGGGTCGTCTTCTTCTACAGGGGCTTCTAAAACAATTACGGTATAGTTTGAACTAGTTAAAGCCTGCTGATAAAGGGGAGTAATCCCGACTAAATGCGCTAAATCCACTAACCAGAGAATTTCACCACGCCAGTTATATACTCCCATCATCCAAGAATGCATATGGGGAATAGGCATTACTTGGGAGCAAGATACATTTAAGACTTCAGTTAATTGAGTTATTGGTAGTAAAGCACCTGTTTCCGAATCAAGATATAAACGCAAAAATTGCTCTCCAATAAAATTGGGAGCTAATTTTCCTGCTGAGGTGGTAGCTAAACTATTTGAATTTGAGTTACCAGAAAGTAACTTAGGATGGGTCTGCTGTTGATCCTTAGTAGCTAGTAAAAATTCAGACATTATCTATCTCCTTTTATTCATTTTTATTCTTCGTTAACTGTTCTATAATCCCCACTAGTTCTTCTGGAACTAGAGGTTTTACTAAATAAGCAGAAGCTCCTTGTTTTAGCCCCCAAAATTTGTCAAGATCAGTTCCTTTACTAGAACAAAAAATAATGGGAATCTCATTCATTTCTGGATCTGATTTAAACTCACGACAAAGTTCAAAACCACTACGATCTGGTAAGACTACATCAAGAAGGATAATGTCTGGTTTACTGTCGTTAAGTTTGGTTCTTGCTTCTGCGCCACTTTCTGCTGTTAAAACATTAAAACCTAATTTTTTTAGATATAAAACGAGAGTTTGCCTGTCGGTAAGGCAATCTTCTACCACTAAAGCCGTACTCATGAATCTTCCTTTTTCTTTTTCCTCGACGAGCGAGATTGATAGTAAGCTAGTTCTGTAAATAGTTTAAAGATTTACGGAACAATTAACAGAACTCTAGGCAACTGTTCGGTTTTGTTGTCTGATTAGATGCTCTGTTACAGCTAACTTTTGCAGAGTACAGTGTCTAAGATGCTTGTGTAGTACTCCCAGTACTGTTTCAGCATCAACTTTGGCTTTACTGAGGAAATCTGTAGCCCCAACAATTTTGGCTCTAACTCGATCGACTACACCATCATTACCAGTCAAAATGATAATGGGCGTATTACGAAAGGTAGGTATTCGGCGCAATTTATCGCAAATTTCATAGCCGTTGGTGTTAGGCATCATTAAATCTAGAAAAATCAAGTCTGGCTTGAGTGCCAATAAAGCTCCAAAAGCTCTTAGAGGCTCATTGATACCGACAAAACGATAGCCTGATGCTACTAGCAATTTTTCCATGGATTGACAAACCAAAGGACTATCATCAACGCAAGCAATTAGAGGTTTACGCTCCTTCTCAGTCTTCTCATTGGAGTCAATATTTATGGGTGAAGGAGTATCAGGAACATTGACAAGTTCGACTAACCCAGATTGAAAATAAGGTAGCAAAGACCGAATAACTGTTAATACATCTCGCTTCATACGTATAGATAGTTCTCTTAAGGTTGGTTGCCCTTCAAGCAGTTGATTGAGCATTTGCAACACATGAGATGAGGTATTTTGTTGCAGTTGTTCTGGCTGTCTAATAACTGGAGCTTGGTTAGGATAGTACTGAGTAAGTCTGGCTTCTTGCCAAGTACGCCATTGTCTTTCTACTTCCGCAACTACTTGATTACCATCTATTAAAACTATGGCTGCTGATTTAGGAAATACAGACTGACTTTGCTTAAGTTCATAAGAAACCTGGGTTGCTTGGTTAATATCAAAAAGTCCTTCAACTATCACTGACCAAATCATTTTTGTTGCTTGTTCACGAGTGATTTTTTGTTGTTGTATCCACAAGGACAATAGTTCATAATGCCAAGAAATTTTGACATTTTGAGGATTTATAGTTGCTAAATCAGACTTCCAGTTGAACTTTGATTTGGGAGCAAATAGATGAGGAAATTGGGTGTTCAGATGTCTTACCCATTGTCTGATCGGATGTACCCCTCCTGTGACGTACATGATAAAACCTGAATGGAGATAAAAAATCCATTTACTTCCCTTGGGTTCGGTAAATACTAGCTGACCACTAAATTGTAGTTGTTTTAGAGTGGCAAATATTTCATTTTGTTTAAGGGTATCAAATTCTCTCACCTGAGAATTGCCATTGTTAAGAGGAATATTACCTGAGCGTTCCGAGATATTGTTATTCATTATCATTACCATAAAATTGGGTTAATATTGCTGAAATTTAGAGGAGGCTCTGACGTTTTAAGTCAAAGTAACTCTTACCAGTACTTTTGTCCTAAAGCTAGTTCGAGGTATAATTTGATTAGTTGGTGGAGAGCTAGCTACCGACGATTAGCTAATTGGAAATTAATCTTTCTGGAAAAACTGGAACTTTTTCTCAGGGATCAAAGATAAATGATACCAAAATGCTAAATTGTTTAACGAGTAAATCGTTACATCTTTCCCTTGATAGTTTTAATATTTTGGGGGTTTTAGATACCTTAAGAGGGTATCATTATTGTCTCAGGTAGATTATCAGGGAACTTAAATTTCTGGCTCTATTTTTCCAACAGCTTTGGGCTGCATTGGTTGAATTATTATTAACTAGAACTGCCCTCTGAGTTCTATTTCTAAGAGGGCGTTCCTTTCCAATTTCAGGTGAATAATTCCCGTACATTAACTTGTTCATCCGTCAACTCTCTTTCTTGCTAATCAGATACCTTATAGCCTGAAGACGCTTATAAAGCTCTCACAATGGATTAATATATTTTTTTCAGTTTAAATAAGTTACATAGTCTTATATTCTATAGGAAACAGGAAGTAGATATACTAGAGTAATAAGTTAGCTATCTACTTCCTAAAAATCGTTTAATGTTCTCGATCTTGTTGTTTAGACTAAACAATGAATAGGAACAAACTTGGGACAAATAAGTGCCTAGATCTAATTAAATTTAAAATAAGGGAACTAGGTTATTTTCCCCCTAAAAACAGTTGTTGGATTCTGTCTGAAGTCAATTGCTCTACATTATGCAGAACAATATCTGCCCCTGCTGCAATTAATTTCTGCTGATAATTTTGTTGTCTTTGACTACTGGTCTGAACGTGGGGTGGTAAAATGCCGATCGCGAACCAAGCTCTTTCTGGCATGGCTTCTCTGGCACGAATTACCGTGTACATATCTGCTACAGTATCCCCGACGTAGAGTACAGGAGTTGGAGAAACAGCTTGTGTTTGGATCTGGGAAATAGCCATAAACAAACCTTTCGGGTCTGGTTTACCGGGAGCATCTTCCATGGCTACTAATACAGGTTGGGTTAATCCTAGTCTTTGCTGAAGAATATATTCTGCTGAGCCTCTGGTCGCACCACTAAAAAAACCCCAGCCAATTTGATTGGTACTTAGCTGTTCTAAATATTCCACAGATAATAGTAAAGATTCTGTGGCAATATAACCATCCCAATTGACTCCCCGATAGCGGTCTTGGAAAAAGGCAACGATATTGTTATAGTCACAATTTGTTTCCTCTCTAGGTTTGCCCACAGATTCAAAATAACGATAGACTAATTCTTGAGAAGCTTGCCAATCATTATTCCAAGTACCTTCTGCTTTGAGTCGATCGATATCTTCCATTGTTGGTCGCCAAGCTTGAGCCGTAAAATGCTCTACCGTATCGGCAATAGCCCGTCGATAAGAACTACTTACGTCTCTAATGACTCCATCAATATCAAATACAACAATTGCTGTTAGCTTTTGTTTGCTCATGAGTACAATATAGGTATAATATAGGTTGGTAAACTATGCAAAGTAGCTTTTAACTAAAGTCGGAGGCGTAATTGGAGTCAAAATTTACTTTAAAAGTTCTTTGGTTAGACAAAGATGTGGCGATCGCTGTAGATCAAGTGGTAGGAAAAGGAACAAGTCCCTTAACTGCTTATTTTTTCTGGCCCCGAAATAATGCTTGGGAACAGCTAAAAGATGAGCTAGAAGCTAAACATTGGATTGAAGAGGAAGACCGTATTGAAATTCTCAATAAAGCCACTGATGTAATTAACTTTTGGCAAGAGCACGGTAAAACCACTTCAATGATGCAAGCTCAAACCAAGTTCCCTGAAGTTGTATTTACTGGAACTAACTAAACAATCACACTCAGTAAATTTAGCAAAATCAACTTTAACTAAACTGATATCAATATTAGTACATACTACAGACAAGCAGGGTGGAGTATTCAAGCTCCAACCCTTATTTTGTTTTGAGAACTAGAGGGATACGACTCCGCCAGCAGCTTGAAACCTAGCTCTTGCTCTTTTTAAACTTTGAGTAGCCTGAATTTTAGCTAGGCGATCGCTACCTTTATCAGCTTCATTAAAACGAGCTTGGGCTTGCTCGTATTCTGTGCGGGCAGCTTCCTGTTCAATAGAATCCCCCATTTCCGCCCCATTAACCAAGACTTTAACTTCATTATTTTCGACTTCAGCAAATCCTCCCATTAGGGCGATCGACTGCCAATCTTTTCCAGGACGAATACGCATTACGCCAATATCTAGCGCACTTAAAAGAGGAGCATGACCAGATAAGATACCTAGTTGACCTGTAGTACTAGGTAAGACTATCTCTTCTACTCGATCGTTCCATACAGTTTTATCCGGAGTAATTACTTTTAAAGTTAATGACATTTTTAATGATTAGTTATTAGTTTTTAGTTATTAGTCATTAGTTTGTGGAAATAACAGTGAGCAGTAAGCAGATTAAATTTCTACTGTCAACTGTTCACTGTTCACTGTCAACTGTTCACTGAAATTACCCTTGTTTGATTTTTTCAGCTTTTGCTTTAGCTTCTTCGATATCACCTACCAGATAAAAAGCCTGTTCGGGTAAATCATCTAATTCTCCAGAGAGAATCATTTGGAAGCCTTTAATAGTATCCTCTAAGGTTACATACTTACCTGGTGCGCCAGTAAATACTTCAGCTACAAAGAAAGGTTGAGATAAGAAACGTTCGATTTTTCTGGCTCTGTCAACTGTCACGCGGTCTTCTTCAGACAGTTCGTCTAGACCCAAGATAGCAATAATATCTTGTAGTTCTTTGTAACGTTGTAAAGTAGACTGTACAGCACGGGCAGTATCATAGTGTTCTTCCCCTACGATACTTGGTTGTAGCATAGTACTAGTAGAATCTAATGGGTCTACAGCAGGATAAATACCTTTAGAAGCCAAGGCTCTAGATAGTACTGTAGTTCCATCTAAGTGAGCAAAAGTAGTTGCAGGAGCAGGGTCAGTCAAGTCATCGGCAGGTACATAAACTGCTTGAATAGACGTAATAGAACCTTCTTTAGTAGAGGTAATCCGTTCTTGCAAGTCACCCACATCTGTACCCAGAGTAGGTTGATATCCTACCGCAGAAGGCATCCTACCCAAAAGAGCAGATACTTCAGAACCAGCTTGGACGAAGCGGAAGATGTTGTCAATAAACAGAAGTACGTCTTGCTTGTTAACATCGCGGAAGTACTCAGCCATAGTCAAAGCAGATAGTCCCACCCGCATTCTTGCTCCTGGTGGCTCATTCATTTGACCGTAAACCAAAGCGATTTTCGAGTTTTCAGGATTTTCAGAATCAATCACTTTAGATTCAATCATTTCGTTATAAAGGTCATTACCTTCACGGGTGCGCTCGCCCACACCACCAAAGACAGACACACCACCGTGTTGGATAGCGATGTTGTTGATCAATTCCATCATAATTACGGTTTTGCCCACACCAGCACCACCAAATAGACCGATCTTTCCGCCTTGACGATAGGGAGTTAACAAGTCAACAACTTTAACA
>JAAUXX010015518.1_pt1 | contig 10228 bp, 6 predicted proteins | sample 7278111 | NCBI WGS metagenome assembly JAAUXX01 (sample SAMN14350116, study PRJNA611818) | marine sediment metagenome | isolation source: surface marine sediment (1.8m) | place: French Polynesia: Moorea | collected 2018-08
ATAAAAATGTATGACTTTTTATTTTCTCGCATTTTCAATGACTTAGCGTCATCGAAAATGACAGCACATCCCTGTGCTGCGGGAAACGCTGACTTAATCAGAGTTTCCCTATAAAAATTCGTCGCGATAGCGCGAAAAACACTTTTTTGGCGCATCTTGCGCTGACTTTTGATCAATGCATTCATCCAGTTAACCTGTTGTGAGGTATCAATGGCGTTTACCGGGATTTAATGAAGCCCATTCAAACGCCCGTTTGTGTGTTGTCGCTTTTGGACATATGCAGGTGCTGGAGCGGGGTTTAAGATCGAATCCGAACGCGCTGAAAAATAAAACTATAGAAATAGTTTCTTGTGGGGCACGCGGTATTTGTGTTGGTGATATGTCGCAAGAAAATACAATGAAATTAGTTGCCACAAATAAAATAATGATAAATCGCCCCGTCGAGATAGTGTATTCCTATATCGCCGATATGGAAAACTACTCGAAGTGGTTCCCCGGTATCGTGGTGATGCGCTCGGCGGATTCCTTTGCCGCGGGAAGCATCGGTAAGACCTACCGCGAGGTGGCGCTGAATCCCTGGGGTGGCCTAATAGATATCAAAGTAGAAGTGGTCGCCACTATTCCCAACCAAAAACTCGCCATTCAGGCAGATCTGAAGCCGGTCTTGCCCAGATTCGACTACGAGTTGAAAAAAATCGACGATCACAGCACGCAATATCGCTGGACATGCCATGCCAGGGGGCGTTCGCCACTGGCGCGCTGGATCGGCGTCCCGATGATGAAAAAAGTCATGGCCGCACGCCTGCCCATCGCGTTGAACAACTTGAAAACCCTGTTGGAAAATGCTGCATGAAGGCAGCCTACATCAATCAGTACAGCGCCGCTGGCGATGCCCTGCAGCTCGGCGTTATGCCTAAACCCCCGATTGCGGCCGATCAGGTTCTGATAAGAGTCCGCGCGTCCTCGGTAAACCCTATCGACTGCCTGATGCAAACGGGTTACGGCAAAGTCGTGTTCGAGAAAAAGCGCAAGCCGAAGTTTCCGCTGATACTCGGTCGCGATTGCGTCGGTTCGATCGAATCGGTGGGCGCCAAGGTGCGCGCCTATCAGCCGGGCGACGACGTGTTTTGCGCCGTTGCGCCGACTCTGCAGGGCGCGTATTGCGAATACCTGGCGATGCCCGCGCATCATGTCGTGCCTAAGCCCAGCCATTTAACTGACGACGAAGCGGCGGCGATCCCCTACGTGGCGGTCACCGTCTGGAATGCGCTCGGCAAGGCCGGCCTGTCGCCGCTAAGCTCGGAAAATAAACGCGTGTTGGTGCGCGCCGGTGGGGGCGGCACCGGGCCGATGGCCATTCAATTATTGAAAGCCTGGGGCGCCCATGTCGTCACCACGGCCGCGTCAGAAAATATTGCCCTGTTAGAGCGGCTCGGCGCGGATGACATCATCGATTATGAAAAACAGGATTTTGCCGCCGCATTGCCGTGCAACTTCGATGTTGTGTTCGACAACCTCGGCATCGACGAAGAAAAATGCCTGGCGGTTTTGAAAAAAAATGCCGCCGCCCAATATGTCACGATAGTGCATCCGGTATTGACCGTGCTGAATGAGCAAGGCTTGCTGCGGGGCGCGTTTTCCCTGCTGCGAACAATCAGACGCTTGCGAAAAAAGTGCAAAGCGGAAAACAAAGGCTACCACTGGGGCATGTTCACGCCCAATATCGAGGCCCTAAACGGCATCCGCCAATATGCGGAAATGGGCAAACTCAAGCCCGCCCTCGATAGCGTCTATCCCCTGGCGGACATCGCCAAGGCGCATGAGCGAGTAACACGGCGGCATCTCAATGGCAAGGTCGTAATACGCATCGGGGACTCGCGAAGTGATTGAGCGTTGCGAATTTTCGCCGATCGATATCAGGGGTTTGGTTGGCAACAACTTGACGCAAACGATAATTGTCCGCCGCGCCGGAATAGCTTGATGTTATGACGCCCACGTTTGCCCAAACGCTCACCTTTCTGGCAAAGACAGCGCTTTATACTATATTCGTTGATGACCAGCTTTGGTTATTCGATGTGGGCACTAGCCGATTGAGCAAATCGTGCGCGAATGCCGTTCACTTTACCTTGATACCCATTAGTAAGAATGGACGTTGATGCGGTTTAGAAATGCTTTTTCACATAACAACTCTACTTGAGGAGAACAACATGGCGCTACCTACATTTAAACTCACCGGTCTGGCGAAAGCCTTGCATTACGCTGTGGCCCCCCTGTCTTTTGCCACGCTCAGCGCGCTGCCCGGCAGTGTGCTCGCGCAGGGAGGCGGTGGTGTTGGTATCGAGGAATTCAGCCTCGAAGAGGTGATTATCACCGCCACCAAGCGCGAAGAGAACCTGCAAAACGTGTCCGTCTCGGTGACCGCCCTTTCGGGCGATAAAATCAGCGAGGCCGGCCTGGAAAACTTGCAGGATATCGCCACCTACACGCCCAATTTTTATATCAACTCCGGGCAGAATAACTTTGCCTACATCCGCGGCTTGGGCACCGCCGGCTCCAACGCCGGTTTTGAACAGTCGGTGGGCTTGTATGTGGACGGCATCTACTACGCCCGCTCGGCTTACTTTGGCGACTTGGCCTTTGACATGGAGCGTTTTGAGGTACTGCGCGGTCCGCAGGGCACGCTGTTTGGTAAAAACACCGTCGCCGGCGCGCTCAACATTACTTCCAGAAACCCCTCCGACGACGAGGCCATCGGCGGTGAACTGCGCCTGGTGGGCGGCAATTTGGACAAGCGCGTCGTCAACGCCTCGTTGACCGGCAAGCTGGCGGAAAATTGGAGCGCGCGCCTCTCCCTGCAAGACTTCGCCCGCGACGGTCAGCTCGACAATATCACTCTGGATGAAGACTGGGGCGGCAAAGAACAGCAAAACCTGCGCTTTAAACTCCGACACGCCGATGACGTCTCCAATTTGACCCTGATGGCGGAAACCGTGGAGTCGGATTTTACCGGCATCGCCCAGCAGGAAGTGCTGGCGGCCAATGGCTTTGACGCCGATGGCGACGAAACCGAGCGCAATGTGGGCTACAACGACCGCGAGCTCAACAATTTTTCCGCGGTTTACAACCGCGTGCTGGGGGAAAGCACCCAATTAACCGTGATCGCTGGTTTTAGCGACACCGAAACGGAAAATCTCTTCGATTCCGATTTCACCGGTAACGATTTTGCCTCGATCCTCAGTACGGAAGATTACCAGCAGACCTCGATCGAAGTGCGGTTGGCGTCGGTTGAGTCCGGCGAGTTCGAATGGCTAGCTGGATTTTTCTACTTTGACAGCGATGTCGATATCAACTCCGACCAGAGCGCGGATTTCCTGGTGACCGTGCCGGTGCCGCCGCCGGCCCCGCCCGGCACCACCGCTCAGGTGCCCTTCGACTCCACGCGGTCCTTCAACACCGGCCTAACCACGGAAACGCTGGCGCTGTTCGGTCAGTTGACTTGGAATTTCAACGACGATGCGCGGATTAAACTGGGGCTGCGCGGCAATACCGAAGACAAGACATTCGATCATCAGGTGGCAGACGAAAACCGCGGCGTGGTTACCGTAGCGCAGGCCTTTGGCGCGATAGAGCCTGAGATCATCGCCGGCCTCAGCGATTCACGGGATGAATCCAACGTCGCGCCGACCTTCACCGCCGAATATGACTTCAGCGACAACGTGTTGAGCTACTTCTCGATCAACCGGGGCTTCAAGGCCGGTGGCTTTAATGCCGACGCCCTGACCGTTGGGGAGCTAACTTTTGACCATGAAGAGTCCACCAGCCTGGAAGTCGGCATTAAGTCCACCCTCTTGGACAGGCGCTTGTATTTCAACCTCACCGTGTTCAGAACCGAATTTGAAGATCTGCAGGTCAACAACTTTGACGGCACGCGGTTTGTGGTGCGCAACGCCGCGGAGGCGACCTCGCAGGGCGTCGAGACGGAGTTGAGCTGGCGCGCCTCGCGCAGCTTATCGTTGGGGGCCAGCATCGGCTATCTGGACGCCACCTATGACCGCTATCGAGACGCCGCGTGCACCGTAGCGCAATCCTTCGCCGACGGCAATCCCGGTAATCTGTGCACCCAGGATCTGAGTGGCGAAACCCTGACTTATGCCCCCGAGCTGTCCGCGTCTTTCAGTGGCCAGTACGTGGCGGCCTTCGACAGTTGGGATCTGGTGTTAGGCGCAGACATCAACTACAACGACGAGTTTCGCTACAGTACCGACTTGGATCCCGTTGACACCCAGGACGCCTACGCGCTGTTGAACGCGCGCGTTTCCGTGCAGGACAATAACGATCTTTGGTCGGTCGCCGTCGTCGGACGCAATCTCACCGATGAACTCTACAAAAGTGGGGGCAGCGATATTCCTGCCGCTTTTACCGGTGTGCCCAACCGGCACTTTGCGTTCTTGGGCTTGGACAGGCAGGTTGAGGCGGAGTTGACGCTGCGCTTTTAAACTGTGCGGGATGGCAAATCCTCACAAAAGTCGTGATGAAAAAGCGGATTGCCGCTATGCGATTCACCCGGTATGCATTTATGCCGGGTGAATCGCCTCTACTTTATTCGTTGGCACGCCCAGCAAAAAATTTCCGTATCTCGGCGGTCACCGCCTCCGCTGCCTCCGGATGCTGATAGTGCCCGACCCCCTCGATCCATACGATGCTAACGTCGAGCTTATATTGCGCCGCCTCCGCTTCCAGGTCGGCATAGGCAAATGGTGGTTGCCCGGGGTCGAACTCGCCTTGGCAAAGGCGCACGGGCATGGTCATTTTGGCAAACAGAAAGCTTCGCCGCTCTTCCAGCTCGATATCGAAATTTGTCAGCTTGAACGTCAGGGGAACGGCATACTCAATACCGGGATAGCTAAACTCCTCGATAAATCGCTGAATAAGCGCGTCGGGGATGGGCTGATGAACGAATTTTATGCCTCGCCCCGGCTTGGCGATCATTAACCTACTCAACCTCCGAAACAGGGCTTTTTGCCATGCCCGCGGGACTTTCATGGCCTTGAGAAAGGCAAATAGTTTAATGATCGGCGCCGGATCATCGTTGGTCTGTTCCCGCTGGCGGTAGATGCCGCACACCAGCTCCGGCATGGCGAATACGATGGTGCCCAGGTGACTGGCGAATAAGTGTTGTGGCGGCCGCGGTTCGGAGTGCGGTCGCAAAAAGGATTGCTGCATTCGAAAGTACCCGCGAATGCGGCGGTTAAAGCCGTTGACCTGGTGGCACAGGTGGTCGCCGAGAATCGATCCACGGTCATGGGTCACCAGATAAAATGCGTCGATCCCCAGTTTTTCGATCAATAGCGCCACCTCCATCGCGCAGTGGGCGAAGCTGTATTCCTGCGCGGGGTCTTTTTCCGACTGGCCATAGCCTTTCAGGTCCACGGCGACACAGTAGTACTGGTCGCACAGGGCGCGCATTTGTTTGGCGAAGGCGAACCAGGACTCGGGCAAGCCGTGCAAAAATACGATCACCGCTTGGTCGGGTTCGCCGGCGCTAACGAAGTGGTAGCGGCTGCGCAGTACTTCGACAAACCAGTGGGTGAAGGGCACGTCGTCGATCAGCTCGACTTCACCGTGATGGTTTTTCGAGCCCGGATAGGGGGGCATCCCTGATAGCGTGACGGCATCGCGTATTGGCCTCGTTTTTCTCTAATGTTTAGCATGCAGTGAACGGGTCGCGCAAGGATAAAGAGGGGGATAAAAGAAGGGCGGTGCCGAAACAGCCTGGCACCGCCCAAGGCGCTGAAGGTTTGCGTTGCACTTTCCTTGACTCACGTCATCCCGTGCTAGGAGTGCATTCAGCAAGCGAAACCCCATCCATGGGGAATAGGCCCGGGGGAGGCCGCCGCAATGCTAAATTGCTAAATACTGCGGCAATTTTGTCCAGTGGGGACCTGGCTGTTGTTGTCGCCGAAATCCTCCTTCTATAGCGCTTAACTGCGCAAGCGGCGCAAAAGGCGCAGCACAGAGAATCGCAGTTCGCACCACCAGTCACACTCACCGACGTAGAGATTGGCCATATCCGGCCGCATCCGCGGCTGCGGCAGAATCACGCCGTTGCGTTCGGCATAGGCCCCGTACTCGTCGATAAGCTGCTGCAAAACCTCGCCGTGTTGTGACGCAATATCGCTGGTTTCGCCGGGGTCCCGGCAGACGTCGAACAGCTCCCAGTCGCCACTGCCCAGCGGGGCGAAGATATTACTCGCCTTCCAGCAGCCGCGGCGGATGGCGCGGTTGCCCAATAGCTCCCAGCTAAGGGCGCGTTGTTGCAGGGCCTCGCCCTCGCGCCACAGGCCTGCCAGGGAGCGCCCCTGGGGCTCGAGCTTGCCGATGTAGCGCGGGTGGGCTTGCGCATCGATCCCCGCCAGGGCGTAGAGGCTGGGCACGATGTCGGTGACGTGGCTGAGGTCGTCGACAAAACCGCGGGCGGCGATACCCGGCCCGGCCACCACCAGCGGCGCGCGAATGCCGCCGTCGCCCACCGTGGACTTGAACAATCTCCACGGTGTCGCCGAGGCGCTGGCCCACTCCGGAGCCATGAACACATGGGAGCCCGGCCGCCCCATATTGGCCAGGCGATTGTCGCGCTCGGCGAGAAACCATTCGCGCGTGGTGCCCGGATAAAACAGCGGCGTCTGCCCGCTGGCGCCGTTGTCCGACAGAAACAGAACATAGGTGTTGGCGAGCGTCCCTTGGCGGTCGAGAAAGTCGATCACGCGACCGACCTGTTGATCGAGCAGTTCGATCATGGCCGCGTAAAGCTCCATGGCGCGGGCGTCGCGCGCCCGTTGCCGCTCCGGGCGCTCCTCCCAGGGCGCCTGATACATAGGCGTCCAGGAAGGAAAACTTAGCGCTTGCCACAGCGGCGCCTGCGCCGGGAACAGCCCCAAGGCGCGCAGCGTCTCGACGCGGCGCGCGCGCAGCGCTGTGGGACCGTCGTCGTAGACGCCGGCGTAGCGGTCCAGCCAGGCGTCGGGCACCTGGATGGGGTCGTGCGGCGCGGTGTAGGCCAGGTAGGCGAAAAAGGGCTTGTCCTGTGGCCCCGCGCGCAGGTAGTCGAGCAGCTTGTCGGTGTAGGCAATACTGGAGTAAAAGTCCGCCGGCAGCGCCACCGGTTGGCCGTCTTCCAGATATTCGGGCGTCTGCCCCTCGTGCAGTCCCAGGCCGTCGCCAAAATGGCTGGCGCCGCCGTTGAGCAGGGCGAAGGAGCGCTCGAAACCGCGTCGGTGGGGGTGTTGCGACGGGTCGACGGCCAGGTGCCATTTGCCCGCCAGCGCGGTGCGATAGTTTTCCGCGCGCAACACCTCGGCGACGGTGACCACGCCGTCGTGCAACTGCCCCGCGTAATTGACCGAACGCCGCTGATTGGCGGCTTGCGTGCCATCCATCGTGCCGACGCCGGCGGCGTGGTGGTCGACTCCGGTCAGCAACATGGCGCGGGTGGGGGCGCATTGGGGGGCGACGTAAAACTGGCTCATCGCCAGTCCGCGCTGCGCCAGGGCGTCGAGATTCGGGGTGCGAATCTCGCCGCCGTAGGCGCCGATATCCGACCAGCCCAAGTCGTCGGCGACGATCAGCAGAAAATTGGGGGGTGGGTCGGCCGTGGCCGCTCGCTGGATGTCCTGTTGCGCCACAACGATGTCGGCGCCAAGCCATAGCCAAATGTATAGGGCGAGTCGGGTGGTGCGACGGTGCAGGGGGCTTTCTCTCATCATACGGGTTGTACTATTGGCTTGCGGGCTCCGGCGAAGTTAACGATAGAGCCAAGGTGAATGTCTGTATATGTCATTTTCGGTCAAGCTGAGCAAATTGGCGGTGGTCAGATTGACGTCGCCGCTCTGAATGTTGTCTCTTACGGTGACGCTATTCTTCGCGCCATGCCGCTCGGAGCATAGGTGCGGCCTGCGTTCTTCTCCACTTGCGAGCGATCCATGGTCATGCTTTTCAACTTTTTCGCCACTAAAAGTTGCATTTGGTCGTTGAAATGCGGGCTGTCCGGGCGGGAGGAAGCGCCGTATTGCACCACAGTCTCCAGCCGCAGCGCTGCGTCCTTGTTCCATTGCGCCATAATAATCAGCGAGTCGCCGCCACCGGCTTTGACGTAGCCCTCATCGGTCATCACGCCGCCGCCCGCGCCCATCACATCGAAGATGCCGTACATGGGCAGGGACAGGTCGCCGCGTTCGAGGCGTTGGTAATCGCCGTAGGGCACATCGATGCGGCCGAATTTCCGCATCAGTTGCTCTTGCGCCTTACGCAACAGCTCGACGGTCTCCTCGGCCCGGTATACCCGGTGCACGACAGCGTTGGGATCCGGGGTGTAGACCTGGCGGTGCGCGGCCGTCCACAGCGTGGCGCCGATGGAATCCACATCGGTGTCCCGATCCCACTCGCGTAGCAGGGTGATGGCCTGCGCCAGTTCGGGGTATTGCGCCGGATCGAGGGTGAAGATGGCGTTGATATTGACCGGGAAGACGATATTCTGCGGCAGCTTGGTGTCGTATTTGAGGGTCTTGACATCCTCATAGCTGAGCTGCCCGCGGTCGCGCATAAAGTCGCGCATGCGCTGCAGGCGATTCATGTTGGTGCTGGGCGGATAGCCCATGGGCACGAAATCTTCCGGCCGCAGGTCCTCCGTTGGATCGGTGGCGGCAAACACCTCGGTGTTGAGGGAAAACACATAACCCGCCCGCGGATTGTGCAGCTGCGGCAGATCGCGGTTGGCGTAGACCGCCGTCCACAGCGACGCCGACGTGCTGCCGTCCACCGGCTGGCGCCAGTCGTAGCCGCTCGGCCGTTGTGGGATGATGCCGTTGCCGAGAAAGAAGATCTCGCCGGCGCTGTCGGCGTAGACCACGTTGAAGCCGGCGAGGGCGTTCATTTCCAAGGCGGCGCGGAATTGTGCGAAATTGCGCGCCTTGCCCATGCGATACCACTGCTCGCCGGCGCGGAACTCCCTCAGCGTCCCGCTGCGAAAGGCGAATACCCGTCCGTCCGGCGCCTCCAACACCGGGCCATGCACGCTCCACTTGGCGCTTTTCCACAGTGGCAGCGCAATTAGCCTATTCAGCAAGCCGACGCGCAGGGGCACCTTGAACTTCTCGAATTCACGCCACTCCCCGTCAAAGCGGTAGCGGTCGCTATTGTTCGGGTCGACCTCCAGGGCGTACAAGTCGCCGCGATCGGGAAAATTCAGCGTATGCGCCCAGCCGCAGGTCGGCGTCACCCCCAGGGGCACGATGGGCAGGCCGGGGAAGGTGCCGCCGTGAATGGCCCAGCCCTCGTCGGTCTGGATCTGTACCTCATACCAGGACAGGGGGCCTTCATAGGGATTGTGGGGGTTGATTACCAGCACGGTGGAGCCGTCCGCCATGCGCGTCGGCGCAAAGGCAAAGGCGTTGGAGCCATTGGCCCCCCCGCCGCCGCTGAAGTCATACAGGTTTTCCTTCTCCGGATCTTCCGATGCCGGTTTGCCGAAGACGTAGGCCAGCGCCTCGCCGCCGCCGCCCAGCATGATCATAAAGGTTGTCATGTAGGCCGCCAGCGCCTGCGGCCGTAGCGGAAAGAACTGTTTCACCAGCACCTGTTCTTCGTGGTTTGCCGCGTAGGCGTTGAGACCATCGGCGTAGCCGTTCAGCACGGCGCGGTATTCGGGTGACAGGAGGGTTTCGTACTGTTCGTCCAGGGTGGCGCGGACTTGGAAGAGCCCCACGGCATAGTCCATGATGACCCCCTGCGGCCCGTCCAGCAGGCCGGCCACCTGCATACTCGCCGCTAGCGCGCGCTGAATGGTGTCGAAATCATCTTCCGCATGGGCCCAGGCCAAGCCGTAGGCGGCCTCGGCGTCGGTTTTGGTATAGATATGCGGTACCCCCCATGAGTCGCGAATAATCTTCACCGCGCCGGGGTCGACCGCGGAGAAACGCGGCCAGCGCTCGGGTTGCCACGCCGGTCTGGACGCCACCACTAGAACGATGAAGGCGAGAAAAACAATGCCCAGTAGGCCAAGGGCGCTCAGCTTCGCGATTTTTCTTATAGTCATACTCTTGGATTTCCTAGTTTCTAAGGAAATTTGGGGTCAGGTCTTTGATCTAGAATTTGGGGTCAAGAATTTGGGGTCAGGTCTTTGATTTATGATAGCTCCTGATGGAGCTATCATAAATCAAAGACCTGACCCCAA